>UMEN01008777.1_pt1 | contig 22871 bp, 13 predicted proteins | sample 1964751 | NCBI WGS metagenome assembly UMEN01 (sample SAMEA4836020, study PRJEB28245) | human gut metagenome | biome: gut microbiome; material: fecal sample | place: Denmark | collected 2008
GTTTAACCCGGCAATGTTATTTATCGATACAGGCGTTATCGGTGTTGTAACGATCATCGTAACATCCCTGATCGGTCTGTTTGGCGTTGCAGCCGGTCTTGAAGGTTACATGTTCGCGAACCTGAATGTGATCGAGAGGCTTTTATCCATCGTCGGAGGTCTCTGCCTGATCATTCCGGGAACCGTGACAGACCTTGTCGGTATCGTCCTTGTCGGAATTTCAGCGGCGCTGCAGATCATGAAAAAGAAGAAAGCGGCTGTGGCATAGAAGAAATGGATGAAAGTTATATCGGAGTATATTGCAAAGGAAATTTGCATATGATATAATGGCTAAGAAAGAAATAGAACATAGTTCAAATTTACACAAAATGAAACCCCTCAGAGCGGCATCTCTGAGGGGTTTCTTCTCGTTTTATGTAGTTGAGCATCTACAGGTTAGTTACCGATCCAGTTTACTGTCTAACCATTTGATGATGTAGTGACACACCACACCAGCCATGACAGCAACTATAAAAGAAAAAACATAATCCAAATTTACACCTCCTTTCTGTCACCAGATTGGAGTGGGTAACGAGACGAGTATATCATAGGCAGGAGAAAATTGATAGTTACTCCAGTATAAAACAGAGATAAAAAATAGACTTTTGTGAGGAATATTTGTGTATGAGGAGATCCCTGTTTTCATTGATTTTATCTTGCAAGCGACATTAAAGTATGCTACACTTTCCGTAAAGTTTACCACTGTATCTGCGTAAAGAGAGGAAGGAAAAACAATGGAATTATTATATGGAAGTACCCGCGGCGGGGAGACTGGCGTGACAGCATCCCAGGCAGTGTTAAAAGGACTTGCAGATGACGGCGGTCTCTACGTTCCGGAGCGCATCCCGACATTGGATGTGACGATGGACGAGCTTGCCGGAATGACATATCAGGAGACGGCATACGCAGTTATGAAGCAGTTTCTGACCGATTACACGGAAGAAGAGCTGAAATACTGTATTTCCCACGCATATGACGAGAAATTCGACACAGAGGAGATCGCACCGTTAGCAAAAGCGGATGGCATGTATTTCCTGGAGCTGTTCCATGGGAAGACCATCGCCTTCAAGGATATGGCACTCTCCATTCTGCCGTACCTTATGACGACAGCTGCAAAGAAAAACCACGCAAAAAATGAGATCGTGATCCTGACCGCTACATCCGGAGATACCGGAAAGGCAGCTATGGCCGGATTTGCCGATGTTCCGGGAACAAGGATCATCGTCTTCTACCCGAAGAACGGCGTAAGCCGCGTTCAGGAGCTCCAGATGCTGACCCAGAAAGGCGCAAACACATCCGTAGTCGGAATCGAGGGAAACTTTGATGATGCCCAGACTGGCGTAAAGAAGATCTTCGGCGACAAAGAATTCGCGAAAGAACTGGATGCTATGGGATTCCAGCTTTCCTCCGCGAACTCCATCAACATCGGCCGCCTTGTTCCGCAGGTCGTTTACTATGTATACGCATACGCGAAGCTTCTCGCAAACGGTGAGATCGAAAAAGACGAGAAGGTCAACGTCGTAGTTCCGACCGGAAACTTCGGAAATATCCTGGCAGCATACTTCGCAAAACAGATGGGCGTACCGTTCGGCAAGCTGATCTGCGCATCCAACGACAATAAGGTCCTGTACGACTTCTTCCAGACAGGCACATACGATAAGAACCGTGAGTTTATCCTGACCACATCCCCGTCCATGGACATCCTCGTTTCCAGCAACTTAGAGCGCCTGCTCTACTTAAGCTGCGGAAGAGATGCCGCAAAGACAAAAGCGATGATGGAGCAGCTTTCCGCGAATGGAAAATACGAGATCACAGCGGACATGAAGGAATTCATGAAGGACTTCTGTGCAGGCTATGCGGATATGGAAGAGAATGCGAAGGAGATCCGGAAAGTATTCGACGATACCGGATATCTGATCGACACACACACAGGCGTCGCGGCAGCCGTTTACGAGCAGTATAAGGCGAAGACCGGCGATACCACAAAGACTGTGATCGCGTCCACAGCAAGCCCGTACAAGTTCTCCAGAAGTGTTATGGAGGCAGTTCTCGGAAAGAAGGAAGATGCCGATGAGTTTGCCCTGATCGACGAGATGGAGCGTATTTCCGGTGTGAAGATCCCGCAGGCCATCGAGGAGATCCGCGACGCGAAGATCCTCCACAACCGCCAGTGCAAGCCGGAGGAAATGGAAGAAACTGTAAAACAAACCTTTTCAAAGTAGGGTAAATCGGTTATAATAAAATTATCATGACAACAGTACCTGTTGGGAATAGATAGTGTCTGCTCCGCATATAAATGGAAACAGACGGCAGATCCGGCGGGACAGGCTGTTTTGTCAAAATAACGATTCAAATGGAGGCCTATATGTTAGTAACAGCGAAAGAAATGCTTGAGAAAGCAAGAGACGGCAAGTACGCAGTAGGACATTTCAACATCAACAACCTTGAGTGGACAAAAGCGATCCTGCAGACAGCAGAGGAACTGAGATCTCCGGTTATCCTGGGTGTTTCAGAGGGCGCAGGAAAATACATGACAGGCTTTAAGACCGTAGTAGGTATGGTAAACGGTATGCTGGAAGAGATGAAAATCACTGTTCCGGTAGCTCTTCACTTAGACCATGGTACTTACGAGGGATGCTTAAAGTGCATCGATGCTGGATTTTCCTCCATCATGTTCGACGGTTCTCACTACCCGATTGAAGAGAACGTTGAGAAGACAAAAGAACTGATCCGTATCTGCCGTGAAAAGGGAATGTCCCTCGAGGCAGAGGTTGGAGCGATCGGCGGTGAGGAAGACGGCGTAATCGGTATGGGCGAGTGCGCAGACCCGAACGAGTGTAAGATGATCGCTGACCTCGGCGTTGATATGTTAGCAGCAGGTATCGGCAACATCCACGGAAAATATCCGGCAAACTGGAAGGGCTTAAGCTTTGAGACACTTGCAGCCGTAAAAGAAAAGGTTGGCGATATGCCGCTCGTTCTTCATGGCGGTACCGGTATTCCGGAAGATATGATCAAGAAAGCAATCTCCCTCGGCGTAGCAAAGATCAACGTTAATACCGAGTGCCAGCTTGCGTTCGCGGACGCTACAAGAAAGTACATCGAAGCAGGAAAAGACCTTGAAGGAAAGGGATTCGACCCGAGAAAACTTCTTGCACCGGGTGCAGAAGCGATCAAAGCGACCGTAAAGACAAAAATGGAGTTATTCGGTTCTGTCGGCAAAGCTGACTAAGCCGTTTAGCTTGCATTATCATGCAGTTAAAAATGTTCTCCCTCGTATCAGGGAGAACATTTTTTCAAGCTAAAATTGGAATTCAGCCGAAATACCCTGGCAGACCATGATTGGAACAGGCTGAATATTTACAGGTAATTCCTATACTTTTTAAAGTACAATTTCACCCCATGCCATAACGGGCAGATTATACAGAATTGAGGAGGAAAACTATGAGCGAAACTATCAATGTGGAGGCAATCTTCGGAGAGAACGTCTTTAACGACTCCGTGATGAAGGAACGCCTTCCGAAAAGCGTCTACAAGAAATTAAAGCAGACCATCGAGGATGGCAGTGAGCTGGACCCGACGATCGCAGACGTGGTTGCCCACGCGATGAAAGACTGGGCAGTCGACAACGGCGCGACCCACTATACCCACTGGTTCCAGCCCCTTACCGGCGTGACCGCTGAGAAACACGATTCCTTTATCGGAAACTTCGATTCCCAGGGCAAAGTCTTAATGGATCTCTCAGGAAAAGAGCTGATCAAGGGCGAGACTGACGGTTCTTCCTTCCCGTCCGGCGGCCTGCGCGCCACATTCGAGGCCCGCGGCTATACCGCCTGGGACTGCACTTCCCCGGCGTTCTTAAAGAAAGACGCAACCGGCGTAACACTCTGTATCCCGACCGCGTTCTGCTCCTACAGAGGCGAAGCCCTCGATAAAAAGACCCCGCTTCTCCGTTCTATGCAGGCCATCGATAAAGAGGCGACAAGAATCTTCCACCTCTTCGGACACACAGAAGTAAAGCGTGTCACTCCGTCCGTAGGACCGGAGCAGGAGTACTTCCTGATCGACCGCGACAAATATTTAAAGAGAAAAGACCTGATCTACACCGGACGTACCCTGTTCGGCGCAATGCCGCCTAAGGGCCAGGAGATGGATGACCACTACTACGGCGTTATCCGCGAGCGGATCGGTTCCTATATGAAAGAGTTAAATGAAGAGCTCTGGAAGCTGGGCGTTACCGCAAAGACCCAGCACAACGAGGTCGCTCCGGCACAGCACGAGCTGGCAACGATCTACACAAAGGCAAACCTTGCCGTTGACCACAACCAGATCGTTATGGAGACAATGAAAAAGGTCGCAAACCGTCACGGTATGGCGTGCCTGCTCCACGAGAAACCGTTCCAGGGCGTCAACGGTTCCGGTAAACATAACAACTGGTCTCTGGCTTCTGACACCGGTATCAACATGCTGGATCCGGGTGTAACACCGCATGAGAATGTCCAGTTCCTTCTGGTTCTTGCCTGCATTATGAAAGCAGTTGACCGCCATGCGGACCTGCTCCGCCAGTCTGCGGCTGTTCCGGGAAATGACTTCCGCCTTGGCGCTCAGGAGGCACCGCCTGCGATCATCTCCATCTTCGTCGGCGAGCAGCTTGAGGACGTTATTGATCAGCTGATCTCCACAGGTTCCGCGACCCACTCCAAGACCGGCGGTACCTTAAAGACAGGCGTTACCACGCTTCCGGACTTTGATAAGGACGCAACCGACAGAAACCGTACATCACCGTTCGCGTTCACCGGAAATAAGTTCGAGTTCCGTATGGTCGGCTCCTCCGACTCCGTTTCCTCCGCAAACGTTGTATTAAATACCATCGTCGCTGAGGCATTCAAAGAGGCGGCTGATGAGCTTGAAAAGGCAGCTGATTTCGATCTCGCTGTCCATGATATGATCAAGAAGCTTCTCGCTGATCATCGCCGTATCATCTTCAACGGCAACGGCTACAGCGAGGCGTGGGTAGAAGAGGCAGAGCGCCGTGGACTCCCGAACTTAAAGTGCATGGTAGACGCGATCCCGTCCCTCGTTACCGAGAAAGCGTTCAAGCTGTTCGGTGACTTTGGTGTATATACGAAGGAAGAGCTGGTGGCAAGAGCGGAGATCGAGTATGAGTCCTACGCGAAATCCGTAAATATCGAGGCGAAGGCGATGATCAATATCGCAGGAAAGCAGCTGATTCCGGCTGTTGTCCGCTACACAACCGTTCTTGCCCAGTCCTTAAGCGCTGTGAAGGCTGCATGCCCGGAAGCTGACAACAGTGTCCAGACAGAGCTTCTCATCGAGGTTTCCGACCTTCTCTCCGACATGAAGGTTGCCCGCGCGAAGCTTGAGGATCTCGTAGAAGAGTACCAGCACATCGACAGCATGGAAAAACGCGCCCATTTCTGCTACGACGAGATCATCCCGGCGATGCAGGCTCTGCGTGACCCGGCAGACCAGCTTGAAATGATCGTAGATAAGGAATACTGGCCGATTCCGAGCTATGGGGATATGATTTTTGAGGTGTAAGAGAGAATAGATAAGAATACATAGTATGAGAATAAAAGCGCCGCCCTGCGGGAGAAGATCCTGCGGGGCGGCGTGTTTTTTACTGACACAGAGTCTGATATTACAGTCTTACTTCGGTCCGCTAGTCTGATATTCGGACAAATTCGACGACGACGAAGAATTTGAACTTCCCGGCACAGTCGTACTGGAAGAACCGGAACCATAGTTATAGTACGCATTAGCGCTTCCCGGTCCGGTCACGCTGCCGGTGTCTGTATAATAATTGTTATTGCTGCCTGCTGTATTGCCGCCCGGAGCTGTAGTTGATGCAGAGCCAGAGCTGGAGCTTCCGGAACCTGAGCTGCTGCTGTTGGAGTATCCCGGACCGCCGGTCTGGTAACTGCCGGAAGTACTTGTTCCGCTGTTGGAAGTGGAAGTAGATGCACTGTTTGAAGTTCCCGGTCCGCCGGTCTGGTAATTCCCTGCCGACATACCCGTATTCGTCTGGGAAGATCCGGCAGTCGTGGCTCCGGTCGCAGTGGTCGTCGAACCACCCGGCGCGGATCCAGCCGCAGCATTTCCGCTTCCGCTATTACCCGTAGTAATCCCATTCTGCGCATTCCCCGCCGCCGGAGTACCCATATAATTTCCGTTCGCCACAGTCCCGGCCGTTCCCGGCGTATAAACACTTCCCGCCGAGCCGCCGTCGATCGCGGACGTCTCACTCAGGCACACACCGCTCTGGTTAAACGTATAATTCACATTATTCACAACAAATGACCCGTTCGCGATCATCTTGCCATCCGCCGGATTCAGATAATAATACCTTCCGCCGTCATTCAGCCATCCCGTGATCATATGTCCGGACTGGTTGAAGTAATACCAGCTCTTGTCGATCTGCTTCCAGCCTACAGCCATCACGCCGGATACGGTGTCCATATAATACTTGTTCGTTCCGTCACTCTGCCATCCGATGACCATCCGCCCGTCGGTGTGGAGATAGTAGAACTTTCCGTCAAGCTGCATCCATCCGGTCATCAGTTTTCCTTCATTATTGAAGTAATACCAGTAACCATCAAGCTTCGTCCAGCCAGCCGCCATCGCGCCGCTTGCGTCAAAGTAGTACAGCAGGCCGTCGATCGTCTGCCAACCCGTCAGCATCGTTCCATCCTGCTGGAGGAAATACCGCTTTCCATCAATATCCGCCCATCCGCGGACAAGCTTACCGTCGCTGTTAAAGTAGTAATACTTCCCGTCCATCTTCCGCCATCCGGTCACCATAGAGCCGTTGCCGCGCATATAGTAATAATCGTTTCCGATCCGCAGCCATCCGGTCACCATCGCACCGTTTAACAGGTAATAATACGTTCCATCAACCTGAATCCAGTTCTTCGCCATCGTACCGTCGGAGTTTAAGTAATACCATGCGTCCTCCGCCTTCAGCCATCCGGTCTTCATCTGTCCGGTAGTCGGGAGAAGGTAGTAATACTGGTTGTCGAGAAGCAGCCAGCCCTTAAACTGGGTTCCGTCCGCGTTCAGATAATACCAGCTCTGCCCGTCATTGATCCAGCCTGTCTGCTTTACATAATTCTTATAATAATACCATTTATCCCCGATCAGCCGCCACCGGTTCGCCGGAAGCTTGCTGCTCAGATCCTTAAAGGTAAAGTTGATATCCACGTTTCCGTTGATGCCGTTTACAGTACCCTGATTTGATGCCTGCCAGAGGGCAGCACCCTGATAAGCTGGCTTCGAGTCATAACGGGCAATCCAGACATCATAGTGGACCTTCGTCATATCGATCTTATTGCTGATCCAGTAGTCGTTGGTATACACCATCGGGTAATATCCGGCTGTCTCAACCTTCTTACAGAACGCGTTTATGATATCCGCGATCTGGGACGGCGTCAGCCCGTTCATTTCCTGTGCCTCCACATCGAGAACTACCGGGTAGGAGATTGGATAATCTTTGATGAGATTCAGGACAAAATCCGCGTCAGATTCCGCCATCGCTGTAGTCGTCGCGTAGGAATAAAGGTAAACACCGACGCGGAGTCCCGCCGCCGCTGCCCCACGCACATTCGTATCAAAATACGGATCCACCGCATTGTTGTACCGCGTTCCGATCATCGCAAACTGGATATCATCAGCGGCAACCGCGGACCAGTTGATATTTTGCTGCCATTGGGAAACATCGACACCCCGGGACAGGATACCGGTAAGCACGGAACCATCACTTCCAATATAGGAGCCGGAGGCGTTCTTCTGCCAGGAAGCCGCCCATACCGGAACCGCCGGACTCACCGCGGAAAAAGCCATGACGGCACTTAAAAGAACCGCCGCCGCCCGTTTCTTTTGTCTCATGGAAATCCCCCTTTAAAAGTTGTACATTAAAATTCTTATCTTGCAAGCTGACAGACCTGATGCCGGATGTAACTGCCGGTACCAGGCAGCGCTGTACTTCCGAAACCGTCGATCAGTTATAAAAAAGATCCCGGGATAACTGTATTTCTGTCACAGTTCCATCCCGGGACTCTATGGACGTTATCTGCGTATTTTCAGTATAGCATAAAAACACACATACGTCTTGCAAAAATTCAATTGAAAATGTGGCGATTATTCGGCTTTTCCGGATCAGTTTCCTGACCTGCGTTCTTACGAATGCCGCACCAGGAAAGCCGCAGACCGCCAGTACGGTTATCTCAGTGTCCCGCCGTCTCCGATTCCAAGAAATTCCGGCGAGGTAATAATCTTCTTATAAAACCGCTTCGCATACCGGTACATCACGATCGTATAATCGCCAAACTCCTCACCGACACTGCTCTTATACACCGCCCACAAACACCACAAGAATCCGCCGAGGGCAATATAAGCGTAGTAAACGAACCGCTCCTCGGACGTCGGCTCCCGGTGCAGGTAGAGCTTGATCAGCTTCTCGACCTCAAAATCATTATAATAAGAATAGATCGCGCACATGCTCACATCGATCAGCGGATCGCACATGCCGGAGTACTCCCAGTCGATCAGGCGGAGATCCCCGTCCGGCAGGAACAGGAAGTTGTCGCACACGCTGTCGATATGGGACAGGACCTTCGGCCGGTTCAGACGGTCGAGACGGTCAAGCAGCGTGGTCATATGGGACTTCACTTCCGGATAATCCTCAAAAAGCTTCTTCTCATATCCGCGGCACAGCGCCTCATAGAAGGTGATCCGCTCCCGGATATCAAAAGAATGGTCCACATGGAGCTTCGAATCATGGAGTTTCTCCACAAGCGCCATGCACCGTGCCACATCATCCCAGTCGCGCGGATCGCTGTTGCGCGCCCCCTCATAATACTCGGAAATCTTGTAGCCGGTCTCCCCGTTCATGTATACAACATGTTCGGTGATGCCGTAATCCTTTACTGCGTCATAGACCGCCTTTTCCTGCTTCCGGTTGATCAGAAGCTCGGTTCCCGGACCAGGAATCCGGCAGATATAGGACTTGCCGTGAACCTTAAATAGGAAAGACTTGTTCGTCATGCCGGTCTTCAGGCATTTAATGCCCGTGATCTCAGACTCCGGAACCTGCAGTACCTCGGAGATCAGCTCCATGGCGATATTGTCGGAATGGTTCTGGTAGCGCTCATCGAAGAGGCGGAGCTCCTCAAGATTCTCGAACTCGTATACCTGGTTGTCCGGCTGCCTGTTGATATACATCTCCGGAACCGGGAAATGGTGCTTTCCGGGAAGATGACTGTCGACCTCGCCGTTTAAGAGGTCCGCCAGAACCTGCTCCCAGTACATCTGCTCCGTTCCAGGAGTATGATAATACTCCTCGAGGACCGGGAAGAACTTTTCCGAAAACTCCTTCGAGAAGAATACCGGTCCGTACATGACCCAGGAGTCCTCGCCGCCGACCTTCACGCCGGTGAGCAGCCCCTTTTTGCTTGTCTCAAGACACCACTCGGAAGTCTCGCCCTTCATATATACAGAAGAGTACCATGCGCCGCACTCGTAGGTGTGGTACATATTGTTGCGCATCCAGTTGTCGGAAGAGAGAAGATAAGTGTTCCTTCCGATAAAACACTCCCGGGCACGGTAGAGTGTCGTCAGCGTATTCTTATTGTGATATTCCGGGTTGTAGAGAAGCTTCACGCCGAACTTGTCGATCAGATACTCGAACTTCTCCTTCAGATATCCCACGACGATGGTGATATCCGTGACGCCCGCTTCATGCAGCTGCTTGATCTGCCGCTCGATCATACGCTCGCCGTAGACCTCAAGAAGTCCCTTCGGCGTCTCGAAGGTCAGCGGTACAAATCTGGACCCAAATCCCGCCGCGAGGATCACGGCGCTGTCCATCCGGTAATTTCTTAAAAGATCTACACCGCCTTTTAATAAGGAATAAGATCCGTCCACCGGATCAAAAGAAAAAAGTTCCTGGTCCAGACCTTCCTTCACGAGATGGTTGCAGGTCCCAAGGGAAATATCCATCGTCGCCGCCAGCTCTCGCTGTGTCATCTTGTTGTTCTCATAAATATTCCTGCAGAGTAATCCCAAACGATCCATAGTCATCCTCCGAATCAAAGCTGTTTGCATCGCTTATTATTACTGTTCAATAATAAGGAAGAAACTGATAAAAATGAACATGTTCAAAATGAAAAAATAAATAGATATATATGAACATTATAACACGTACTTCTGATAATACAAGAAGATATTTTGAACATGGAATTATTACGTTCAAAATATCTTAAAAATCATATTAAAATGAACGTTGTGTAATGACGCATCCTTGCCACAAAGCTGCCGCAAAGTGTAAAAATGGGCATATTGTACTTATATCTATACAATATCAGCTAAAAATAGCATTCGCGTAAGGATTTCGTAAGAAAATAAAAACAAAAAAGATATGGAAATTCTTAAGAAAATATACTATAATACCAGTGTATTCGAGGTACAGAGTATTTCTGGAAGCGAAGTAAGATAGTTCCCTTTATTAAAAAATCTTCATTTTTTGTAAAAAAACTATTGATAATTTTACTTATCGGAAGTATAATGGCTTCGTAATGCAATTAGGAATTTCAAAAAGCGTTTCAAAAAAACAAAAGGAGAGTGCATTAATTATGAGAAAGCAGACTAAAATTGCTGCAGTAGTATCCGCAGCAGCTCTGTTAGCATTAGGCGCTTCCATGACATCTTTCGCAGCTTCCAAGGGAACCTGGATGATGGTTGATGGCGAGTGGTATTGCTACGACAAAAACGGTGACGCATATACAAACGTATTCTGCTCCAGCAATGGTAAAGAGTACTACGTAGGAGATGACGGACAGCTCGTTCGTTCTTCTTGGGTTGAGTACGACGGAGATCAGTACTTCGTAAACAGCAGCGGTGCTAAGATCACAAACGACTGGAGATTAACAACTCCGTACGATGACGAGAGCGCTGATGAGGAGTGGTATTACTTCCAGTCTACTGGTAAGATGGCTACCAACAAGAAGATCACATACAAAGGAAAAACATATTACTTCGATAGCGAAGGTCAGATGCTCACAGGTTGGGTAACTTACGACAGCAACGCTAACGTTGACGAAGCCAATACATTCGATAAGAACACAACCTTCTACTGCGACGAGACTGGTGCTCGTATCGAGAAGGATTGGATCTACTCCGTAGAGCCGGGCGTAGAGGATGATGACGCAGATGCAGATGAGTATTGGTACTACTTCAAGTCCTCCGGTAAAGCTCAGACTGGTAAGGGAACCAACATCAAGGGTCAGACATACCTCTTCGATAACTCTGGTCGTATGCTTACAGGTTGGGTAGCAAAATCCAACTCCGAGTATGCTGAGATCGGTGATGAGAACAGCACAGAAAAACTCTCTGATTACAAGGGTGGCGACGTTTACTTCTGTGGCGACGAGGATGACGGACACGCTAAGAAGAACAAATGGTTCCAGACTTGGAAGCCGAGCGAGTACGACGAGGCTGACGAGGACAACGATCAGTGGTGGTACTGGATCGATAAGAACGGTAAAGTTTATATTCCGTCCGATTCCAACGCTGCAGTTGGTTACAAATATAGCTTAGGCGATGCTACTCTTGAGATCAAGAATGATGGCGATCCTTATAAGATTACTAAGAAGAAAGTAAACTCCAAAGATTACTTCTTCAACGAGGAAGGCGAAATGTTATCCAAGTTCATCGAAGTAAAAACTGGTAACGACGATCTTTCTACAGGTATGTACTACTTCGGTGGAGCTGACGATGGTTCCATGAAGACTGGTGCTCAGACTGTTAAGGACGACAACGGTGATACTTACAAGTTCTACTTCGGAACAAAGAACAGCACTACTGAGAAGAAAGGTGTTGGCATCACAGGTAACAAGAGCAACAAGCTTTACTATAAGGGTCTCTTAATCACAGCTGATGATTACAAGTATCAGGTAGCTGAAGTTCTTGGCAAGAAGTTCATCGTTAACGCTAACGGTGCTATCCAGCACTCTAACGTAGAGTACAAGGAAGATGGCGATGTTCTGATCGATACAAGAGTTGTTAAGAATGACGATGGCACAGAAAAAACTCCGAAGGCTGTATTCGAGACAACTGATGGTCTTACAAAGTACAGCTATGTAAGCGGTAACTTCGAGGTTAATGTTGAAGAGATCGATGTTAAAAAGGTAATGCACTAATTACTTTTGAGCATCCATAAAGAGAAATTCTAATTGCAAAAACGCGGGCGAGGAATTATTCCTCGCCCGTTTTGCTTTATAGATTCTCTATCTAAACAAAAACGGACGGGAATTTCTTCCCGTCCGTGTTTTGCAATTAGAATTTCGTAAAACTCGAAATTAGTTCTGCGGCATTACTTCGTAGATGTCGATCGGAGTTGTGATGTTGTCTGTAACATTTTTGCCCTCTTTAAGGCTGTACTTCCAATCGCTGTTGTTATCTGTTACGAAATCAGTCTTTGTAAGACCCTTTGCAGAGAAGAGGATATCGTTATCTTCTTTGTACTCTACGCAGTTCTTCTGGATAGAACCATTTCTGTTAACGATGAACTTATGCTCAACGCCATTCTCATCTGTGATAGTAGCTAACTGGTACTTATAGTCATCAGCCTTGATTAAGAGACCCTTGAAGTAGAGGTATCCAGACTTGTTACCTGTAATACCAGTACCTTTCTTGATACCAGTCTTATTCTCGAAGTAGAACTTATAAGTATCGCCGTTGTCATCCTTGATGGACTGGGAACCAGTCTTCATGGAACCATCATTGTCACCACCGAAGTAGTACATGCCCTTTGTAAGACCACTCTTTGACTCTGCGTCATCGATTTCGATGAACTGGCTGAGCATCTCACCATCCTGGTTGAAGAAGTAAGCCTTGGAGTTTACATTCTTCTTAACGATAACATCATAATATGTATCTTCTTCAAGAGCTGCATCTTTTAATTTATATTTTGTACCAGAAGCTAACTTAGTAGCGTCGGATGTAGTCGGAATATAAACTTTGCCGTTCTTGTCGATGGAGTACCAGTACTCATCGTTATCATCATCAGCTGCATCGTACTGAGACGGTTTCCAAGTCTTGAACCATTTATTCTTCTTAGCGTGTCCGTCATCCTCGTCGCCGCAGAAGTATGCATCTGTGTAGTATCTCAACTTCTCGTTGCTGTTCTCGCCACCGATCTCTACATACTCTCCGTTCTCTCCATTAGCGTCAGCGTGTGTATATCCTACCCAACCAGTAAGCATACGACCATCTGTATCGAAAAGATATGTCTGACCGTTGATGTTTGTACCCTTGCCTGTCTGAGCTTTACCAGAGGACTTGAAGTAGTACCAGTAATCATCGGCATCAGAATTATCATCGCCTACATCCGGCTCAGTTGTCTTGATCCAAGCTTTCTCTAAACGAGCGCCAGTCTCGTCGCAGTAGAAAGTCTTGCTCGGGATGAAATCGTTAGCTTCATCAACGTTGCCTTCGCCGTCTTTATCGTAAGTTACCCAACCTGTGAGCATCTTACCTTCGCCATCGAAGTAATATGTTTTGTTCTTGTAAGTGATCTTCTTGTCGTGAGCCATCTTACCAGTAGACTGGAAGTAGAACCACTCCTCATCAGCGCTGTCATCATCGATCGGAGTTGTTAATCTCCAGTCGTTTGTGATCTTTGCGCCGCTGCTGTTTACGAAGTACTTGTCAGCGCCGTCCTCAACCCATGCGGAACGAACGAGCTCACCGTCATCGCCTACGTAGTATTCTTTACCATTGCTGGAGCAGAATGTGTTTGTGTATGCCTCACCGTTCTTGTCGTAGCAATACCACTCGCCATCAACCATCATCCAAGTTCCCTTTGCTGCTGCGAAGGAAGTGATGGAAGCGCCTAATGCTAACAGAGCTGCTGCGGATACGACTGCAGCAATTTTAGTCTGCTTTCTCATAATTAATGCACTCTCCTTTTGTTTTTTTGAAACGCTTTTTGAAATTCCTAATTGCATTACGAAGCCATTATACTTCCGATAAGTAAAATTATCGCAAGTTGCGGGAACGGCTGAAAATGGAGAGAAAAGAGGGATGGAGAGGGGAACGCGGGGAGAAAATTAAGAATAATTTCACAAAAAGGAAGTAAATTCCCACCGGGGCAAGTTGCTATAAAAGTCGAAGGATGTTATAATATAATAGATTTTTTATGACATGACGAAAGGAAGTAAATTCATGGCAAACAGAATAAAGAAGAAAGAGGAGACGAAAAGCAGCTATCAGGATAATGTTGCTTTAATTATGGGAGTGTTCACGCTGATCGTTCTTTGCGTGCTTCCGTTAGTGTTCCATGATTTCTATTTTGATATCCTGGAAACCAAATATCAGTTTTATAGTGTAGCTGCGATCGCGGCGCTTGTGATCATGGGCGGATATGGCCTGGCGAGCGGGAAGATGATCGAGTGGTTCTCAAAGTTTAATTTCCAGACATGGAGAAAGAGCATGAATGTGTGCGACCGGGCAATGCTGGCATTCTGGCTCTGCAATGTGCTCTCCTGGGTATTCTGTAAAGACTGGAAATGGGAAGCGTTCTGGGGGACATCCGGACGTTATAACGGTGTGTTCCTTATGACTGTTTACATGGCTTCCTACTTTCTTGTAACCAGATTCTTTAAATTAAAACAATGGTATCTGGATGCATTCCTTGCAGTCGGTATCTTTGTATGCGTATTTGGAATCACGGATTATTTCCAGATGGATATTCTGGGATTTAAGGTAAACATGATGGATGAACAGAAAGCAATCTACACATCCACATTTGGCAACATCAATACTTATACGATCTATGTGGCGGCACTCTTAGCTGTTTCGATGGTTCTGTTCACACAGGAGAAGAACCAGAAGAGAATGCTCTGGTACTTCGGAAATATGGTATTATCAAGCTTTGCGCTGATCATGGGTACCAGTGATAACGCGTACCTGTCCTTAGCGGCGATCTTTGGCCTGGCTCCGTTATGGTTATTCAGGACGAAGACAGGACTCCGCAGATATGTGATCTCTGCAGCCACATTTGTTACGGTGATCCTTTGCATCAACGGGATCAACCAGGCATATGCGTCTTCCGTACTTGGAATCGACAGTGCATTTGGTCTTATCGCGAAGCAGAAATTCCTTCCGGTTATTGCGGTACTTCTCTGGATCGTGAGCGCGGCGCTTGTTGCCATGAGCAGAAAGCCACAGGCGCTGATGAACAGAACGAGCTCTGATGAGACGAATAAGATCGCGGTTTATATCTGGCTTGGCATCATTGCTGTTGTGTGCCTTGTGGTAGTTTTCGTACTCTATGACGCAAACACAGCGGGACATGCGGACAAATACGGAGCGATCAGTTCCTATGTTGTTTTTGATGATAACTGGGGAACACAGCGTGGATACGTATGGAAACGCGCGATCGAGCTCTTTACGAAGAAGCTGACTCCGCTTCAGAAGGTATTCGGATACGGCGCAGATACTTTTGCGCTTCTCATGCAGTACTATTTCCCGGCGGACATGCAGAATGGAAAGATGGTTATCTTTGACAGCGCTCATAACGAGTATTTGCATTATTTAGTTACCATTGGATTTGCCGGTATGGCATCTTATATTGTATTTATGGTGTTTTCTGTTGTGGCTATGGCAAAGCGCATGAAAGAGCAACCGGTTGTGGCAGCAGTTATGCTAGCTATTTTAGCGTATATGATCCAGGCAATCGTTAACATCAATCTGCCGATCGCTATGCCGATTATTTTGCAGCTGCTTGCTATGGGTGTTGGATGCAGGAAGACGGCGGTCAGTGAAGAAAAGAAAGACTGAGTAAGTAAATAAAACATATGAGACAATAATGGGGCAGGTAGATTCCTGCCCCATGGGAGGAAATATTATGATGCAGGCAGTCATCATGGCCGGTGGAAAGGGAACGAGACTGGCAGCACTTACAAAGGACGAGATTCCGAAGCCGATGGTTCCGGTAGCCGGAAAGCCGCTGCTTTTATGGCAGGTGGAGCGGCTGAAGGAGAACGGAATTACAGATATTATCATGGTGATCGGACACCTTGGAGATAAGATCAAGGAATATTTCGGTGACGGCGAGAAATTTGGCGTTGCGATCCGGTATTATGAGGAGACGGAGCCGCTAGGAACGGCTGGATCTTTCTATTATTTAAAGGATATGATCCACGGCGAACGGTTTGTCATGATGTCCGGCGATCTGTTCTTTGATATCGATTTTCAGCGGATGATCCGCTTCCATGAAGAAAAAGGTGCGGTGGCGACGCTGTTTGTACATCCGAATGGGCATCCGTTTGATTCGGATCTTCTTGTGCTCGACAAGGATGACAAGATCACAGCATTTGATTCCAAGCATAATGTGCGGGACTATTGGTATAAGAACTGCGTAAACGCAGGTATCTTTGTATTTGAAAAGAAGATCTGCGATTATGTCCCGGAGCCGGTGAAGAGGAACCTTGAGAACGATGTGATCAAGGGAATGTTAGAGGCGGGGGAGCCAATCTATGGATATTGCTCTCCGGAGTATGTGAAGGATGTCGGTACTGTGGACCGCGTAAACCAGACGCTGGCGGATATTGAGCGCGGTGTAATTGCGGGAAAATGCCTTAGAAATAAGCAGCGTTGTATCTTTATGGATCGGGACGGTACGATCAACCAGTACAAAGGTCTTGTATACAAGGAAGAAGATTTTACGTTGGAGGGCTGCGCAGTCGACGCGATCCGGAAGATCAACCAGTCGGGAAGACTTGGAATCGTTATCACAAACCAGCCGGTGGTTGCGCGGGGACTCTGCGAGATCGAAGATGTAGAGAATATCCATAAAAAAATGGAAACACTTCTTGGAAAAGAGGGAGTGTTCCTGGATGATGTATTCTACTGCCCGCATCACCCGGATAAGGGATATCCGGAGGAGAATCCGGCTTATAAGATCCCGTGCGAGTGCAGAAAGCCGAAGACTGGTATGATCCAGAAGGCGGCGGAGCAGTATAATATTGATCTCTCGGGATCCTGGATGATCGGCGATACGACGATGGATATCCAGACCGGGATCAACGCTGGAATGCGTACGGCGCTGGTACTGACCGGTGAGGCTGGAAACGATAAGAAATATGATGTGAAGCCGGAGCTTGTCTGCAGGGACCTTCTGGATGCTGTAGAGAAGATTCTGCAGATGGATTGAGGATGGTAAAACTCATTTGAGAACTGAGAATACCAGACTGGTTTACTGAAACGATAAAGACAAGACTGGTTTATAAATCAGGAAGTATCATGCTATTGAACTGTTGCGAAGAATTAAAACATCAATACAGGAGCATCTAAACGTAAATGGGTAAACATTTATGTGCCAGGAAACGACAGATGGTTCCATAGATGCATAACTTATCAAGTAATTAGGAGTTAATTATGATCATTACACAGACCCCTTTTAGAATGTCCTTCTTCGGAGGCGGAACTGACTTCCCGGACTTTTATAAGGAACACGGCGGAGCCGTAATCTCAACAACATTTGATAAATACTGCTATGTAAATGTGCGCCATTTACCGCGCTTTTTCGATTATTCCACAGAGCTTTCCTATTCTAAGATCGAGCGCGTGACGGATGTCAACGATATCAATCATCCGGCGATCCGCGAGGCGATGAAATACCTGGATATGCAGGAGATCCGCCTTACCTACGAGGCAGACCTTCCGGCAAGATCCGGACTTGGAACGAGCAGTTCCTTCGCGGTTGGAATGTTGAACGCGTTCTATGCGTTAAAGGGAAAATACGCGGATAAGAGAAAGCTTGCAGATGACGCGATCTATCTGGAGCGAGTTCTCTGCAACGAGAGCGGCGGCGTTCAGGACCAGATCGCGGCGGCATTCGGTGGATTGAACCGTATCAACTTCAATGCCGACGGTTACGAGGTAAACCCGGTTATTATCTCACCGGAGAGAAAGCAGCAGTTAAACCAGAATCTGATGCTGTTCTTTACCGGATTTTCCAGATTTTCTTCCGATATCCAGCAAACAACGGAAAAAGCGCTGGTAGACAAGCAGAAGCAGCTCCTTGAGATGCTGTCCCTGGTGGATGACGCGGAAAAAGTCCTTACATCCAAGACAGACCTCAACGAGTTCGGCCGTCTTCTTGATTATACATGGAAACTGAAACGTGGAATCTCCAACAGAATTTCAACAGATTCTATCGACGGACTCTACGCAAAGGGAATGGCAGCAGGTGCCCTCGGCGGAAAGCTTCTCGGCGCCGGCGGCGGTGGATTCCTGCTCTTCTATGTAGAGCCGGATAAGCAGGAAGCGGTCCATAAGGCGATGGAGGAACTCTTATATGTTCCGTTTGAGTTTGAGAACAGCGGTACGAGAGTGATCCATTATACGCCGGAGACGTATGAGAAGAGATAAATTAAGAGTGTACAGGCAAGGCTGATACGAAAAGGAATTACGATCAGTTGGAGAAGAAACCTCGCTGGTTTTAGATCATGGAGAACTCAAATATCCCAATAGTTTATGGAAGAACTATTGGGATATTTTTCAATATAGGATATAAGTGAAAAAAATACCAGCATACTCCTGCGCAGGTGTGCGGATTTCACATGATCAAACATTGCAGAATCATGGGTTAGGTGCTATACTGTAATAAGTGTTATTATGTCTAAAAAATAAGGATTGATTGGAAAACTGAGGATTTTCTGAATGATGGAAAAGTATTCCGTTTTGATGTCTGTGTATATAAAAGAACGACCGGAATATTTATATGCGGCATTAAAGAGCATGGTTGAACAGTCATGGAAGCCATCGGAGATTGTTGTGGTATGCGATGGACCGCTCACAAAAGAATTGAATGCTGTTTTGGAAGAAACAGAATTTCGGGATATCCTGAAGGTTATAAGGTTAAAGAACAATGTCGGATTGGGAGCAGCTTTATCCAAAGGATTACCCGAGTGCACCTGTGAGTGGGTTGCTCGGATGGACAGCGATGATATATCGGCAGTCAATCGATGCGAAATGCAATTATCATATTTAGCTTCCCACCCGGAAGTCGATGTTCTGAGCGGAGCGCTTGTAGAATTTCAGGGTGATGCCGAGACAGAACATGAAGCGAAGAACCGTGCTGCGACTATAAAGTGTGTACCGCAGACACAGAAGAAAGTAGCTTCGTATATAAAGATGAGAAACCCAATAAATCATCCCTGTGTAATGTTTCGCAAATCTAAAGTAATTGCGGCAGGAAGTTATCAGCCGTGCCCATTATTTGAGGATTATGACCTCTGGGTCCGGATGTTTCAGGCGGGAGATCAGTTTGCAAACTTACCAGATACACTTCTTTATATGCGTGTAAACGGGATGCATCAGCGCAGAGGCGGTACTGCTTATATAAAACCACTCTGTCATTTTTGGACAATAATGTATCGCAAAGGGATGCTTACATTCCCTCAATATAGTTTTGTGCTTTTGTCCAGGATAATCGTGGGATTATTACCGAATCGTGTACGAAAAATGATTTATGATAAGAAATTAAGGGATTGCAGACGTTAATGAAAGATAAAAATACAAATCAAAATTTTGAACAATATAAGCGCATCGTAAAATTCAGCGGATCAGCGGTCATTGTTCTTCTGGAATTGGCAGTGTACTATTATGTTTGGATGAATTATTACAATAAAAATATGACAATCGCCTTCTGGCGGCGAGGAAACTGGCTGATCGCAGGAGAATACCTCGTTTTGTCACTGGTACTTCATAGGCTTTACGGTGGGCTGAAGGTCAGCATATATAAATATTGGACATTGGTGTATTCCCATATGCTCTCGATGATCGGTGTCAATGCGTTTTCCTATGTGCAGGTAGTTTTGTTTGATAAAAAAATGCATAATCCGGCAGCACTATTGGTATTAACAGCGGTAGACCTGTTGATGGTTATGGTATGGGCACTGGCATTTAAAAAATTATATGCGTCCATGTTCCCAAAGAGAAAGCTATTATTAGTTTATGGGAAAAAACCGATGTTTCACCTGGTAAACAGAATTGATACACGAGATGATAAATATGAGATTGCAGAAGAAATGTCGATCGATATGGGCTTGGATCGTATTATCAAATGTGCAGAAAAATACGATGGTGTTATCATCGGAGATATTCCGGCGCGAGCAAGAAATGAGCTTATGAAGCGTTGTTACTCGAAAAATATCCGGAGCTACACAGTACCGAAGATCAGTGATATTTTACTCCGGACATCCGTTGAGCTTAACATTTTCGATTCACCGCTGTATCTTTCCAGAAATGATGGGGGACTGGCATGGGATCAGGCAGTTGTAAAGCGATTGGAGGATCTGATCATTGCCGGAGCGATGCTTCTTGTAACGAGCCCATTCTTCCTGATCATTGCGTTTCTTATCTGGAATACGGATAAGGGACCTGTATTTTATACACAGAATCGTTTAACAAAAGACGGAAAAGTGTTCCGTATCTATAAATTCCGTACGATGATCGTAGATGCGGAAAAGAAAAGCGGACCTGTAAAAGCCGGAGAAAAGGATCCACGGATTCTACCGGTGGGGCGGTTCTTACGGGCAACTCGTATGGATGAATTGCCACAGCTTTTGAACATTGTGAAAGGCGACATGAGCCTTGTCGGACCGAGACCGGAACGGCCGGAGCTCGCGAAAGTTATCACAAAAAATATCCCGGAGTTCGAGTATCGCCTGAAAGTAAAGGCAGGACTCACCGGATATGCACAGGTGCATGGACGTTACTGCACGACCAGCTACGACAAATTGAAACTGGATCTGACCTATATCCGAAATTACTCGATCTGGCTTGACTTAAAGCTGATCCTTATGACACCGAAGGTCCTTCTCATGAAGGAATCCACGGATGGTTTCGAGGAAGGTCTTTGGGAGGATCCGGCTTTAAAAGAATAGAATGGATAAAAAGATGGGAAAAATATTAACAGTAGTCGTTCCAACTTACAACGCTGAAAAATATCTCAGAGACAATCTGGAATCCTTTAAAATTCCGGAGCTGATGGAAGATCTTGAGATCCTGATCGTCAATGACGGATCTACGGACCATTCCCTTGAGATCGCTGAGGAATATGTCCGGCAGTATCCGGATACCTACCGTGTGATCACAAAAGAAAACGGCGGACATGGCTCCGGGATCAACTGCGGGATTGCAAATGCGCGGGGAACATATTTCAAAGTGGTCGATGCCGATGACTGGGTCGGCGAAAAAGCCTTTTGTGATCTGGTCCGGACCTTAAAGACAAGTAACGCAGATGTCGTCTATTCCGGATTCTTATGGACTTACGACAATGGCGAGACCGACAAGACGAAATTTCAGACAAAAGCGGAGATCACGATCCCGTTTGAAGGTGTGGAATACCAGAAAACGTACTCGTTTGATTCAATCGCGGACAAGCTCTATATGAAGATGCATAACATGACGATCAAGACAGAAATTCTCCGTGAAAATCAGGTCCACATTGATGAGCATTGTTACTACGTCGATACCGAGTACATCACTTACCCGATCCCGTATGTAAAGACGATCTGCTTTGTGGATGGATTTGTCTATTACTATCGCCTTGGACGGGCGGGACAGAGCGTCGGACTTGAGAAGATGCAGAAGAATGAGGAGAATTACAACAAGGTACTGGAATCGCTGCTGAAATTTTACCGCCAACTTGGTAATCAGGTTCCGTGTACGGAAATCAAAAAACAGTACATTGCAAGACTGATCGCCCGCGTCATTGCCGGCAAATTCAAGATCATGCTCAGCTTTTCACCATCTGCAAAGAAAAAACAGCAGATTAAGCAGTATGATCAGAATCTGAAAATTCAATACCGTGACATCTACGACAGCAATATCAACAAGGCAGTCTCACTGCTGAGAAAAACACAGTATCATACATATTATCTGGTAAATCTGATGGTCAGGAGCATGTGCAGATAGAAAATATGCAAAGAGGTTTTTATGGACAGAATCATATCGTTTATCATACCATCCTATAATGTGGAACAATATCTGGAAAAATGTCTCTCGTCCTTTTTGAATCCACAGGCGATCGAACAGATGGAAGTAATCATTGTGGATGATGGATCGAAAGACCGGACCGCCCGGATCGCCGGAGACTATGTAAAACAATATCCGGAGCTGTTTCGCCTGATCTCAAAAGAAAACGGCGGACATGGTTCCGCGATCAATGCGGGAACGGCAGCAGCTGTCGGGCGATATCTGAAGGTGATCGATGCGGATGACTGGGTAGTCACAGAAAACTTAAAGGAGCTTGTCGACAAGCTGGCAGTATGCACAGCGGACGTCGTTTTAAATCCATATCACCAGGTCGATATGAAGACCGGAGAAAAAACGGTCTGGAAAATGTTCCTGGACCGGTATGAAGTGACCTATACATTGGAGGATGTCGTACAAAACTGGAAGAAATTTGACCGTTGTTTTGCATTCCACGGAATCTGCTATAACCGGGAATTTTACCAGAGACACCGCTATGAATTGCCGGAAAAAATCTTCTATGAAGATCATGAATACACAACGATCCCTTGCTCGTATGCGGCAAGTATTTATCCGATCGACCTGTATCTGTATCAGTACTTGGTAGGAAACGCGGAACAGAGCGTATCGGTCACGAACCGATTAAAGCGAATGAGCCATGTGGAAAAAGTTACGGAGGATCTGATCCGCCATTATAATGCACATCCGGAATTTTCGGATGCAGCGAAGGAATATATCTACAAAAAAACAGAAGGTGTCATTCTAAGCTA
>UMEN01008679.1_pt1 | contig 22675 bp, 22 predicted proteins | sample 1964751 | NCBI WGS metagenome assembly UMEN01 (sample SAMEA4836020, study PRJEB28245) | human gut metagenome | biome: gut microbiome; material: fecal sample | place: Denmark | collected 2008
TCCCTGGTAAGCAGAAAAACCATTTGGATCATTCATCCATCCGCAAGGTGGTGTTACATGGAATACCGGCAGTTCTTCTTTCGGTACATGATTCTCGTCTATATATGTATTTGCCTTTCTTAATTTATCCATATAAGCTCCTTCCTACAACACAATTGCTTCCTCTGTCTCACAATCAAAGAAATGCATTCTGTGGGGAACAAATACAAAATCCACTTTATCCCCAATCTTGCACAATTCATATTTTGAAACTCTGGCTACGGTTGTAGCACCTCCAAATTCAAAGTATAAATTATTTTCATTTCCCATGATTTCAATATTATCTACCACCGCACTCATCGTATTTTCTTTGTAAACATCCATATTTTGAGGATCAAATTTAATATCCTCGCCTCTGATTCCAAGTATCATTTTTTTACCATGCTTACAAAGTTTATCGGCTGTTTCTTCTGTTATCTTCATTTTATTACCATCAGAAAATACAATCTGACCGTTCTCAATCGTAACATCAAAGAAGTTCATTTGAGGAGAACCGATGAATCCTGCCACAAATTTATTTACCGGACGCTCATACAATTCCATCGGTTTTCCAACCTGCTGCACGACTCCAGCTTTCATGATAACAATTCGGTCAGCCATAGTCATTGCTTCCACCTGATCATGTGTTACGTAAATCGTTGTGCTTCCCAGGCTTCTGTGGAGCTTGCTGATTTCATTTCTCATACTGACTCTGAGTTTTGCATCCAGATTCGATAAAGGCTCATCCATCAGGAAAACTTTTTGATTTTTTACGATTGCCCTGCCTAAAGCAACTCTCTGTCTCTGTCCTCCGGATAAATTCTTAGGCTTACGTTTTCGATATTCCTCCAATCCTAAAATATCAATCGCCCAATCTACCTTTTTCTTAATCTCTGCCTCCGGTACCTTCATATTCTTAAGACCATATCCTATATTTTTTTCCACTGTCATATGAGGGTAAAGTGCATAATTCTGGAATACCATGGAGATTCCTCTGTCTCGCGGTGCCGTCTCATTCATTCTTTTTCCGTCAATATATAAATCGCCGCCGGAAATTTCTTCAAAGCCTGCGATCATTCGCAATGTTGTAGATTTACCACAGCCTGACGGTCCTACAAATGCAATAAATTCCTTCTCATTTATCTCCAGATTAAAATCTGTTACTGCCTTTTTATCTGTGTTTGGATACTGCTTACATACATTTTTTAATTCAATAAAGCTCATAGCTTACCCCTCCTTGGAACCGGTGGAAACAACACCCTCCACGATCTGTTTCGAAAACAATGCATATATAATAATAACCGGTATGGTAACTAATGTAATAACGGCTAAAGTCTGACCCATTGTCGTATTTTCATTTGAAGTAATCGCATTCAGACCAATCTGTGCCGTTAAAAGGTCACTGGATGTAAATACCAATGAAGGCCATAAGTAATCATTCCATACATTCAAAAAAGTAAATACACCAACTGTTGCAACAACACTTTTTGACATCGGAAGAACCATTGTGAAAAAATATTTAACCGGACTGCAGTAGTCCAATTGTGCTGCCTCGTATACATCATCCGGAAGGCTCACAAATACTTGCCGAAACAGGAATATGTTAAACGGGCTCACAATCATAGGAAGAACATAACCTATAATATTGTTTAAAAGTCCAAGTTTCGCAATAAGCAGGAAATGAATCGTAATAATTGTTTCCATCGGAACAATCATAAGCAGCATGATGATCAGCAGCCAGCGGTCTTTAAATGGGAAATTAATCTTTGCCAACGCATATCCCGCCAGACCATTTACAACAATACCGAGCACAATCAATACGGCAGCATAAAACAATGTATTTACCATGTACCGGATAAAATCCGTATTCATCAGAATGGTAATATAATTATCAAAAAAGTGTCCGTTTAATGCCGGCGGAACAAATGCTGCCATAGAATTCATGTCGTTTGTAATTGCAGCATCTGTTTTAAAGGAATTGGCAAGCATCCAAATTACAGGAAAAAGGAAGAACAATGACATAATAATCATAACTACAACAAGAACAATGTTAATTCTTTTTTGTTTTTTTGTTAACATTCTTTTTTCCCTCCTTATCTTTTGTCACAATTGTCTGAATTACTGTGAGCGTCATGACAAAGAATGCAAATATAATCGCCATCGTAGAGGCTAACCCAATCTCCCAGTTTACTGTACCGGTCTCATAAATGTCATAAACCATTGTGTAGGTTGAGTGGGATGGTCCGCCTCCTGTCATAACCATTGGCTGGACCAACATACGAAACGCACCAATTGTAATCGTGATCAATACAAAGATACATAATGGCTTTAACTCCGGCAGCGTAATATCCTTAAATTTCTGCCATCCACTTGCGTGATCCATTTCAGCAGCCTCATAAAGAGCCGGATTTATCTGCTGCAGACCTCCTAGGAAAATCAACATCTGATATCCCATGCCCTGCCATGCACTCATAATTGCAATCGAAGGAAGGGCCTGTGCAGAACTATTGATAAATGGCTGTGCACTAATTCCAAAATTAGCAAGAATGGAATTCAAGATTCCTTCCGGGCTATAAATCTGCACCCAAAGTGTGGATACAACTGCCAGCGACATAACAACCGGTATAAAAAATGCCACTTTGAAATAAGTCTTGCAATATGTCACTTTATGAATCAGCAAGGCCAGTCCCAACGCACCTAAGCTCTGTAACGGTACAATAATGACCACAAATTTCAATGTATTCACAAATGCCCGGCAAAAATCTTCATCCTTTAATACCTGAAAATAATTATCGAAGCCTACAAAATGTGTCAGCCTCGGATTCAAGGCAAAAAAATCTGTAAAACTGAATATCAATGTCAGTATCATTGGTATAAACAAAAATAATGTCAACAGCACCAACGCGGGGCCAAAAAAGGCCATTCCCATAATAGATTCTGCTCTTTTCTTCATCGCTCCAATGTATAACGCTTCAGCTTTGCGTTAATCCTTTCTACAGATTTATCCAGCTGTTCCTTCGGATCATAACCACTTAAAACAGCATTTTCCAGTACCTGCTGAAATGACGTACTCACCTGTGGATATACAGGTGTCTTTGGTCTCGGATGACCATATGTACTCAACTGATAGTATAATGCCTTATAATTTTCATCTGTCTGGAATACATCAATTGAATCGAATGCTTCATACGTTGACGGAAAAGATTTTGCTTCTTCCCATAACCTTTTCCCGCTTTCCACACCGCTCATCCATTTTACAAGCTCTGTCGCCCCCTCAATATTGGCTGTTTTTGACGAAGCTGCAAAGGCCCAGGCGCCTGTTGGCGTATACCGTTCACCGTCCCACGCATCTCCTGTCACATATGGAGCGACCCCGAAGGAAACATCCGGATAACTTGTATAAAGTGTGTTGACCTCCCATGCACCATCGATTTTAAAAGCAGCTCTCCCGCTTTCAAATAAATGGTCGATGGGAACCTTTGACATATATCCATTTTGTAATAATGTTTTAAAATAAGATACCGTCTTTACATTCTGTTCCGAATTAAATACACCATCCACCGAAAGTCCTGTCTCATCTACCAGATCGCCACCATTTGACCAAAAGAATGGGGCATAATAATAAATCGTTGCTTCTCCAACCGGAAATGTCATATCAAGCGCATATCCATTTTTTTCTTCCATTATAGGCTTTAGTTTCTCTAAAACCTGAAGGAACTCTGTCTGTGTCCATGGATGATCTGCATCTGGTATCTCAATGTCGGCCTCTCCCAAAATCTCCTTATTATAATACAATCCAACACTGGACTCCATTGCACCAAGCGCATATAATTTATCATTATATGTTCCCTGTTCCATAATTGAGTCAAGATATATCTCCTTCTCATCCTCTGTTAATTCAGCCAGCGGCTGGATGATCCCGTTCTCTGCATACGCTGCAATATTAGGTCCATCTACGGTAAGTACATCCGGAAGATCTCCTGACATAACCGATGCATTAATCTTATCGGAATATCCACCGCCGCTGTCGTTTCTTGGAATAAATTCTATGTCCGCAAAATATTGTCCGTTGTATGCTTCATTAAATGCATTCACAGATTCTCTATAACATCTGCCTTCTTCTGTGTCCTCAATAGAATGCACCCATATGGATAAATACTGTTCTCCCTCGTCATATCCAGAAATACTACCAGGCTTCGGTATCCCCTTCTGGCAGCCGCTCATACTAATTGCAAGTGATCCAGCAACCAGAGCAACAATTAAACGTCGTCTCATCCTCATTCTCCCCTCCACTTTCATATGCGATTTTGTTCTTTGCGTACTACCCGTTTATGTAACCAGTAACGTAACCGGTTACTTTTAACTAAATAATACTATTTCATTACGTATTTGTCAATGCTTTTTCGAAAATTAAGTAACCGGTTTTGTTACCAGTTTTTTATTGTATTTTGTCCTATCATCTGCTATACTGGATTTTAATTTAGTTACATCACTAAAGAGCATTCGCAATCTGCTTCCATTGCCTGCTCATGAATACAGCCAGACTATAGAAAGGCATTTATATGGAGAACACAAAAAAGAAAGTAACATTTGATGACATCGCAAAATACACTAACTTTTCAAAAACTACCATATCAAGATATTTTAACAATCCGGATTCTCTTACTTTGAAAAGTCAGGAAACCATTGCACAGGCTTTGATCGATCTGAACTATCAAGAAAACAAGCTTGCTAAGGTTCTTGCAAATGGGAAAAGCGAATTTGTCGGTATTTTGCTTCCAAATCTATTCTTACACTATTATTCAGAAATGTTAAATCAGCTTCTGGCCACTTATGAAACCTTCGGCTATAAATTTCTTGTTTTTGCCGGCCCTGCTTCTGAAGCAACTGAACGAAAATACCTGCAGGAATTACTTGCCTATAAAATCGAGGGACTTATTGTCTTAAGTCACACCATTTCATCTCAGGAATTAGCATCCTATCATATACCAATCGTTGCCATCGAACGTGAAGATAAGTATATAAACAGTATCAATACTGATAACTATATGGGTGCTGTGCAGGCAACCAGTCTCCTGATCAAAAATAAATGTGACATACTGATCCATATCAATTCCAATGTTCCTGAGAATATTCCTGCATACGGTCGTATTAAAGGTTTTTGCGATATTTGTATGCAGCACAAGATTCCTCATGAATTGCTCCTTACAGATCTTGGTAATACGTATAAGGACACACAGGAGCGTATACATGATATATTTTTATCCATCAAAAACAAGTATCCAAACATAAGAAAAGGAATTTTTATGTCAAACGATACCCATGCAAATATTTTTTTAAATCAAATCATGCGTGAATATGCCTCCTTTCCTGATGAATTCCGTATTGTTGGATTTGATGATTCACCGATTGCATCGGAAGCAATTATTCCCATAAGCACGGTAGGACAACAAATCGACAAAATTGCTTATGAAGCCATGGATCTTCTTGTAGCGCAAATGAACGAACGAAAAAAAAGGAAACCCACACCACAAACCGAAATAATCCATAAAATGATAACTCCTGTTTTAATCCGGAGAGAAACAACAATTTAGGATTTCATACCAGCCTGCAACGGGTATCCATGAAAAGAAATATACCACGAGATTTCCTGTTGATCAAAAATGGCTGCAGGGTCGTATCCCCTGCAGCCGCAAATCTTATCATTATCGATTCACATAATTCAACACCAATGCAAGAATCAGCATATGGACCGGATAAAACGCATAACAGCTATACTGGAAGACTTTCGTATGGCAGCCCTGCCGTCCACGATACAGCCAGATTGGAATCAGCGAAAGCAATGCAAGTCCCTGCTGGCAAAGTTCAAAGTCCATCCCAAAAAGCCGGATGGGGTACATCAGGCCTCCCAGAAGCTCTACGTTGACCCAATAAAGCGCCAGAAGCTGTCCGAAAAAACACCACCATTTTCTTCCCCGGAAAAAGTAAAAAATAAACAGTGTCAATACACCGGCACCGTAGTAATCTGCCATTCCTACCGTCCCAAGCGCACTTCCAACCAGCACAACCAGAACCGCCGTCGGCAAAAAGATCCACAGCTTCCGTTTTTTTCGAACTTTTTCCATCAAATGGATTCCTGACAGTCCTATCAACAGCGTCCAGATCACATTCTGATGAAACGGATAAAACCAGGTTCCGCCATACATCAGATCAAAGGGTATCTCCGACAGCACCGCAAACAGCAGCAGCCGGAGAATATACTTTTTAAAGCTGTGCGTGTGAAAATATCCTTCTACTGCCATAAATGCAAAGATGGGAAACGCGAGCCTTCCTACACAGGTCAGCCAGTCCTGCGCCGGAAGAAGCGTAGCCCAGAGATGATCCATCAGCATAAATGTCATGGCAATGATATGAAGCATTGCTGCACTGATGTCAAAGGTTCCTGACTGAGATGAATGTACTTGATTATTTACCATAATGTCACTCCTGTTGTTTTCTCTCAGTCAGATTATACTTCCTTTATTGTCTGTAGTCAAATCCTTGTTATTGACGACGTTTCTTCTATCCACCATCCCGCATTCTGCGTGTTGCCGGATTGCCTTTTATGCCCTGTCTTTGATCGTTTTATACCGTAAACGTTGTGGATCTTTCTCCTTTTTTGTACAGTTAAAAGGTCAGCCTCATAAGCAGATCATTATCTCTGACAGAAATTTTTTTCATTTTTTTGCAAAAGTGGTACCCAAAATCTGAAGCCGCCTTGTATCTTATAGCAAACGACAAAGAGGTGACGAATCATGAATACAACGGCCAACACCCTGGCGGTCTACCGAAAAGAGATCAAATACTTAATCTCCCTTCCGGATCGCCTGTATCTGCTGGATGCACTCAATCAGCTGTTGATCCCAGACGCATACGGCGGATATAACGGCTACACGGTGCGCAGCGTGTATTTTGACAGTATTGTCAATGAGGATTATCGGGACAAGCAGGAACACGCAGACGAGAAAAAGCGAATTCGCCTGCGGGTCTATGATCCCGATGATCAGAAAGCAAAGTTCGAGCTGAAACGCAAGAGCTTTGGGCGAGAGCTGAAGGAAAGCGTGGTGATCTCCAGAGAGGATGCCAAACGGCTGCTCCAGCGGGATTACAGCGTTCTGCTCCACTATGACAGCGATACTGTCCGCTATGCCTACGATCTGATGACCACCCGGCTGTACCGGCCGGTATCCCTGGTGGAATATGACCGCAGGGCTTTTACCCATCCGAACTTCAACACACGAGTGACGATGGATAACAAGCTGCGCTGCTGTGATTTCTGCTATGACCTGTTCAGCCACCACCTGAACTTCCGGGCGGCTATGCCAGCGGATGAAACCATTCTGGAGATCAAATATGACCGGTTCCTGTTTCGGCAGATCCAGCAGGTACTGTCCCAATGTGACCTGACACGGAATCCGCCCAGCAAATTCGGCAGCTCCCGGTCAATCCTGAAAAACTACTATTGCTAAGAAAGAAGGATAACGATGAGTAAACTTTTGAAATTGCTGACCGATACGCCCATGGGCGGCGATCCCTACATTCAAACGATGACGGGGCTTTTCATTAGCTTGATTGCTGCGCTGGTTCTGTCCGGCGTGATGATGCTGGTGTACCGCATCAGTCATGATTCCCTGACCTACAACCGTAAATTTAATGTCACACTGGTGATGTTGGCGCTGGCATCCGACCTGTTGCTGGCCCTGATCCAGAACAATCCGCTGTTTTCCCTGGGCGCTTTGGGTGCGCTGTCCATCTGCCGCATCCGCACCAATACCAGAGATCCCCGGGATCTGGGCTTTGTATTTTGGGCACTGACGATTGGAATTGCATGTTCTCTGGGCGCTTATCCGGTGGCACTGGCGGGTACGGTTGCCCTCAGCGCCGTGATGCTGGTTTTCGGCAGAACTGCGAAGAAGAAAGATGTACTGACCATGGTGGTTCGCGGAGAAAAGGAACAGGTGGGTTCTGTGCAGGAGGTATTCAGCCACACACCCGGAAGCACCATCCAGTCCAAGAATCTGTTCCAAGACTCCTTTGAGCTGGTATATGAACTGCGTGTGCCGGAGTCTGTGGAGGAAAATCTGCTGCTCCTTCTGGGCGGCATGGAGGGCGTCCACGGTGTCAATGTACTGGCTCCGCAGACGAAGGTGGCCTGATGCGCCGCGTGTTTGCAGTCATTCTGCTGCTCCTCCTTCTGCTCTCCGGCTGCTGTCCCGAAGAACAAACACCGCAGCAGAATGAAAACTGCACCTTAACTTTTATCACCATCGGAAAAGGCGATGCTTTTCTGCTGACGACATCGGCAGAGCACCACTTCCTGATCGATACCGGTAAAGCGGAGGATTATCCACAGATCGCAAGGCTCCTGCGGGTCAAGGGAATTGAAAACCTGGATGGCATCTTCCTGTCCCACGGACATAAGGATCATGCCGGAAGCCTGGAGCCTCTGCTGGAGGCATTCCCCACCCAAACGGTTTTCCTCTCTGATTCGGATACCGTCAGCTACCATGAGATCGACGCCGCAGCTCTGGCCGATGCTCACGGAGCCGAGATCCGAAAGCTCACCGCATCTGAAACACTCGAGATAGACGGCTTGGAAATTCAGTGCTGGCATCCGGAGCAGCCGGTACTCAACAATGAGAACAACAATTCTCTGGTGATGCACATCACCTGCGGAAACACCTCTTTTCTTCTGATGGGCGATGCGGAGCTGGAAGAAGAGACGGCGCTGATGGCATCTGACTTTTCTTTGAAAGCTGATATTCTAAAACTGGGCCATCATGGAGAGAACGATGCCAGCTCTGATGCATTCCTGCGAAAGGTAGAACCGCAATACGCCCTTATCACCGGAAATGAGGCGGAAAACCCGGACTCCGTTGATCCTGTTGTGGCTGACCGTCTGAAGGCACACGGCATCATGCCGTTCTACTCCGAAGCTGACGGTCTTGCGCTGGACTTCCACTCCGATGGTCAAAGTATCAACTGGAATGTTGTAGAGGACGCGGAGATCCCGTCCCCACTCTCCCTCACCATTTCCGATGTGGATCGAAAAAATCAGCGGGTGACGATCCAAAATACCGGCAGCCAAGCAGCAGATCTTTCCGGTTGTACACTGTTTTCTCAGCGTGGAGATGAAGCATATCGCTTTCCAATGCAGACGCTCCTGCCACCGGGCGACAGTATTGTTGTGGCCTGCCGTGGGCACGAGCAGCCAGGCGACCTGATTTGGGGCAGAGAGAATGTCTGGAAAAAGAAGAACGATGCCGCGTTACTGTTCGATCCCAATTTCACCCTGCTTGATAGCAATGCAAACTGATCTATACATATAGGAGGCATTTATCATGGAACAATTCAATGAAATGGTCAATTCACTTTTGGGTAACCCCATGCCGCAGCCGGATGCCGTAGCGATCCTGATGAGCTTGCTGACGGCACTGGCGTTCTCTGCCATCATCTGGCTGGTCTACCGATTCTCTAATACACCCGCCACCTATCAGCCACGTTTTGCAGCGACACTGGTATCTCTGGCGATCCTCTCCACCATTTTGATGGACCTGATCCAGTCAAATCTGGCGCTGTCGCTGGGAATGCTGGGGTCTCTCTCCATCGTCCGCTTCCGTACCAACATCAAGGACCCACGGGATATCGGCTATATCTTTTGGGCGATGGCGTCCGGGCTTGCCTCGTCTACGGGGTGCTATCTCATCGGCATTGCCGGCAGCACCATCCTTGCGATCTTTCTTTTGTCTACCCGAAAGACCAGCAACACCCCCAACGACATGATGCTGGTCATCCGTGGGAGCCAGACCGATACAGACTCTATCCACGCAATTGTATCCACAGACTGTGACCGCAGCACGGTCAAAGCGAAGAATATCCTCTCAGACTCCTACGAGCTGGTGTATGAAGTGCGTGTATCTATGGAAGAAAGCAGCCGTATGACACAAAAGCTGTTCCGGTTGGGTGGCGTGGACAGCGTCAACCTCCTTGCTGCTCAGTGACTTTCACTGCTCACTTTTCTTCCTTGACGACGTCTGATGTGATATAATGAAATCAGCCAAGAGGAAAGAAGGTGTTATGTGTGTCCACAAATGAAATGATTTCCATAGATCATCTGGATGAACTGGTGAATCGTCACATGGCATTCCTGATCCGCACGGTCAGCAATACGACCGGGCGGTATGTATCCGTGGAGCATGACGACACCTTCAGTATCGGTCTTTCTGCATTTGCAGAGGCGGTGGAGCGCTATGAATCGGAGCGCGGGAACTTTCTTGCCTTTGCCGGCATTGTGATCCAGAGCCGGGTCAGGACCTACATGGAACGGGAACGGCGGTGGCAGGAAACTGCCTCGCTGGATGAGATGAGCGAAAGCGGACAGGAGGTCGCCGCACCGGAAGCAAGCGAAGAAAGTGATCTGCATGAAGAAATCGTGCTGCTGCAAAAAGAATTGGCGCTCTTTAACCTAACGCTGGAAACACTGGCAGATGAAGCGCCGCGCCATCAGGATACCAGAGACCGCGCCCTTGACATTGCGGAGCGCTCCAGCCAGGATACCGAAACGGTAGATGAAACCTATCGGAAACGTAAGCTGCCGGTGCGGCGTGTTGCCCGCCTTTGCGCTGTGACGGAGAAGATCGTCAAGGGCAGCCGCCATTTTATTTTGACTTCAATGCTGATTTTTGCAAAAAAGTTCCCTCTGCTTTTGCATTGGGTACAGAGTGGGAGGCGCAGGTAATGTATAAAAAAGTTATCGTATTAGAGCTAAAAACTACCTACGCGCTGGTCATGGAAGAAGGCGGCGCGATCCTTCGCATTTACCGGAAGGATGGGCTTGCCGTAGGCGATACGATTTATGTGCTGCCGGAAGACATCTATCAGGAGAAACGGGCATCCGCTGTGATCCCATTCCCGGCTGGCGGCAAAGGTTCTTCATCCGGCAGAAAGCATAGCGGTAAATCTATTTGGTTGAGATTGGGCGGAATGGTTGCAATGCTGGCTCTCTGTATCTCATTGTTTCTCCCCAAGTTCTCAATGACAGTTTATGCTGTGGTCTCTTTTGATGGAGATTCGAGTATTCAGGTGGAGTTAGACCATGATGGCCGCATCCTGTCTGCCAGATCACTGGATGGCTCAGTCACTCAGGATGACCTGGACAGCTTGAAGGGAAAAACCATAGAGGATGCAGCCTCAGACTTGAATACCTGGTGTGGTGATGGCAGCATTCTAATTGGCTACACCCTGATGGATGGCAGCGAGGGAGATCCTGCCACGCTCCAATCCATCCAGGCCCTGTTTACAAAACAGTCGGTAGTATGCCTTTCCGGCGTTGCCGAGGATGTTCATGCTGCAGATGGACAGTCTGTATCATTGGGGCGCTATCTGATGTCACAGATGAAGACGGAAGACTTGGACGATATTCTGGAGGAACTGCCGCCGGAAACCATTGAGCAGATGCTGAAAGAAAACCCCGCATGGAGCAGTTATCCAGAATTCCAGGAGGCACTGGAGGAGCTGCGGGAAGAACAGGACGAGGAGAGTGAGGATGTCGCTGACTCTGACGAGGAGCGTGAGGATGCCGCTGACCCTGACGATGAGTCAGATGACCCCTCGGATATAACAGAGGAAGATTCTGAGGAAGATTCCGATGAGGATACCAACCCATCGGAGAATTCGCCCGAAGAAAAACAAACTACCGGCACAGAAACAGAGAATTCTTCTGCACAGAGTGACTACGAGTCCGACGATGACACCTCGGAAGATGATGAGAAGGAAACCAACAACTCCAATCAGAATGACGATGAATCAAATGAAGAAGATTCTGTGTCGGAATCAGACACAGAATCGGATGACGAGGCTTCGGAGTAAAGGGAAAAATCAAAACATTCAAGTCGAACGTCCGTGAGACTTGGCGGGGAATGTCAAGTTTTTTGTGTAAGTTATAAGAAAAAATTTATCGGGGAGGAGAACCTCCCCTTTTGTACTGCCAAATGTTTTCGTGAGTTGCCTTGTTAAAGCCTTCTGTGAATAAAATTACTTACCATTACACCATCTAGCATGTATTTAGAATCCACTATGTTCGTATTTTCGAATTCTTTCTTGGATTTTTTCGTCCATATCCAGCTGATTACGAACTAAAGCCCAGTTAATTATCAACCACCACTTCAAGTGGTGGTTTAATAATAGCCCTCCAAAGGGATATTACTACTGCTCGCCCCGAAGGGCGGTATCGCAAGCACTGTTACTGGCTCCGCTATAAAGCGGTACTACTGGAATCCTCTCTTTTTGAGTCTTCTGCTTGCTCTCTTATATATTTCTGTACGGCTTTCTCTGTTATATTGCCGATTGTCTCTACATAGTATCCTCTCGCCCAAAAAGCTTTGTCCCATTTGCTTTGCAGCTCTGGATGTCTAGCGTAAATCATTAGCGTGCTTTTCCCTTTTAAATATCCCATAAAATCTGAAATACTTTCTTTCGGTGGAATTGCTACGCTTAAATGTACATGATCCTTACATACTGCACCCGCTATAATATCCACTTTTCGGTACTTGCATAATGTACTTATGATTTCCTTCACATCTTCTCTTAATCTTCCATACAGAATTCTTTTTCTATATTTCGGTATAAATACTATATGATACTGGCATTTCCATCGGGTATGTGATAAACTTCTATTGTCCATTTGGACTGCCTCCTTTGATTTTGAGTTTGGCTTGCGACACCATTCTCATCATATCACAGGAGGCTTTATTTTGTTATCCTCACCGTCTCCACTTATTCCATTCTCCCCAGCATAGCTGGGGGATTAGACTTTTCATCCAATGGGAAGTTCTTGTAGAAAAAAGGTCTGACAGGAGGAGGCTTGTCCTTTCTTGTCCTTCTGCGGTGGCATTTTTTGTGTTTCTTTCCGGCTTTTTTAGGTTTTATGTAGAAACAGCGCGTACAAAAATAGGGCGCAAGTGATGGTAAGTTCACTTGCGCCCTGATCGGACTGGATATTTTATTTTGGAAGTCTCCACCTGTTAGCGGTGGAGAAAGGTCAAAAGGGATATCTACCCATAAGCGGCCTCCCTGCACCGCTATGGGAATGGAACAAAGCAGTAGAAGTTATATGTCCCGAAAACCGCTTGCGGCATCTATTGTTACTGTTTCAATATACTCCAATGCTGCTTCGTGTCCTTTCCGAATTTGTATTATAGTTACTTTCTCGCACCATCTGCGCCAACTTCGTAGCCGCCCACCTTGGTGCTGACCGCCATAGAGCCATCTGCGTAGAAGTAATACTGCTTACCGTCAATCTGCTTCCAACCACCAGAGAACATTTTGCCGGTATTTTTGTCCAACCAGTACCACTTCTGATCATTAGAGAGCCAACCTTTGACCAAATCCCCGTTTTTGTAGTAACTCCATTCACCGCTGTCGTTCTCCACCCAGCCGTTGGCAGTCTGCGGATCGATGACGATCTCCACGAACCGCCGCAGGACGGTAGCGACTTCGGCTCTGGTTGCGGTTCCAGCAGGGTCGAAACAGTTGTTTGTCTTGCCCGCAAGGATGCCCGCCTGCTGCATGGACTTGACCGCTTCTTTTGCCCAGGAAGAAATACCTGCGCTATCCGCAAAATTCACAACTTCCAGAGTTTTCGGGATGGTGTAGCCCAGTTTGGTAGCGTAGTTCTTCATAATGACCGCCATCTGCTCGCGGCTGATGTTGGTATCCGGGGCGAAAGTAGTATCTGTCGTTCCACTGACAACGCCAGTCTTTGTCGCCCAGTTGACATAGGGGGCGTAGTAAGCATCTTCTTTCACATCGGTAAACATGCTGGCCTGGTAATCAGTCGGGTCAACACCTGCTAATCGCCCCAGTGCGGTGACAAACATTCCTCTGGTCATGCCGGTATTGGGACTGAAGGTGGTGGCACTGGTACCACTCAGCAGCCCACGGCTAACAACAAAGAGCATATTGTCCTTTGCCCAGTGGTTGTTCACGTCGGTAAAGGCAGGAATCTGATTCTTGTAGCCTATGCCGTAGATGCTGAAATGCTCTGCTACAAAAATCACTGCTTTCTGATCCATATTATAGCTGGATTTGCTGATCCACTGTACATTACCGTTTTCGTCCACATAAACCGCATACAGGTTGCCAGGCTTCTCGTTTTTCGCCGGAGTATACGGAATTGCAATGCTGACGGTCTTCCCGCTCAAGTTGACAGCAGTTTCCTTGCCGTTCTTTACTTCCCATAAGGTAATATCATAGACCGGGCGATTTCCAATGGCTGTTTCTACTTCCTGAGAGGTAACTGCGGTCTTCTTCATTTTTAGAATAAGATCTCCGGTAGTCTGACGGTTCAGTTCCTTTAGGGTATCCAGCATAAATCCAAAGTCAGCCATACTGTCGGTATCGATGGTGAACCGTTTGACACCAGAGGACACTAGTTTATCCAGTGCATCTGCTTTCAGCGTAATCTGCACACCAGCTAACGCTTTGCTGATTTCCACAGGAACAACCACCGCGATACCGTTTTTCGTATTCCCATGCTTTATTGAGTCAGACTGGGCAACGGAGATAACATCAGCAACTATGCTTCTTGTAATCACTGCATTTCCCTTACTATCCACTTTTACAGAATTTGATTTTGCTGTGGTTGGTGTGGTCGGGTTATCCTTGTTCGGACGATCAGTGATAAAGGCGTTGCCAGAGGGATCGTCCCTGTCTTCGGAAGATGAACTGCCGCTAGTATAGATCCAGTAGGCATATAGGGTGGTATCTGCCGTATAAACCTGATTTAAGGTAACTTTTATGCCGCCGGTCTGTTCGGTGTACCATCCATCAAAACGATAGTTGCCACCACGGGTTGGTGTAGGTAAAGAGGACAGCTTGCCGGAACTATCTGTGGTAGCAGCAACCGGATTGACACTGCCACCATTAGGGTAAAATGTCACGGTATAGGTATTTGCTTCCCACTTCGCCCAGTATTCCTTATTGCCCGTTTCTGTACCGCCGATTGCCGTAACAGGAGAGCCGGTCAGATTTTCGTTGTCATACCAGCCCACGAACGTGTGGCCTGTATAGGTCATATCGTCGGCTGTCGGGAGCGTTGCACCTGCGCCGTAGGTGTATTCGGTGACATTGCCGTTGTTGATCGTTCCGCCGTTCGTGTTCAGCGTGACGGTGTAGGCATTTGCTTCCCACTTCGCCCAATATTCCTTGTTGCCCGTTTCGGTGTCGCTGATTGCCGTAACAGGAAAGCCGGTCAAGCCTTCGTTGTCATACCATCCCTTGAACGTATATCCCGTATAGGTCATATCGTCGGCTGTCGGAAGCGTTGCACCCACGCCGTAGGTGTATCCGGTGACATTGCCGCTGTTGATCGTGCCGCCGTTTGTGTTCAGCGTGACGGTGTAGGTATTTGCTTCCCACTTCGCCCAATACTCTTTATTACCCGTTTCGGTGCTGCCGATTGCCGTAACAGGAGAGCTGGTCAGACTCTCGTTATCATACCAGCCCTTGAACGTGTGGCCTGTATAGGTCATATCGTCCGCCGCCGGGAGTGTTGCGCCCACGCCGTAGGTGTATTCGGTGACATTGCCGCTGTTGATCGTACCGCCGCCCGTATTCAAGGTTACGGCGTAGGTCGGGGCTGTCCACTGTACCGTCAGGGTCGTCACATCAGCCGGAACACTGTCGCCGGGTTCGTAGGAATTGCCATTGCCGTCAAGCCACATAAAGTAGCTGCCTGTATTTCCGTCCGGGCGGGTCATGCCGTCGGATGCGGGAGCGGTAAATGCGCTGCCGTTTTTCACGATGATCTGAATAGCATCGGAGCTGCCGCCCAGCTTGCCGCCGTTCAGGTCAAGGGTAACGGCCTTCAGTCCGCCAAAGCCCAGTGTGTCAGCGTTCAGGACTTCAAGGACGGGGCGGAAACCGATGATCGGGGAGGAGTCCGCAGCATTGCGGTTGCTCCATCGGCGGGCCGAACCGTACCCGCGAATCGCACGGAACGACGCTACGGCAGAAACAGTATCCTGTCCCCACGAAGACATCTCACTCCAGTTTTTGATATATCCGTTGTCCTTGTCCAGTATCGTGTCCCACTCATTGCTTTGGGGCGTGCCGCGTTGGGACTCATCCGAACCTGTACGACCACTTCCCACAGACGGTGCGCGCAGGGTATAGTCCACGCCGCCGCTGGCATAATTTTTGCCGAAAATCAGACTCGCAGTATCTAAGTTATTCCAGTTTACCTTATGCGTTACGGCATAGTCCGCCACAAACAGGCTGTGGGCGTATTTGTTCTGCTGTGCATACTCCTCGGTGGTTGCCATCGCAGACGTGAGCTTGTAGGCGTCCACCGTTCCGGCATAGGTAAAGGGAACATAGTGCAGGGTGCTGTCCGGCAGGCTGCCGTTTGCCGTTCCGGGGATGTTTGCGCCGGAGAGGTCAAAGTAATAGGTGTCGCCGGGCTTGAGGGAAAACTGCTCGTCAGGCGAATCATTAGCCAATAGCATTGGCGCAGCCAGCGCCCCCAATGCAGCGGCAGCTTCCGCATACCGGGTCATATCCAGCTCATCGATTTCCTCGTCGGAGAGCTTCTCCTTCGCCTCGTCGATGGCCTCAAGCTGCGCCTTGACTTCCTCGGCGTTCTCCTCTGTAATTGCCTCAGCACTCGGTAAAGCGTCGATCATGGCCTGTACGCTTGCCACCGTGACAGCCTCCGCATTGGACGGGGTATTATCTCCCGCGCCGCATAGCTCGCAGACATATCCGCAGGGCGTCCCCTCGGCTGCGGGGGAGTAGCCGCACTCATCGTCATGCTCATGCTGGCAGTTCAGTTCCTTTGTGCTACACCCGCTTTCCTCGCTGCACGCATGGGTACATTCGGTCGGCTCCCGCTTCTGTGCGCCGGACGGGGTCGCTTCATTGCCGGAAACGCTTTCCTCCGGGTAACAGTCCTCGTCATGTTCATGAACGCACTCGGTCACAAGGGTATAGCAGTCCTCGGTGTGTTCGTGATTGCAGGGTGTCCCCTCGATGCCCTCGGTATATCCGCAGTCCGCGTTATGCTCCGGGTGGTGTTCGCACAGGCCGCTTGTGCCTGCTGTAACGCCGCCCGCCTGCCCATTCTCCTTGGCCAACACGGATTGGGGGCAGAGGGAAAAGAGCATTGCGCCGCAGAGTAGCAGGCTCAATATCCGTTTTTTCAATTTCATTTAGTCCTCGCTTTCTTCCGTACTGACTGTACGGTCTTTTGATTTGTTTTTCAGCCGGATGCAGATCATGGTCACTGTCACCCCCACCGCAAAGGCGGCGATGCCGACCACAACGTATGCGCTTGTGCCTCCTCGCAGCAGCACAGAGCCATAGCTGTCTGTCACGGTGGGGACGCCACCTGACTGTACCTTCCGCAAAAGAATACCGATACCGGCAAAGAGAAGCAGACTGCACACGCTTAAGGTGGAAAGTACGCGCCTTTCGTGCCGCTTCCTGTATTGCCTCGTCCGTTGCCGGATCTCCCGAATCCGGCGCTCCGTTCTGCCGGTCATTGTCAATGCCTCCTTTCTCTTTTTGTTTCCAGGGTCAATCAACGACCCTCTACTTCCTAAAGGACATGAAATCCAAAATCCTTCCACCTAAAATCGAAAAAAATTCAAAAAAATTGAGCCGCCCCGAATTTGGGACGGCTCTGCGCGCGAAATCTGTACTTATTCAAAGGAAATGTTCTGCCTTGGCAGCAGTTGCTTTGCTGCGTATAGGCAGAGGAGGAGCAGCGACGGAAAGAGGTATCCCGCCGTTTTCCATACACCGTCCGCCGTGATGAGCAGATTATAGATGGCATGGAAACCGATGCAGGCTCCAAGAATGCCCACGGTGCCGGTTGCTGCCAGCCAGTGACGGCGAAACACATAGGAAACACCGAAGCCGGAAAAAACGCCGCAGAGAATATGCAGCGCTCCGGCGGAGATCCCGCGGATCAGCAGAAAGTTAAAATTGGCCGCGCCGTTTTCCGTCAGATAGCAGACATTTTCAAAGGTAGCAAAACCAACGGCGATGGCGATGGCTGCCGCAGGCATCTCTTTCGGCTCCGGCTCAAAAATCAGATAGAAAAACAGCAGCGGCAGAAGCTTCATGACTTCTTCACATACGGGCGTGATCTCGATAGCGGCAACGGTGCCGTCCACGCCGTATTGCCCCATGAAGAAGCTGCTGACATAGGCGCTGAGCAGGCAAACGGCCATACCGACGGTCAAAAACAGCGCATAGCGCCGAACGCGCCCCTTGATGAAAAACATGGATAAAATCAGCGGAAGCGCAAGGCAGAGGAAAATATTTTCAATATAGGTCAAGCCTGCTTCACCTCCCGCAGTGTCAGGGGCAGCAGCGCCGCCATGGACAGCGTCAGCGCAAGGTCTACAGCATAGTAGAGCTGAAAGCGCGTGTAGTCGTGGGTGAAGCCGGAAACCCGATATAATAGCACCTGCAACGTAACGCAGATGATCATAAACAAGTCTCTTTTTCGGCACAAACTGCCGTTTTGCATGTGAGATACCGAGAGATACATGGTCGCGCCTGCTGTGAGGGAAAACAGGGCCGAAACAAAATAGGATGGGCCGAAATCGTGGTCGAGAAAGGCGATTGCCGCAATGACCGCTGCTGCGGCTCCGGCAGGGAGGGAAAATCGATCCTTCTTCCCCTCCCCTGGCAATATCTGCACAGACAGGTAAAAAAGCCATGCGGCCAGCCAGGAGATCTCAGCCACATAAAATACCTGCGGCCAAATGCCAATGATGACCAGATACAGCACATAGTATATGGTCCCCATGGCAAAGCAGGCATAGGCGAGGGACAACATCAGGAGGCTGCGGTTCCTGTGCCGAATGGCCAGAATACCGGCAGCGACACAGGCGCAGAGCAGCACCGCGATCTGAAACAGGTTATCAATGAGTTCAAAGTTCTCCATCTCCGGCCTCCTCCTGCTTCTGTCCTTCACATCTCCGATGCAGACGGTATAGAAGAACCGTCACGCAAACCCCAAGGAAAAATGCCAACAGCCCCATCACGATATAGCCCAGCGCGGCATGGCTTCCTATCAGGCTTGCCGTTCCCGAAGAATGGACGATGCTTCCGTCCGCGGCGTTCCTCATCAGTCCCGGCATCATTGTGCCGATGCCGATGACCAGAAGCAGGCAGACCGCCATGCAGGCCGCATCCAGTCGGCGCTGTCTTTTTATTCGACGCTCCTGTTTGATTTCCGCTGTCCGCCTGTGGATCAGGCGGGCACGCTCCTCACTTGTCCGCATAAGTAAATCCCTCCTGCTCCAAAATTACTTTCAGGCTTTGTTTTCCGTGGTAGATCAGTTTCGTGATCTGGCTTTCACTTTTGTTCATGACCGTTGCCGCATCGCGGTAGCTCATATCTTCAAAATAGACAAGATAGAGTGCTTCCCGGTATTCTGCTTTCAGCTTTTCAAGCGCATCATAAAGCTGGCGGTCTCGTTCGCTGCGAAGTAGATCGGTATCGATCAGGGTGTTGCTTTGCGGCTCAAAGTCCAACTCATCCAAGCACAGAAATGCAAGACGGTGTTTCTGCTTATGTCGAAGCGCAAGGTGACGAGCGGTTTTGTAAAGATATGCCTTAAAACTGCCCACACCCTCAATCGGCCGCTCCTTTGCGAAAAGCTGTGAAAAGGCCTCGATCATCAGATCCTCCGCCTCGTGGATGTCCTTGATATATCCGTTGATGTAAAGTGTCAGCGCATCGCCGTAGCGTTCCACCAGCAGGTCGGCAGCTTTTTGCTCTCCGTCAAGATACCGTCGGTATGCGGTTTCATCGGAGATCATATCCACCGCCTCCTTCCGTGGCCTTCCTACGAGGGTCGGACGGTTTCTCCGCATTTTCCGGGATTGCCCATGAGCGCCCGAACCGGGACGCGCCGGGGATCCGCCCCTCGGCGCAGTATTGGTTGACCCGCCGCTCTGACACGCCCCAGCGATAGGACGCCTCCCGAATGGAGATATAGCCCTTAATTCCGTTCATACCGCACCTCCGCATGGATAATACTCAACACGGTACATTATATACGAATATCCGAAGAAACGCAAGGCATCCGCTTCTCTCTCATCATCTTCCGTCAACTCCCGTTGCCTTTGGTCAGTTCAATCTCCACATAAGTTCGGTAATCATCAGCTAAGAGGTCGAACAATTCCTTGGGAGTATGGCACACCTCGCCAGAGCAATAGTGAAAATCCTGGTCAGCTTCACTTTTTATTCTACTCATATTATCCGGTACGGACAGGCAAAAGCCAAGGATACCGGCAAAAAGAAAAAGCAGAAGCTATCATAGGAAAAATCCTACTGCTTCTGCTTTCTTGAATCTTATGCTGTTTTTTCTCTACCCTGTAAACTACACTACCAGCTTATAATACCTCAGTGCCTCCATGATATATTCCCTTTTCTCTGGAGTACAGGATTTTATCTCGGGAGCCTCTTTCTTTGAAACATTATAATTAGGACGCATATCCAATTCACAATCCCGTTTTACTTCTGCTATATAAGCAGTATGCACCTTCACCCCATGCTTCTCCAGGATATATTTCTTGATATTCTCACTTTCCTAAGTCACTTTTTTTAGTTAAAAGAGCTACCGTCTCGACATGTGTGTCATTGTCCAAACTCAAACTCATATCTTCCGCAATGATTGGGAGCTTGAACTTGATGGACTTGAGCCATTGACCGTTGGGCTGCCGTTCCTCATAGATCTGGACTTCGGATAGCAGCGATTCCATGAGCTGCCGCTTTTCCTGATCGTCCATGACGGAATAGAGCTTATCAAAGAAAATCAGCACCTTGTAGATGTTGTCGCCCGTCAGCTTTTCCGCCTCAATCGCCATCTTCTTGGCTCTGGCGGCAATGAGCTGGTTTTCTGTATCCTCGATCTTATCATACATCTTGTAAAGCCGGTCATCAAGGTCTGCTTTGCGTTTGATGTAGTGCTTATCGTCCGGGTCGAGAGAATCAATTTCATCCATCAGCCGCACTTTTACGGAATAACTCTGGCGAAGCTGCTTTTCATGCGCCGCGATCTCCTGCTCAATGGCAGAAGTATCCACCTTCATGCTGATCTTTTCCTGCATCATGGCGGCGAACTTCGGATTGCTTACCAGCTTTACGATAACCTCAGCAACGGCGCTGTCCAGCAGTTCTTCATTGATCTGTTTCTTGAAGTCGCATTTATGACCGCGCGTCATCGCACGGTGCTTACAGCCATAGTAATAAAAATCCTTGTATTTTGAGCCGTCCGCCTTATGCTTGATGCTTTTGTTTCCGTACATTCCCACGCCGCAGACCGGGCATTTCACAATACCGGACAGCAGATGAATTTTGGTGTCCTTGCCCCTGTTGACGTGTTCGTATTTCTCCGCTTGTGCCAGCAGCTTGACCTGCGCCTCGTGCCATAGTTCTTCGGAAACGATTCCCTCATGCAGACCATCTACCAGCAGATAATCGTCCTGCTCCACCAGCCGGTAATCATTTCGGGTGCCATGCACCTTTTCCGTCCGACGTCTGCCATAGGCAATTTTCCCGCAGTATACCGGATTTTTTAGAATCCTGCGGATCAACGCTGCATCGAATAAGGGATTTTTTCCGTTTTGCCTTTGAATTTTGTGAATCCCGTGGGTTGCAAGGTATTTTGCAAGACCATTTGCGCCGGTATCCGTATGCACATACTGGTCAAAAATCACGCGGATTGCCGCAGCTTCTTCCTCATTGATGAAAAGCTGCCCTTTTTCCAGCCTGTAGCCATATGGCGCAAAGCCGCCATTCCATTTTCCTTCACGGGCTTTCTGGATTCTGCCCTCCATTGTCTGCACACGGATATTTTCACGCTCAATTTCAGCCACAGCCGAAAGAACGGAAATCATCAGCTTTCCCGCATCCTTGGAGGAATCAATCCCGTCCTCCACGCAAATCAGGTTAACGCCAAAATCCTGCATGACCTGTAGGGTAGACAAGACATCTGCCGCATTTCTGCCAAAACGTGAGAGTTTGAACACCAGTACATAGGACACGCCGTCTTTACCAGACTTGATATCCTCCATCATGCGGTTAAACTCTACACGCCCTTCAATGGACTTGCCGGATTTACCGGCATCCTCGTATTCGCCCACAATCTCATAGTCATTGAACTCGGCATAGGCTTTCATTCTAGATTTCTGTGCATCCAGAGAGTATCCGTCAATCTGCATGGCAGTAGACACGCGAGTATAGATATAGACTTTTATCTTTTCTTTTTTCATCGCATCTTCTCCACCCCAGCTTACTTTTTATCTGTTTTCTGCTCCAACAACTTGATGGAATCCAGATAATCGCGCTCAACTTCGCTGAGGGTACGGGCTTTGTATTTTCTGTACTCACCGGTTGCCTTGTCGATAGCCTGCTTATGGCTGACACTTCCGTTGCCAATCAGCAGTTGCTCTCCACTCATAGTCAAAATCCGATCAAGATGCTCCGACCAGTCCTGCATGGTCATTGCCTGCTCCCGCTCCGCCTGTCGTTCCGCAAAATCCAGATAGCCGGATACAAGCTGCCCCATAGCACGAAGCTCTTTCTCGTTCAGATAGT
>UMEN01004434.1_pt1 | contig 22360 bp, 20 predicted proteins | sample 1964751 | NCBI WGS metagenome assembly UMEN01 (sample SAMEA4836020, study PRJEB28245) | human gut metagenome | biome: gut microbiome; material: fecal sample | place: Denmark | collected 2008
CAAGCAAAATCCCACTAAACCCTATAGGTTGCGGATTTGAGGATTAATAGTTTATAATGCTCATATAGAGTATGATTAGTTATCAGTGTGTATGCTGATTCCATCATTTTTACTAGGTGCAAAGGTATGTTTTTTCTCTATTCGCTCCAAATATTTTAAGCTTTATTTTAAAATAAGTAGCCAAATATTACATATAAGTTTCTATTTCGTATATTTTTAGCAATAATTATCCCAATTTTCTTGCATCGTATCTTAAAATGTTGTATATTTGCAAAGTAAAAAAGAAAGGAAGATAATTATGACTACACAAGAAAACTCCCCCTATACTCTTTGAAGTGTAGGGGGAGTTTTATTTTATTCTTCATCTTCGTCCCAGTCTTCTTCGTCAAATCCAAACATGGCGGGATCTACGAAGGCGTCCAGGGCTCGGCGTTCTTTCTTTGTAGGGCGACCAGTGCCTCTTGCTCTATCTACGAATCCGCTGATGCGGCTCATCTCCAGGAGCTCGTATTGCTTAGGGTCGGTTATGTTTTTATAGACACCATACAGCATCTTGGCGCCTACGCGCTGCTCTATGCAGTCGAGAACCTCGAAAGAGTAGGTGATAGGGGCTTTCTTTACGCTCACCACATCGCCACGCTTGATGATGAAGGAAGGCTTTCTCGTTACGCCTCCCACCATGACGCGGCCATTCTTACAGGCATCGGCAGCAATGCTGCGGGTCTTGTAAATGCGGGCAGCCCAGAGCCACTTGTCTATTCTTGCTGATTCTTTCATTTCTGCTTTGTTTTTGGGGGGGGGACAAGCGATGGAATCGCTTGGAACGGGGGCTGGCTTCTGCTTCTGCTGGCTTCTGCTTCTGCTGGCTTTGGCTTCTGCTGGCTTCCTATTTCTTCCCTAGCTTGTTAAACTGGTTCATTGTAATATCGATACCGGCAAGGACGAAGCTCTTGATGATCTCTACACCCAGGTCGATGGCTGGCTGCAGCTGCTTCATGTCTTCCTCAGAATATTTGCCCAGCACCCAGTCTATCTGGCCGCCACGCGGATAATCGTTGCCGATGCCCATGCGCAGGCGGGCATAGTTCTGACCGATAAGCTGCTGGATATGTCCCAATCCGTTATGGCCGCCGTTGCTGCCGTTCGCCTTCAGTCGGAAAGCACCCAGAGGCAGGGCTAGCTCATCGCTGATAACGAGCAGTCGGCTCTGGTCAATCTTTTCCTGATTCAGCCAATATCTTACCGCATTACCGCTGAGGTTCATGAATGTGGTAGGTTTGAGCAGGAAAATCTTTCTTCCCTTGAGCGTAGTCTCGGCTACGAAGCCATATCGCTTATCCTCAAAATGAATATTGGACGCTTTAGCAAAAGCGTCCAATACCATAAATCCTGTGTTGTGCCTGGTGCCGGCGTATTCATCGCCAGGGTTACCAAGCCCACAAATCAAATATTTATCCAATGTTTGATAATGCTTTACTCAGGTTCGTAAAATCTCTAGATGACTCAGTGATTAAGCCTCTTCTTCCTCAGTAGCCTGAGCTGCGAGCTGAGCGTTACGTGTCATCTTGATAGAGCAAACTACAACAGCCTTGCTTGTAGCCAACTCGAGACCCTCGAATGAGAGGTCACCTACCTTGATGCTCTTACCGATCTTCAACTCTGTAACGTCGATATCGAGGTGCTCAGGAATAACCTGGTAAGGAGCTGTAACGTTGATCTTACGGATAGAGAGGTTCATACGACCACCATCACGTACACCCTGTGCAAGACCTGTCAACTTAACTGGAATACCGATAGTGATAGGCTTCTGGTCGTTAACCTCGTAGAAGTCAACGTGCAGAGGAGCGTCTGTTGTTGGGTGGAACTGGATCTCCTTCATGATAGCTGTGTGGCTCTCACCGTCGATGATGAGGTTGATAACGTATACATGAGGAGTGTAGATAACTTTACGCAACTCAGCGAATGGAACTGCGAATGACATAGCCTCAGGAGCACCGTTCTCGCCCTTCTTCTCACCATAAAGGTTACATGGGATAAAACCTTCCTTACGCAATGTCTTAGAAGCTTTCTTGCCAAGGTCTGTACGCTTCTGACCTGTTACATTAATCTCTTTCATTTTGTGTTACTCTAAATTAAGTTATTAATAAAAAATGTGCCTTAACTCGCCATCACACGGATTAGCTTTGCTTAAAGCGGGTGCAAAATTACGAAAATTATTTGGAATGAGCAAACTTTTTGCCGAAAAACATGTTCTACATGCAGAAAAAATATTGAAAATACAATTTTTTGCTTAAATAAACTGAAATTTTTGCCCGTTTTCTTGTCTATTACCTATTTAATGTGTATTTTTGCAAGCGTATTAGGTAATTTAATAAATGAATCTTTTAAAAACATTAGAGAATGATTAATAGGGATTTGATAAGACGTAAGATTGTGCAGTTAACCTACGCATACTATCAAAACAGCGATCATAACATGGAGAACGCTGAGAAGGAGTTGATGTTTAGTCTCTCCAAGTCATACGATTTGTACAACTACATGTTGCAGCTCATCGTTGCCATCACTCAGGAGGCACGCAAGCGCTACGATGTAGATGTAGCTCGTGCCAAGAGAGAGGGTGAGCAGGAACCTTCACCACGTTTCGCATTCAATAAGTTCGCTCTGCAGCTCGAAGAAAACAAGATGCTGCTCGAATGGATAGATGTTAAGCATTCCAACTGGGATGAGGATATTGAAATGGTGCGCAAAGTGTATACTGCGATTACGTCTAGTGATCTCTATGCTGATTATGTCAGCGGTGCTATTGATGAGGAACTTGCCGATCTCGACGAGTACAGCCGCGACCGCGAGGTATGGCGCCGCATCTACAAGCAGTTCATTCAGAATAATGAAGAGCTTGATGCATTCCTCGAGGAGAAGAGCCTCTACTGGAATGATGACAAGGATATCATAGATACTTTCGTATTGAAAACTATCAAGCGTTTCGACCCGGAAGCTAAGGCCAAGCAGGAATTGCTGCCGGAATATAAGGATGCTGAAGACAGAGAGTTTGCACGCAAGCTCTTCCGTGCTACCATCCTCAACTGCGATACCTACCAGCGCTATATGAGCGAGGCTTTGCGCAACTGGGATTTCTCACGTCTTGCCTATATGGATGTGATTATCATGCAGATTGCCATCGCCGAGGTGATGAACTTCCCTGGCATCCCGGCTACCGTCACTATCAACGAGTATGTAGAACTTGCCAAGGCATACAGCACTCCTCGCAGCGGCGGTTATGTTAACGGTATGCTCGACAGCATCTGCCGCGAGCTCATCAGCCGCAATCTCATCCAGAAGGAGATGCCTGAGCGCAAGCAGCATCAGCATGCACAGCACGGCGAACATGCCGGCAAACAGCGCCCAGACAACCAGCACCCAGCCGGCCGTCGTCCGCGCATTCATCGCGCTCCGGGCGAGGGTGAGTAAATAACGGGGGCCTTTCTTGCTGGCCACACCTTATTTATATATAGAACATAAAATAATAATAGATAATACTTTAACGACATGACAAATTTAGTATTGCAAGCAGCTGCCGGTGGTAGCAGCATGAGTTTTCTCATCATGATGGTAGCTATCTTCGCTATCATGTGGTTCTTTATGATCCGTCCTCAGCAGAAAAAGCAGAAGGAAATCCGCAAGTTCCAGAATGCTTTGGCAGAGGGTACCAAGGTGGTTACAGGCGGCGGTGTTTATGGCACTGTTAAGCGTGTTGACCTTGAGGCTAATACCGTTGATGTTGAGATAGCTCGTGGCGTGGTAATCACTGTAGCTAAGGGCTACGTGTTTGCTGATGCAGCTAGTCAGACACCTAATGCATAGTATCAAGAGCATATTAAAAGCTGTCAGAAACTTCCTGTTCAGTGGTCTGAATAAGGAGTTTCTGATTTTTTTGTTCTTTCTCGCTCTCAGCGGCATCTTCTGGCTGATGATGACGCTCAATGAGACTACCGAGAGAGAATTCAATATTCCTGTGCAGTTAACGGGCGTGCCCCGCAATGCGGTGATAACCGGAGAACTCCCTGATACCGTGCATATTACGGTGCGAGATAAGGGATTCACACTCGTTACCTATGCTTACGGAGGCAAGATTCATCCGCTCACATTCCGATTTGCCAATTATGCCGACGAGGAAACGGGAACGGGACAGATTCCGATGGCTGATGTGCAGAAACAGGTGGCATCTCAGCTCTATGGCTCTACCAAACTGATCTCCATCAAGCCGGCAAAATTCGATTTCTTCTTCACCTACGGCTCTTCCAAGCGGGTGCCTGTGGTGTTCAGAGGTAAGATTACAACCAGCAAGAGCTATTATCTGGCACATACCGAATTCCTGCCGTCTACGGTTACGGTTTATGCCAACAAGAAGCAGCTCGACCAGTTGGAATCGGTAGAAATCGAGCCGTTCAACATGCGCAACCTGCAGGATACCATTCATCGCAACGTACCTATCAAGAAGATACGTGGCATGAAGATTGTGCCTCAGATGGTGCGTCTGGCGGTATATCCTGATGTGCTTACCGAAGAGTCGGTCGATGTGCCTGTTACGGCCATCAACATGCCTGATAACATGGTGCTCCGTACCTTCCCATCTAAAGTGGCGGTAAAATTCACCATCGGAGCCAGCCTCTTCAGAACCATCAAGCCGAGCCAGTTTAAGGTGGTAGTAGATTATAACGATCTGGCTAACAACCCTTCTGACAAGTGCAAACTCCAGTTGCGCAGCGTGCCGCGCTCGGTGAGCAAGGCGCATCTCGAACTGGAAACGGTAGATTATCTGCTGGAACAGCAATGATAGTTGATAGTTTATAGTTGATAGTTTTTCTACTATGATGAAGATAGCGATAACGGGCGGTATAGGTAGCGGAAAGAGCTATGTGTGCCGGATATTGGAGAAACAGGGCATCCGGGTTTACGACTGCGATGCTGAAGCTAAGCGGCTCATGCGCACCGATGCCCGCTTGCAGGCTGGCTTGAAGAAGCTGGTAGGCGAGCAGGTTTACAGTGCAGAGGGCGTTTTGCAGAAGCCCGTGCTGGCTCAGTTTCTGCTGGCTGGCGAGGCTAACAAGCAGGCTGTCAACGATGTGGTTCATCCGGCTGTGGCGCGCGATTTCGAGCAGAGCAGCTATGAGTGGATGGAGAGTGCCATCCTCTTCGATAGCGGTTTCTACCGCCGTATCCACCTCGATTTCGTGGTCTGCGTAACGGCTCCCGTCCCGGTCCGCATCCAGCGCATCATGCAGCGCGACCATATCCCGGCAGAGAAGGCACAGCAGTGGATAGATGCCGTCATGCCGCAGGAAGAACTTGCAGCCCGCTCCGATTTCGAAATCGTGAACGATGGCGAGCAGGATATCGATGCACAGGTAAGGAAATTATTAGATATCATTAATAATAAAGAATAATAGAAAAGACAATGGAAACAATCCTTTCAATTGCAGGCAAACCAGGCCTTTATAAATTGGTATCAAGAGGTAACAGAAACCTCATCGTAGAAACACTCGATGAGACTCACAAGCGTATCCCAGCTTTCGCTACCGACCGCGTAACAAGCCTTGGTGACATCGCTATGTATACAGACGCTGATGAGGTGCCACTCTGGGAAGTGCTCGACAGCGTAAGCAAGAAGGAAGAGGGCAAGCCTAGCACTTTCAACTACAAGAAGGCGCCTGTTGCTGAGCTCCACGCTTATTTTGCTGAGGTTCTTCCTAACTACGATCGCGACCGTGTTCACGACAGCGATATCAAGAAGCTCCTCCAGTGGTACAACATTCTTGCTAAGTACGGCATCACCGATTTCAAGGCTACTCTCGCTCCTACTGAGGGTGAGAACGTAGATGATCGTGCTGAGCAGGTTGCTGAGTAAAGGAAATTGCAGTTGTATTATACTTAAGGGTGTTCATACTTCTAGAAATAGAATATGATACACCCTTTTTTTATTCCTCAATCTTTTTCAGTTCCTTCTCAAATCTTCTGCGATACATTTCTCCCGCTATGGTTAGACCGAACGGGAAGGCTAACCAGATGCCCAGAATGCCCAAGCCGCAAGGGAAACCTAGGGTGTAGCCCAGCGGCAGGGAGATGACGAAATAGGCGATGAAGGCATAGAGTACCATCGGCTTTACACAGGCGATGCCACGCAGCGCATTGGCAAAGGTATACTGCAGTCCGTCGCCAAACTGATATACCATCAACAGGATAATCAGCGTAGCCACATACGCCTGCACCTCCACATTATCATTAAACCAGCCACCTATCTGATGGCGAAGCAGGAACACCGGCAAACCCATACACAGCGAGAACAGCAGGTTCAGCCGGAATCCGTCGTAGGCATTGCGGCGAACTGCCCCGTAGTCCTTCTGTCCCATAAAATGGCTCACGCGGATAGCCAGCGCTGCCGCCATGCCCGAAAGCACGAGATAGAAGAGCTGCGAGAGGGTAATCATCACCTGATGAGCCGCCAGCGGAATGGTTCCCAGCCAGCCCACCATCACACAGCTCAGCGTGAAGGCAGCCGATTCCATGCCCAGCTGCAGCGCCACAGGCCAGCCCAACCGGTTCATCTCCCTGAAGTCAGCCTTGGTCAGAGAACTGTGCAGAATATCGCGTCTGTATTCCCCGAAATTCTTGCCCGTCATCAGCATGCCCACCATCGCCAGCGCCATCAGAATACGGCTCACCAGCGTCGAAATACCGGCTCCCAGCAAACCCAGTTCCGGGAACCCCGCCACACCGTAAATCAGTACCCAGTTGCCCAGAATATTGATTACGTTGCCGCCAATCATCGCCCACATCGCCACCTTGGTCTGTCCGAGTCCGTCAAGAAATTGCTTCATCGTGAAGAAGATGCCCATGAAGAGCACCGAGGCGAGGTTTACCAGAAAGTAAGGACGGATGAGCGAGAGCAGCTCTTCAGGCTGTCCGATGCGCCCCAGATTCAGGTAGAGCACAACGAGGGCGAGGGTGAAGATGATGCCCGTCAGCATGTTGGCACAGAAGGCATTGCGCACTTTCTGTCCGATGCAGTCGGTCCGTTCCTCGCCGTAGAGTCGTCCGATGATAGGAGTGAGGCCGTAGGTGAATCCCATATAGGATACGAATACCAGACCGAAGATATTGTTCACCAGTCCGGCAGCCGCCAGTTCCGGTGTACTGTGATGGCCAATCATCAGCGTATCAGCAAATCCCAGGATGATGGTACCCAGCTGTCCGATGATGATAGGAATGCCGATAGCCAGCAGTTCCCGGTAGTGATGTTTCTTGTTCGTCGTTATTGATGTCGTATGATTATTCATATTTGCTTTTAATTACTAATCTATTTCCTTTATTCTGCTTAAGAGCATGCAAAGTTACGGCTTTATTCACTAACTACCAAATTTTTCTCCCCTTTTTTTTAGAGGACCAGCGATGGAATCGCTGGGAACGGGGCGCAAAGGGGCGCAAAGGGGCAGAAAGGGGCAGGAAGAGGCTTTCCCCCTTCCTGCCCCCGTCCCCAGCGATTCCATCGCTGGTCCCCCTAAAAAAGGTAAAAAGAGCCCTAGCTAGCTTACCCTCGCTAGGCTCTTTTTACTTTTTTACCTTTTTACCCTTTTACCTTTAATAGATGTATGAACTTCCTTCCTCTTTCTGTCCATACGAGGTAGGTGTGGGTGTAGGCGGTGCCCAGCTTCTCCTGTGCCCCATCGCAGTGAGGGTCGGGGTGGGTAGAGTAGCGGGTGCGGCTCTTCGCCAGGCCCATGTGGGCATAATCGGCATAGAGCAGATACTGGCCGCTCTGGTAGTACTGGATATGAAGGGCACAGAGCTGGCGGTTCAACTCCTGCGCCGTGATACCCAGCTCCTTCGCTATCTGCGTGGTGGTATAGCAGGAAACAGAGTTGAGCACATTGTCGGTGTAGAGCGCCTTCGGCAGAAGATGATCCACCTGATTCTCCAACTGGATGATGTTCTCGCCGTTCTTTGCGATGCAAACCACCTGTTCGTCTACCACACCGTTCAGCCGACGAATCTCCGTATCCTGTTCTCCGATGAGTTTCTTCTGCTGATCAATCTGCACTTGCTGGTTTTTCAGCAGATTCTCCTTCTCCTTGAGTGTAGCTCTGAGAATCTCTTCAGCATGCCGAATCGTCTCCTCATCACTCTCGCCCTGCTTTACCGGAATATAACCGCCCGTCTTGCGAATCTGTGGCAGCACCTCGGAAGTAACCCAGTTTTTGAACTTCACCGCCGTTGGAAGCTTGGACCCGAGCACCAAAGCATAGAATCCGCTCTCGTTGACGAAGAGAAGCTGGCACCAGCGCTTTGCCTCACTTCCATCCTTCTTGATACCAGTCGTTACCCTTATGCTGTGTTTTACAGCATCATGTGGGTTAACTAGCTGATACACAGCGCATCTTGCTCTTTTATATCCCAGCGTATCACAGACATCTTTCGCGCAGAACAAGGGCTCCCCATTTTCATCGGTCAAGGTGCGAATCTTACCGAATTCAGGGTTTTCAAACACGACAGCATTACCCGCTGTCTTTTCATTCTTCATTTCTTCTTTTTTTGTTTTCATATTTTTTTTCATGATATAAAAATGTTAAATTGAATGTTGAGTGTTGAATGTTAAATTGAATGTTGAGTGTTGAATGTTGAATGTTGATTTTTTTGCCTAACGGACTCAAGGGCGCTAGCCTAATTCAACATTCAACATTCAACATTACAAAATCGTTCCCCAAATGCTCTCATCCCTGTCTCTCGCAGCGGTGATGGCATTGATGAGGCGGTGGAGCCAGATGCGGGAGTTCACAACCATGCCTTTTACACGGTTCTCGCCCACCAGGATGCAGCCCTGCGTATCATCGGGATAATTGCCGGCATGAATGCGGATGCCCTCAAAATTGGGGACACCCAACAGCAGCGGCAACCACATCTGAAACCTCGGCGATTTGCTGATCACCAGCGGATAAGTACCCTCAGGTATCGCCGTCTTGCCCTTCATCTTCTGCGCCTTCTTGCCCGATACACGCCCCAACCGCACATTCTCCTCGGCAGGACTCAGCTCCACACCCAGAAGGTTGCGCCAGCACGGCTCCAGCGTATCACAGAAATACGAGTCCGCATTCAGCTTCTCCGCAGGCACCTCGCACACCGTCTTCAGCCCCCTGCACTTGTTCACACTCTCAATCGTGCGCTTCTTCACATCCTCATCCTTCAGGATGTAAAGGCGACCTATCGTGTAGGTCTTCTTCTTCGCTATACGTTTTAAAACTATCTGCATAAGTAAAAATAAATTTAAGATTCAATAACCATACCGTCGTGGCGGTACTTCAGCTTCTCAAAACTGTCACAACTGTCACAACTGTCACGCTTGCCCGTATACTGATACGCCCGCCTGATGTAATTCCGGTGCAGCCACTGCCTGATCATCATATCGGTACCCTTCGCATCCAAACCATGCTCCAGCCGGATGGCAAGCAACTGCGCAGCCGTAAAGCTATCGGGCAGAATCTGTAAAAGATTCTGAGGCCCACGCTTCGAACTCTTCTGCGCCATAAAGTTCTCCTTCGCAATCATGTCGCCGAAGAACCGCATCTTGCAGTACAGGTCATACTGCTCGCTCCAGCGGATAAACTCATCAATCTCCGGCTCCCACTTGCAACCATTGGCTACATACAGCACGCACGCCTTCAGGTAAGCGATGACGTTGGCACGGAACGAGAGATTCTCGAACGTCCTGTCCTGCGACAGTCGGGCAAACTCAGCATTCTCATCCTTCAGTTTGAGGGCAAGCTGAAACGCCTCCTTACACTCAATCAGACCCGTTACTTTGTTCAGATTTTCGATGTAAGGCCGTAGCGCCTCACGGTACGATTCATCATAAGTTCCGTAAACAGGCATATCTTCGCCGATTTCCCTTTCGGGGATAGTGCAGAAGTTGATACGGCTGATAGGACCATCGGTAAGAACCTTAGAGAAGTAACGCTGACCCTTCTGGATGGTGGTAGATGCATTCCAGTTGAACCGGATGGTAACACGCTCCGTAACGCTCATCGTTCCTACGCGAGTTTGTCCATATTTATTACCCGGGTCTGCTGCCAGGCACATGATACGGAACTGCTGGCTTCCGCTGCCCTTGAGCGCATCAAACTGGTCGAGCTCATTGAGCGAAGTATAGAGGAAATGTTCCTGCGCTTCAGCCGTTCTCATCACGAAAGCCGGGTTCGTCATATCCGCATCAATCTCCTGGATAATCAGGCTTTCAGGTCTCTTGCGCTTATCCTTGTTGGCACCCTTGCGCAGCATCTCATCCTTCCACGCCTTTTCGCGCTTCAGGTTTTCAGCATCCCTCAGCCTGATATCCTCCATAATGAAATCGATAGGCCTGTTCACGCTGCTCTTACCCGCTCCGGTACCCGCAAGCAGCAGCGTCATCAGTCTCGCCTCGTGCTCCACGTTGTCAATATACCGGAATCTCGTCTTCCAGAGATGCGTAGCCAGCGGCGGGAAGATAGCGTGCGCCACAGCCGGCTTATAAAGTTCCGGCGTCCTCGATATCAGCAGCTCCACCAGCTTCGGCAGTTTCTTCGGCATCTCCGGCGGGTCAGGATAATCCTCATCAGCCCTATTACCTGTTAACTGTAAACTATTAACTTGTTGCTCAGCCCTATTAACTTTCAACTGTAAACTATTAACTTGCTGGCTGGCCTTCTGCTCCGCCAGCGCATTCACTCTCATCACTTCCCTCGACATCGGCTTCGTATTGTCAGCATATTTCGCATAGAAGTCGTGAATCAGCTGATGGCAGTCGTTCTCCTGATAGTAGCTCGGCATTTTCACCCTCACCACCTTCATCAGTTCCTCTTCCTCCATCACCCTCGAAGCACCGGCGCTCATGATAGCCAGCAGCGAAGAGTGTCTCGACCCCACGGTATCAATCTCCATACCCCCGAGTCCGGCAGCCTGCGTAAAGAGGTCAAACGCAATCAGATTCTTCTCCCTGGCTCCCAGTCCGCCAGCATCCTGATTGCCTCCAGAATGCCCGATATGAGGAGCATCAGCACCATGGCTATCAACTTTCCCTCTTCCGTCCACGGTCAGTCCGCGGTCCAGATACGCCTGCCTTCGCATCAGAATCTCCTTCTCGCTCAGCACGGCGCACCACATCTTCGACCTGTAGATTTCCGAGTCCTTATCCGTAAGATAAATCATTCTCTCGGGTGTGATGCAGCTCTCGTCATACGGCACCCCCAGCGCCTCGCAATACGCCTTCTGCGTCTCCTCGATGGTCATTCCCACCGGCAGTCTGATACCGATGTGCAGTTTCTTCCGGGCACTGTAGCAGAGGTGCAGCAGCGAGCCGTTCCAGATGCTGTCAGAGCAGTTCAGCTCTCTTGCCTTCTCGATAGCCTTGTCTACATACTCCCTGTCATCCACGTCGATGATAGTCTGGAACATGAAGCTCTCGGGCTGGGCATTCTCCTGTCTGCGCACATTGTTCTTGAAAATGCCGTAGTGGGGACAGAAGAAAGGCAGTTCGCTCTTCAGCCTGTCCTGCGCCTTCTTCACCGCCTCTGCATCGTTGGCATTCACCTTCGGTATAGGCAGTTCGCCCCTGATCTGCTGAATCATCTTCTTGATTTCCGGCGATGCAATCACCTTGTCATACACCGCCATACTGTTGGAAAACACCTTCCCCTTATTGCCCTTGCGATAAGGGTTCAGTGCAATTACATGTTGTGTTTCTGTCATGTTATTTCGTTAATAAAAGATTGGTTTGTGGGGTAATCCCCTCTTCCGTTTTCACCACTCTCAGCCGTCTGTAAGGAGGAGGACTGAACACATACGCTTTCACTTCCATCATTTTAAATAATTTAGAAGATTGGAGGCTCCCACCACGGTTGATGTGCAGATACACAAAAGCCCCCGAAACTCAGACCGCATTGGTTCTGAATTCCGGGGGCAAAGGTAAGGCAAATTTCTCACTTCTACCTAGTACGTACTATGTACGCGTACTAGTACTACCTGCCAGATTAGCCTCTGATAGCAGGCATCACTTTTTCGAGGAAGGGAATCGTTTTCTTCTGATCCATTCCTCGGTTGTAGGCGGCTCTCATCGAGTTCGGATTAGGACCCCAATAATTGCCGAATACGCTCCATATATTATCGATTTTCAACTCTGTACCTATCTGGTTGGCAAGGATGGCAGCTTCGGATGAAGACAGTCCTGATGGCATGAAATTTTCGGTTACCAAGCCTATCTCTATCAGGTTGTTCTTTATCCTCTGAGCCTTTTCCGTTTTCAGCTCTTCCGGCATCTCAGCATTTCTGCATGAGTTTTGCTCACAGGCATTGCTGCCATAATAGTTTTCCACATGCTCGAAGTACGAGCTACCAGCGTTCATGATGATCATTCTTTGTCCAGACATTTCTCATCCTCCTTTCCCTGATAGTTGTTCATGTGCTCGATATACTGTCCACCATTCATCTGTATGGTATTGTTGATAACGATGGTGAAGTGCTTTATTACGAAGCGAATAAATTTCCTATAAAAAAAAAGTTTCATCTTCTTTTGTTGTCTTTAGGTTGATTAATTGTTTCCTCCTCATTTTAGCAGAGGGCGTGTGTTTGCGCTAACGTTTTTAGCGTAAGCCGCTGGAGACTGCCGAGCGCCTACTATCGTAAGGTGTGGGGGCGGGTAAGGTTATGTTTACTTTCTGGTTGTTGATATGGCATTAAGTTGATACTTGGTCGCAGATACCTGGCATCTCGACCGATTGTTAATAATTATAGCATACCACAGCTCGCTTAGGAGTTCTCCTAAGCTTCCGAAACACCTTTTCTTCATAAAGTCGAGGTGATTGCTGTTAATATGCTTCATTTTTTTCATAATTTCAAAATTTCGTGCAAAGGTAATAAAAAACATTCAAATAACCAAATAAAAATTGAGCGTTATGACGCTCACTTTAATTTAATATTTATTATACATACATGTGATGTTTTTAACAGATTAAACGCCATTCTCTCTCACGCATCCCTGCAATTCCCTTCACGCCCCCTGCAATTCCCCTCACGCATCCCTGCAATTCCCCTCACGCCCTGAAGGGGCAGAAGCTCCTAGCCCAGGGCATTCGCCCTGGGTATTCATGTCCGCACGCCTGGCGCCCTGAAAGGGCAAAAGCTTTATATGGCGCCTCGAATATGATAAATAAGCCGAAAAAAATAGGAGAAAAGATGATGTAAATGGATTCTTTTTTGTACTTTTGTACGCAATTAAAGAAATGCAAGACTTATGGAATCTAGATTCTTGACCAATTATACAGAGACAACCTTCCTGTCTACCATTCAGATGAACTTGCGCCGCTGCAAGTCATTTGCTTTTTCAGTCAGCTTTATCAAGAAAGCCGGCCTGGTACTCTTGGCTAAAGACATTAGTGCTGCTATAGAGCGTGGAGCTAAAGGAAGAATTATCACTTCTACTTATCAGAATTTTACCGATGTAGAATCGTTAAACTACTTTTTGAGTTTGGCACAACATCCTAATTTTGAGTGTCATCTGGACGATGAATGTTTCCACGATGAGAAGAACTATTTTACCAATGGTTTCCATTCTAAAGGCTATATTTTCGAACTGGAAAATGGTATAGAAATGGTTGTTGGTTCTTCTAATATCACACGCTATGCTTTGCTGAAAAACATAGAGTGGGATTTGGTGGTAAATTGCGAGCATGATACCGAGGCTTATCTTGATGCAATGAATGAGTTTGAAAGCCTATGGAATCAGACGTATGAATTATCGCAGGATAAAATTAAAGAATATTCTACCAAACTCAGTTTTGCTATTGAGCATTGGGATATGGATTATGATATGGCAGATTCTGAAATCAAACCTAATTATATGCAGCGCAAAGCACTTAGGGAATTGAACAGGTATCGTGCCATCGGTCAGGAGAGGGCTTTGGTGATTTCTGCCACAGGTTCAGGAAAGACGTATCTGGCAGCATTCGATGCGCTCAATTTTAACCCCGACAGATTGCTCTACATCGTACATGAAGGCTCTATCTTGAAAAAATCCCTGGAGACATTCCAAAAGGTCTTTGGTGGCTCTAAAACCTGCGGTCTGTATAATGCGGAGGCAAAGGAAACAGGTGAGGATTTCCTGTTCTCTACCAATGTTTCGATGTGCCGTTCGCTCGAACTCTTTGATAAGAAGGAATTCGATTATATCATCATCGATGAGTGTCACCATGCTGTAGCAGACAGTTATCGGAAAATCATCGACTATTTTGAGCCGGAGTTCCTGCTGGGCTTGACAGCTACCGAGAACCGAATGGATAATCAGGATGTAGTAGAGATTTTCGGCAATAATATCCCATACGAGTTGCGGCTTCGTGATGCCATCATTAATGATCTGATTGTGCCTTTCCACTATTATGGTATTCGTGACGAACTGGTTGATTATGGGTTGACAGCATCTGGCGAACGCCGTTTGATTTCACAAATTTCTACACCTGAAAACTGCGAGTTTATCCACCAGCAGATAGAGAAGCATCGAATGGGAAACCAGAAGCTGAAGGCGCTGGCTTTCTGTAGAAACATCCAGCATGCCAGAATGATGGCTGATAATCTGGGTGATTATTACCATACAGCTTTCTTGAGCGGTAAGAACAAGACCGGTGAACGTATTCGTGCTTACAATGATTTACAGGATGAAAACCGGGATTTGGAAATCTTGTTTGCTGTAGATATCCTGAACGAGGGTGTGGATATTCCTGGTGTCAACATGGTGCTCTTTCTGCGCCCAACGGAATCGAGTACCATCTTCTTGCAGCAATTGGGTCGAGGTCTTCGTAAGTATACTAACAAGCCTTATGTTACGATACTCGATTTCATTGGCAACAGCTATAAGCGTAGCGTTCATATAGCCTTGGCGCTAGGCAGTCTTTCCCGCAATTCCATTTTGGAAAAGAAACTCTTGAAGTTCATGGTAAGGAATGATTTCAAGAGCTTGGGCTTGGATAAATATGGCGTTGAGGTACACATCGATGACCTTTCCAAAGAGGAAATCATCGACAAGATTGAGAGCGAGAATTTCAACCGCATCAACTATCTGAAGATGGATTATCAGAACTTCAAGGCATATCTGAAAACTCCGTCTTATCCATCGCACATGGATTATATGAATAGTGATTATGCTCCTAATCTCTTGAAATTCATGAAGATAAAGATTGGCTCCAAGAAAACCAATTCTTATTATGGTTTCTTGAAGGGTATAGAAGAAGAGGGCTTGCCGGTATTCTCAGAAGAGCAGATTGCTTGTATCAATTATCTGTCTAGTCTTTTGCCTTTGGTAAGAGAGCATGAGTATTTGGTGATCAGAAATTTACTGGAGGGAGAGTCTTCTTTATCTCGTATTGAAGCCAATATCCGGGAGGAGATTCCTGGTTTCAAGCTTGAGCAACTGGAGCACGCTTTGCGATTCCTGGAAGAGGGATTTGCTGTGAAGATAGAAGCGGATGAAGTGCAATTATGTGGCGAAAGAGAACAGGAATATGAGGCATATCTGCAAGATTTGCTTAACTATGGCTTGACGCAATATGAGGCAAGATATGCTGACACGAAAGAAGATTTCCTGTTGTGGCAGGATTATCGTCAGGACCAGGTGCTCTTGAAAATCCTGGAGAATCCGAAGCACAATCAGTATGGCACTTACTATAAGGATGGCAATATGTATGTATTTGCTGGTTTAAAGAAGGATGCCTCGCTGGATGAACATTTGAAGTATAATGACAAGTTCTTGTCGCCAGATGTTTTCCAGTGGGAGAGTATTAATGATATTTCAGACAAGGACGAAGCTAAACAGAAAGCCGCTAAGAGAGTCTTTGTGTTTGTGAGGAAGGTAAATATGGAGAATGGTATCACCCTGCCGTACACCTATGTAGGAACGGGTCATTTGGAGAATCCGAGAAAGGATGCAACGACGAATGGTTCTATATTGTATGATATCCATATGGATAATCCGTTACCGCCGGAATTGCAGGAAGACTTCCAGTGGATGGAGTAAATGATATTTTAAATAGGAGATAAGAACAATGAAACATTATAATGTGGTTGCAGCCGTGGTTTGTCATGATGGCAAGTATCTCTGCATGCAGAAAGGCAAGACAAAGTTTGAGTATACCAGCTATAAATGGGAGTTTCCTGGTGGCAAGATTGAGCCTGGTGAAACTCCTCAACAGGCGTTGGCTCGTGAACTGATGGAGGAGATGGAGTATCCTGTAGAAGTAGGAGAGGAGTTGGTGACCGTGAATCACGAGTATCCTGATTTCTCGATAACCATGACTGCCTTTCTGTGTACCCCAAAAGGCGATGCTGATGGGTTTAAGAGGCGTGAGCACGCTGATAGCAAGTGGTGCAGCGCAGATGAGCTGAAAGGGCTCAACTGGGCTGCAGCAGATATTGATGTTGTGGAAGGTATCTTATAATACGCTAGTCAATCTTGCCGTTAGTTGATAAGGCAAATCCCTCTATATAGAATTTCTCCTTAACATCGTTTATGATAGCTTCTTTCTGCTCCTCGTTGGAGTCTTCTTTCTCGAACGCAAGTATCAGATAATCATTGGATTTCGTTGGCGAGAATATCTTGCCGATAAGCTTTCTGAAATTCCGGCTGACGAATTCTTCTACTTGTGTATCTTCTTTCGGCGTGAGGCGATAGAAGTCGTATCTTTCGTCTAGCATCTTCTGGATTTCATCACGGAACATCTTGCGAACCCGGTTTTTCCAGGCGAATTTCTGGTGCTCGTTATGACGGGCATACAGAGATACTACATAGAGGAAGTTGACATCGTAGTGGAAGACGAGAAGGGTGTCGCGGTCGAACAGGCGGTCGTTGAAATGCTGGGTGTTGAAGCACTTCTTTTCCCTGTCGGTTGACGAAATCTGGTCTGAGAAAGAGAGATTCTCTGCCATCTTTGCGCTGATGAAGAAGTTCGGAATGATGTTGTAGCCTTCCGTCAGGTCATCGCGAAGCTTGGGTACGTTGCCGAAGTTACGCTTGTCGTATTGCAGTTCTTCATCGTCCTTATCGTCGTTCATAAAGAGGTTCAGGTTCCACTGAATGATGTTTCTGGCATACGTAAACTGCTTATACACAGATTCTTTACCGATGGAATGACCTAACTTGTAATACTTGCTGTCGCCGATGTAATAAACTGGCTCCTGATTTCTTGTTGTAATCAGGTTCTGGTAGCTGTACAGATGGTCTATGCGCTTGCCGTCAGCCTGTTCTTTCAGTCCGGCTGGAATGTTCTTCTCGCCTAGAAGTTCATCTATAATAGCCTCGAAAACGATATTGAAACTCTTAACCAGAAGATACTCTTTGCGTTCCTTCTGGATGTTCATGCGCTTGGCATTGTCAAAGAAATCGTAGCATAGTTGCCAGAGGTGTAAAGCCTTGTCTGAGAAGTATTTATACTTAATCTGGAGCAGTCTGGTCTTTCCTAATCCATCCAGATAGGTCTTGAAACGATAGCCTGTTATCAGCTGGAAATTGCAGTTGATATGATTGGCAAAGCCGTATCTTTCGCTGATATAATTCAGGATGGAATAGAAGATAATCAGGAGTTCTTCATCAAAATTGATCTGCTTTTTCCTGTTGACAGGATGGGTATAAACAGGGCTGTTTTTGCTGATGATGGCACTCGTGGTGGCTATGGTCTTTGACCAATGAATGCGGTTGTAACCGGAATGGATGTTCTTCAGAATGAAGAAGATGAAATCCTGGTTATGCTTGTTGAAGTCGATGAGAGCCAGCAGAATATCAAGGAATGTGTTGTTGATTTGTCTGTTACTTTTACCGAGGCACGCTATTTTCTGGTGATAGACAATGCCGTTTCTGGTGGTATTGTTGTAAACCTCGATGGTGCGGTAAATCCAGACAGAGAACTCATAGATGAAGTCTTTCTCCTGTTGAGAGAGTGGGTTGTTCTGGTTCAGGTTGACGATGGTTTCCGGGGCGTATTTGCCGAATACTCTTTCGCCTTCAGGGGTGTCTTCGAGCAGTACTTTCGGTAAAATGAAGACGCAATCGTTGAGCTGGGTATTGTAGTAATACCCAACGTAGTTGATGCTGACGTTGCCATCAATGTCCTGCATGGCGTCAATGCCGTGCAGGACATCCCTGATCTGTTCAGCCTGATACTGATGTTCTTCTATGAGGATTCTCATAATCTCTTTATTTTGTTGGTTCTACTGTCCAGCCTTGTTCTTTTGCAAATTGGATAATAGAATCAATGTTTGTTATATTCCACCAATTGCTTACATAGAACTCGACTCCATCAGACGAATAGAATTTTCTATCTTTTTTATAAAAACCATAGGCTCTTTGCTTGTATCTTTCTATAGCGTTTTCTATTATTTCCTGACGAGTGACTATTAATCCTATGAGTTTCAGTTCCTTTCCAAGCATCGAGTCTGGGAAGGTTTCTTTGATTTCAGAATATTCCATCTCGGGATGTTCCTTCAGATATTGTTTAATGATGGAAATACCTAAGTCACCTTTGCCAAGCGGTTCAGAGCCATTGAAACTATATTTTGTTTTATCGTTGCCTTTAGTTTCATTGTTGCTTGGGACAGCATCAATTTTTTCCTCTTCTTCTTCTGAAATGTATTCCTCTACTCCCAAATTCTCCAAGAACTGCTCAACGATAGCTATATCAACGTTAGTTTTGCCGTTCTTATCCTCATAGAATCTATCGAAAGACAGAATCTTGCCTTCTTCATCCTGAAAGTCCTTATCATCGAAACCATAGTCCTTGAACACATCATTCCAGAGATAGAAGATAACCTTGCTTACGAATAAATCGGCATCGATTTCTCCATCTTTTGCCTTGCAGAAGAAATAGCCGAGTTTCTTGTCTTCTGAATTGGTAAGTGAACCAATCAGCTCATTAACCTTGCTGATAAATGACCACCATTTGTACTGCTTATCTCCCGTGTTGATGTACCAGTTGAGAGGAGCGTTGGTTTCTTTGTCACGACCTTCGCGAATAGGCACATACTTCCAATCCCAGCGGCGCTTGAAGGCAGAGTCGATAGGGAAGAGACTCTGGTCGCTGGTGTTCATTGTAGCCCAAATATAGAGGTTTGAAGGCAGAACAAGGCGCTCTCCCTTCATGATGAGGTTTACCATATTGGCTTCGCCATAGAGCTGGTTGATTTCGTCTTTATTCGTAATCTCCCATCCCGCAAATTCCTTTTCGAGATACTTCTGCATATCCTTATCTGCTACGATAGGATAATCAGAAAAACCATATTCGTTGCGATCCAGCAATTGGAACAGATCACCAAAGATTTGGGCACAATTGCCTCGGTTTATTTCCTCGATAATGAGAAATTGCTTTTTGCTGGAGCCTAGTTTCTTCCACGCTTCAACATAGGCTTCGAGAAAAGCCTGAGGAATGAACTTGTAGGCAATTCTTTCTTCCTTTACGACCTCATTTGTTTCTTCATCAATGACCTTTTTGCCATAGCAATCGCGCAGCGTAACTTCTTCTGTAATAGGTTTATAAGTACCTACAAAAGAGGCGTAATCTGAGTCGGGATGAAATGTAGTACGAATCACGCTCTCTCCGAAAGTCAAGTCCTTGATGGTCTTTGATTTACCTGTGCCAGGAGCACCATAGTAAATCTGCTGAAGGCCTGTAGTCTTAAGCAAATGGTTTTCTGCACGAGAAGATTCTGCTGGATTCCCTTTTCTGTCGAGTTCGTTCTTTGGGTCAAGAACCATCTTAGCCATTGCTGTCAACGTAGCGTTGTAGCCATATTCATATTTATCAATGTCAGACAGTTCTTTGAGTTCTACTCTGGCATCCTCAGCCTTTTTGTTGGGGTTCTTTTTATAGTAGTCTATAAATTCTCCCAGCAATTGCTTGGATATGGTACGAATACTAAAGCTGCCTTTGCTCCCTGATTTTACCAGATAGCAAAGTCTGTCTTTATCAGCAATTATAATGCGCCCGTCAGTAGATTGGTCGCCAACCATAAGTTTATCGTAATCTTCCATGTTGTTTCTTTATTGAAATTTAGGCAAAAGTACAACTTTTCGGTGAAATGACCAAGTATTAATTCGATTATTTTGATAAATGTATGATATAAAGTAAGATTAGGTATATTTTTCTGCAAATTTTTAGGCTTTTTCTCAAAACTTTCGCCCTTACATAGAAGGGCTTCAAGGTATGCTTTCAGACGGACTATCAGGAAAAACTTAGGGGGCATTTCTACATAGATATCTACATCGCTGCCATCGTGGTGCTGGTTTCTTGCTACAGAACCAAAGAGGCGCAAGGAGGTGATGCCGAAGGTGTTTTGCAGTTCTTCGGCATGAGATGTGATGAGGGCTATGTATTCTTCTCTTGTTTTCATTTTTACTATTCTTGCATTTTTAAGGCTTTTGCCCTTACAGGGCGCAGGGTGGATTGCGCTTATACCCAGGGTGTTACCCTGGGCTAGGAGCTTCTGGGCCTTCAGCCCGTGCCTGAACCACATGCGGAACTAGAGTTAGGAACCAATAAATTGAAATCGTCAACAGGCTGTAGACGATTTCGTTTATTGGCTGCAACTTGTTGAATATCAATGGTTATTGTGCTATCAGTGAATTTGTCCGCAAGTTGCGGACGAATTGCAGACAATCGGAAAAAGTGACTACAGTACCGCTGCACAGACCTTGCGGAACCAGTCGAGTTTCTTGCCGCTCATTTCTGCTATGGACAAGTTCTCCTTGTTCACATCTTCCGGCTCAAAATCATAATAAGAATCCTCGGCAGGGAGATAATCCTCTGGAAGATCTTCTATGGAGTGGGCCTATTGCCAAAAACTCTTCGTAAGAATATTACCATCAAATGAGTGGAATCATATAGAATGGCAGCAATAAGGTATTGCCATCGTTCGTCAAATCCTTAGTATACAACAAGTAGCGTTGTGACACCACCTTAGAGTATTTATCGCAAAAGGCATCTAGCGACGCATGAGTTTTATAGCCAGATGACTTCACCTCTATCGGACAAATCTTGGCTCCTCGAGACAAAAGGAAATCAATCTCGTAATTATGCGTTGCATCTTTAGCCCACGAATAATAAAACAACTTGTTACCATTCGCCGTCAACATTTGGGCTACCAGATTCTCGTAAATATAGCCCAGATTGGCAGAAAGTTTGTCACTCAACAGTTTCTCATAAATCACGTTCTCCGTAAACGACTTGTCCCAAAACGCCAAAGTCACAAACAAACCTGTATCTGCACAAAACAGTTTAAACTTTGAATTGTCTTGATGCAATGACATCCCTACATTGGGATCATTGGAATGATAAGCAAACAAAACAGTCTTACTATCTTCCATCTCTCGAAGTAGTCCTTGGAGTTTGTCCGTATCCACACTTCCCACAACAGAATAAGGTTTATATCGATTACTATTCTGATTCAACTGGGCAGGAATATTCAAGAATAACTGTTCTATTCTGCGAGAGGGATCTATCTTTTGAAAATCATCTAGATACAAACGAATGATATCCCGCTTTACCAAATCTACCATACTGAGATTATTTGTCTCCAAATACTCATTTACAGCTTGAGGCATACCACCAACAAGTATATATAGACGAAGTTCCCTCATCTTTGTTCGATGAGCTTGGCCTAGCATCAGCCGTTTATCAAAGAATTGCTTGAGCAAAGGAATTGATGCCGTATCTCCCATCGCCCAACGAAATTCTTCGTAATCCAACGGGTACATGGCGACTCTTTCCTCTTCACTAGGAATGGTAATGCCCTTCGTATTTTTAGTGATACTGATAAGAGACCCCGTCTCTATATAATCATACCTTCCATCCTCCACCAAATACTTGATGGCTTGTCTTGCTTTAGGGCACGCCTGCACCTCATCAAAAATGATGGCAGACTTCCTTGCTACGAGAGAAACATTATATATAGCTTGCAACTGAAGGAAGATAAAATCCAAGTCCATCAAATCGTCAAATAGTGAAACAACTCGCTTGGATGCCTTATTGAAGTCAATGAGAATATAAGATTCATATTCTTTCTGAGCAAATTCCTTCACCAGCGTTGACTTTCCAACGCGACGTGCTCCTTCTACGAGAATGGCTGTTTCTCCCTTTCTCGTATTCTTCCATTGCAGGAGTCTATCATATAGTTTTCGTTTAAAAATTCTATTCATCTTATTTTCTATTGTTTACGAAATCTTTAACTTCTTGATTTTATGCCTTTTGGCGGTGCAAAAATACAAAAATATTAGAAAATACGCAAATCTTTTTAGCTAAAATATTAG
>UMEN01005426.1_pt1 | contig 21217 bp, 29 predicted proteins | sample 1964751 | NCBI WGS metagenome assembly UMEN01 (sample SAMEA4836020, study PRJEB28245) | human gut metagenome | biome: gut microbiome; material: fecal sample | place: Denmark | collected 2008
AGGGCATTGAAATGTCGCCCCCTTATGGGGGTGTGGATTGAAATAAAGAAATAAATGTCAATGCCAGCCGCTTCAGTTCTCGTGCAATCATCGCCGGCAGTCGGAGCGGCTTCACACGTTCTTTCTGCCAGTTTGCACGGTTCTGGTATAGGTCTTCCCAGAGTTGCAAGGCGGTCTGCATATCGCCGGACAATAAACAAGGCAGCCCGAAAGCTGCCGCAATTTCATTTGCTTGTATCATCGCATCACCTCCTCCGGATGGTTTTCAGCGTTCTTGTCATGGCGGTACGCACAAAGTACCGCATATCGTCCATGGCATGGTCATTTTCTTTAATGGGGCGGTCTTCTGTGGCGGATTCATCCCAGCGATACAACGAAAATTCCCGAATGATGTCTGTGCAGTTGTCGCAGATGTGCAGGTATTGCATTTGTAGCAAGCTGGACGTGTCCCGGATGCCGTTTAATACGCTGTTATCTGCCTGCCAGACCCGAAACAGCCCGTGCCGCCGGATGCACTCGATGAAGGATGCAGCGGACGGGTCAACGATGACTGCCCGAACTTTGCCGGCAACGTCTCCGGCAAGCTGCTCCAACGCTGCATAATGTTCCTCATCGGTTCGGGGTGTTTTGGTCTTTCGTCCGTCATAATAATATTCTCGCAGGCGGATTGCGTGTCCGTCTGGCTGCAAGTACCACAGCCCTGCACTGGTTGGGTTCAGCGTACCGTAGTCGCAGGAAATGTAATAATCACCACCAGGCTGTAACTCAGGATGGTGGGTGACATGCACCGCCTTGTCAAACATCGGGTAAATCAGCCCTTCCGCAACGCACCATTCGCCCAAGATAAAGCGGCGATAAAACACGCCTGTATATTCTGCTTTTACCGCAGCCACATACTGTGGGTCAAGCGTTGTATTGTCTTCTAATAAAAAACGCATGGTCAACATATCCAGTTCAGCCATGCGGTCAATGTATTCTCTTTTCAACCAGTGTTGGGGGCTGTCGGGATTGGTCGTTGCAATCAGCTTTGCACCAGGTACACGCAAACGGGATAGCAGCATAACAAAGAAATCCTTTGGAAACAGCGTCAATTCATCGCAGTACGCACCTTGTAAAGTCAGCCCTCGAATTTTGCCTTCGCTGCGTGCATCGTTTGCACCTTCCAACAATATCCGCCGCCCGAACAAATACGCCTCTTTTGCGGATGTGGAAAAAGAAAAATTGCTTTGCCCGAACAGCCCCTCAAGCGGGATTAAGCAGTTGCGTTTAAGAGTTGTCAGCGATTTGCCACACATCAGATACAGCTGATTTTGTGGCATGGTCGCCAGCCAGAACCCCCACAGAACAAGGGAAATCCACGTCTTCCCAGAAGAAACAGACCCTTCCAGCAAGTTAATCCGCTGTAACTTCTTTGTTTTCCACAGTTCCATCAATTGTCGCTGTTTCTTCGTGTAAATCATCTTCCGCCCCTTGTTCCTGCATTCCTGCAATCAGCTGTTCGGTCGTGCCATTGTTCGGCTTGTCTTGCTTCGCCGCCTGCCGCTTTTTCAAGGTCAGTTCTTCCCGTTGTACGGTCTTTCCAAGTACGTCCATGACCTTATCAAATGCTTTGGTATCTCGGTCTTCCGTGACAGCCTGAAACATGGTGACCAGCAGCAGCATTTCATTATCTGCATCCTCTTCCGGGATGCCAATCGCTTTCAGCAATTCTGATTGGCTGGCGGTCGGCTGCAGGGAAAGCAGCAGTTTCATTTTGGCTTTCATGTCTTTTTTTCTGCGGCGTGCTTCTCCGGACTTTTTGCCGCCTTTCGCACTGATTTCTCGTGCTTCGCTCGTGGTTCGATTTTGAATTGGAATCAGGTTTTCTTCATTTGCCAACGTCCTCCCTCCGTTTTTTTCAGTAAAAAAATCCGGACGGGTATTTCACCATCCGGATTTCATTTTTTCATGCTATTATTATATCACAACAAAAAGGGCATTAAAAGGCTTTTTAGGGCTTTTTTGGGCTTATTTTTTATCCTCCAGCATTTTTAACGCTTCTCGATGCAGTCGCTTTGATTTTGTTTCCGAAATAAATAGCTTTTCATTGACATCTTCCCACCGCATGCCGTCAATGTACCGCAGTCGCATCAACACTGCGTGATCAGACGGTAAAAACAAAATTGCACGCTCTACACGGATAATACTGGTTTGCAACTCTGCTTTTTTTGCCTCGTAAAGAGCTGACAGTTCCTCCAACCGTTCTATGTAGGTCTGCACGGCTGGTATCGGTTCGCCGCGATGCTTAGGCTCATCACTGTAACAGATTGCCTTGGTGCTGCGTGCATCTGCTCGCAGCTTGTCAATCCGGTCATCAATCTGTATCAATTCTTTTTGCTTCGAACGGCACTGCATTAACTCTTCTTTTGTCATGGCTTTCAACAATCCTTTCCACAAAATGCTGATAAGTTGTATTCTAATTATACCATATCTTGTGGTATTATGCAAGTGCCGACATTGTACGCCCTGCGTTTGTTTACACAATACTGCTGTAAATCCAACGCTTGCATCGTCAAAATGCTGTAGTAGATACTCAGCAAGTCATACTCTATCGCCTCGATGCGGTGCAAGGATTCCGGTGTGCCGTTGTCTCTCTGCAATGCGTGCTCATACTCTACCATCGTTGACCGCACGATGTATGCGGCGAGATTTACATAGCAGTCGTTGACGTTACTGTGCCGGACGCTTGGCGTTAGCTGTTTGCGTGCTGCTCCTGTTTTGTCCTGTAGATTGGATTTATGTGCCTCATAGTACTCAGACCGCACAACCTTTTTGCACGCTTTGCAGTAGCTATCACGCTTTTTGGTAGTGCGTCCGGTATGCTTGTTTACATAAGTCACAAGCCCTTTGTCTGGCAGTGGTTGCCCGCATCGCTTGCATACCTTGCTCATTGCTCTTGCTCCATCCGCTTTTTTTGGCGGTCGAGTTTAAATGTGACCATCTTGTTAAACTCGTATGGGGACAGTAGCTTCCGCAGTTGCATCACCATGATGTAACAGTCTGCTGCTTCCTCGATAACGTGAGGTTTCAGTTCTTCCGCTCGCTCTGGTGTGGGTGCAAGCAAAAACTTTGCAATTGCTGTTTGCAACTCTCCGGTCTCCTCCATCGTTTTAACAAGCTGGTTATGCAACCCGTAATGGATTGCAATCTCGTTGATTGTAAATTGACTACTCATTTTAATTCCTCCTTTTCCGCCTCCGTGATCTGTACAAACACGCCCGGAACATCCGCCCAGTACTTTTCCACCACTGCACTGTAGATTTGCTTGTCATCGCCCCAGTAGTGCAGCTTGGTCATGATGTCAAACAACGCCTTGCAGAGGTTGTCCACATCCGGCTTGTTGGTATATGGTTCACCGTCCTGATGTTTGGCTTTGATCGGATAGCACCACTTCACAATGACCTGCACAGCACCATGATACGGCTGTTCAGGGATGTGCTTCATCAGATGGGCGGCAAGCTTTGCTTCCGCCTCGCCGTTGTTCCGCTTGTAGAAGTGATGCACGCCGTGCTTGTCAACGGTGTGTCCTTGCTGTTGGTGCGTACTGGTTGGCGGTATCATGGGCATAAAAAAAGTCGTCATATTGTTTCCTCCATTTTTGTTTTTTCGTTTGCGTTTGTCAATGTCAGACGACAAGGGTTACAAGAGTGCCGTGCATTCGCACTCTTGTTCCTTGTTGTCATTGACGTCAATTTTGCGACAGCGAAAAATAGTATATATATATACACTGTTGTCGCAATTTTTGTCGTTCCATTATTTTCCTTTTTCTGCAAGTTTGATGCTACCATTTTCCAAAGTAAGTTCTTCCTGCTCTCCAACTCGCCTTTCGACAGTGCGGCGGCTGATTCCAAGGTATTCCGCCATGTCATCCACCGTCACCACACCATCCAGATTGCAGGCGTGAAATGCATTCAGTAGAGCCGCCTTCTTATCGGCTTTCTGTGCGGCATAGGTTTCCTTTGCCTTTTTGCCCCGTTTCTGATTTCCACGTTGATACGGCATCAAATCCACTTCCATCTGCAAATCTTTCAGCACGCCAGTGGTATCTTCCACGTGTACCGGATACCGAAACCACAGATTCTTCGGCTCGAACTTCGGGAACTCTCGCAGCGTACCATCCAGCCGCCACGCCGTCCGCTGTCGCACTGTCTGTTTGATGGTTTCTATCTCGCTGAGAAACGCTTCATAGACGGCTGGCGGCAGATTGTCCTGACACAGTTTCAGGGCTTCTACATGGCTCAGCAGGGCATCCGGCGAGGCATCCGCCAACACTGCCGGAGCGTGCCGCCGCAGCTGTTCCACGCATGCATCACAAATCGCCGTGTTGGTTTCCTGCTTGCGGATGTCCTCGGACAGTTCCAGTTCTGTCATGTCAAGCAGGGCATCGGGGTCACGGGCAAACACCCCCGAACCGGATGCTCGATCCATGCTGCGTTTGCCGCCCTGAGCCCCCTTGCTGTGGTGGTGGCAATAAATCACCGCACAGCCCAACTGCGTGCACACCTTGTCAAACTGGTTGCAGAAATGTGCCATCTGGTCAGCACTGTTTTCATCGCCCGTGATGACCTTGTAAATCGGGTCGATGATGACAGCAATGTACTGTTTTTTCTTGGCTCGCCGAATCAGTTTCGGGGCAAGCCTGTCCATCGGCTCGGTCACACCACGCAGATTCCAGATGTCAATGCTCTGGAGATTCGCCGCCGGCAGTTTCATTGCCTGATACACATCCCGAAACCGATGCAGGCAGCTGGCTCTGTCCAATTCCAGATTGACATACAGCACACGCCCCTTTGCACATTGCCAGCCCAGCCACTGCCTGCCCTCAGCAATCGCAATGGACATTTCAATGAGTGCATAGGATTTGCCGGCTTTAGAAGGCCCTGCAATCAGCATTTTGTGTCCCTGCCGCAGCACGTTTTCAATGAGCGGCGGCGATAGTTCCGGCATGTTTTCCCACGCTTCCGCCATGCTTTCAAACTCTGGCAGGTCATCGGTGACACTGTCGATGTAGTCCTTCCACTCTGCCCACGAACCCAGCCCGATGTTGGTTGCAACTAAGAATTGCTTCTTTCCGTTTCGCATCACGCCCGGCATTCTGGATAGACGGGACGGATTCCGGTTCTGACGGTCGACTTTCAGCCCGTTCTTGTCGCAAACATCATAGAGGAAATCCACTCGCTTCCGGTATTCTTCATAGTTGGGGGCATCCACTCGCACAATGGCATGTAGGCTCTTGCCACCGCTGTAAACCAAGCAGGCAATGGGCAGCTGCATTTCATGCAAGATACCGTTCTGCCGTTCGATGTCCAGCACATCGGATTCTACCAACGCAAACCGATATTCCGTGACATTTTCGTTCTTGCCGCCCTTGCCATCCAACGGGTTGAAGCGAATCCATGCCCCGGCTGCTTCCATGTAGTCCCCGAACACTGCCCCGATGTCCTCGCCGCACTGGCTCAGAGCCTCCAGCAGCTGCCCAGCGGTGCGGTCGCAGCAGCCGGAGGTTGGCACATACTTGCCGTCTTTGTTCTTCCATGTTTCTGTGACATAGCCCACGAAATCATCTGCTTCAAACAGCGTTTCGATATATTGGGAAAGTTCCTGAGCTGGATTCCATGTTTTCGGTTCTGGAATGGGGATGTCCTGTGCTTCTTTTCGGCTGGTAACCACATAATCTTCCCCAATGGTGTCATCCCAGTTCAAGGCATGAGATTCTTTTTTGGAATACTGGGGGCGATAGCCGTTTTCCAGTGCCAGATGCACAATCGTTCCGGCAGTGACGGGATGTTCGCAGCCTGCAAAGGTTCGCCATTTCTTTTCGCATTCGCCCTTGTGATAACGTGCAGCATCTCGCTGTGACCAGACATCCCAAAGCGAATCGTCATAGCCGGCATCTTTCAACGCCATGCCCACGCTGCACCATTCCTGATAGGTTAAGGATGCAGGGTCGATGTAGTCCAGCAGTTCGTCTAAATTGTTATTTTTGTAGGTGTCCAAAAAATCATCCTTTCTGTTGACAAAATCGTAAGTTCATGCTATACTGAAACCAAAAAAAGCACGCCATTTTACATGGAAACGGAGGTTATATGTATGAGTACCAAAGAAGCTGCAATGGAAATTCTGAACTGCATGACGGAACAGCAGTTGCAGGAATTTGTAAATCTGTTCCGCAGCATTATGGAGATTCCGAATGAAGAAACACGGGCGGTGTTGGAGGACGTAAAGCAGGGAAAGAATCTGGTCGGGTCGTTTTCTTCCGTGAAAGAACTGATGGAGGACTTGGATGCTGAAGATTGAATACCATAAGTCTTTTAAAAAAGATTACAAACGGATCAAAAAGCAAGGATACAGCATTGCAAAGCTGGAAACGGTGATTTCTCTGCTGGCAGAAGAACAGCAGCTGTCAGAATCTTATCGGGATCATGCCTTAAAAGGAAATTATGATGGGTTTCGAGAATGCCATATCCAGCCGGACTGGCTGCTGATCTATCGCATTGAAAAAGATCGGCTGGTCTTGATTCTTTCTCGCACGGGCAGCCACAGTGAACTTTTTGACAAATAACAGACAGGCAGACTGCATCAGGCGGTCTGTCTTTTTTATTTTTCCGGCACATACTCCGCCGCTGAGATTGTCCTCGGCACACGCCAGCCATTTGCAGCAATGCGGTTAATCAGATTTTTTGCCGCATCGAATTTCCAGCCGCCCACGTGCTGAAACCCGTACTTTTCCAAGCAGCGAATTTGTTTTGGCGTTGCCAGTCCGCTTTGCTGTCGCTGAGCCACCGCACGCAGAATCTGTTCTGCTTTTCCGGCACTCTCTACGGCATCGGGATTGATGCCCCGTTTTTCCAAGGCTTTTTTCTGCTGGGCGGTCGGGGGATTGGATTCCCACCCGAACGCCGGAACATAGCCGGACAAATCCTGCGACTGAATCGACAGTTCATATTGCAACGGGTCGACCAGTTTCGATTTTCGTTTTTTCATCGCTTCCAGCTTTTCGGCAAGTTTCGCTTCTCGGTCTGCGACTACGTCTTCGGATGCCCGATTCTCTGCCGCTTCGATGTCAATCGGGATGCCGACTTGCTCTTCCAGCTGCTGGGTCATCTTCTGCTGTACGGCTTCGTCCTCGCAAATCAGGCACGCCGGACGGCAGAGTTCATGCTTTTCGGTATTCCACAAAAAATCCAACAAGAGTAAGTGGTCTTTGCCCTCTGCCAACCGTGTGCCACGCCCAACCATCTGACAATACAGAGCACGCACTTTGGTTGACCGCAGCACGACCACGCAATCCACATCCGGACAGTCCCAGCCCTCTGTGAGCAGCATGCTGTTGCAGAGCACGTTGTACTTACCATCCGCAAAGTCTTGCAAGATTTGTTCTCGGTCATCGGATTCGCCGTTGACCTCTGCCGCACGGAATCCATGCTGACAGAGGAAATCACGGAACTTTTGAGAGGTTTTGACCAGCGGCAGGAATACCACGGTTTTGCGGTCGGCACAGTGCTTTGCCATTTCGGCGGCGATTTGTTCCAGATAGGGGTCTAACGCCGTGGCAATCTCTCCGGGCTTGTAATCGCCGGCAGTTGTTCCGACCTGTGTAAAGTCAATCTGAATCGGAACGGTCAATGCCCGAATCGGGGTTAAGTATCCCTCGTGGATTGCCTGCGGCAGGGTGTATTCATACGCCAAGCTGTCGAACACCTTGCCCAGATTTTGCTTGTCGCCACGGTCTGGCGTTGCCGTTACGCCCAGCACATGAGCACCGGAGAAATGATTCAAAATCACCTGATAGCTGTCCGAAATGGCGTGGTGTGCTTCGTCAATGATAATCGTCTGGAAGTAATCGGCAGGGAACTGAGCAAGGCGTTTCTGCCGCATCAGGGTTTGCACGCTGCCCACAGCGACCCGATACCATTGCCCCAGACAAGTTTGTTCTGCCTTTTCTACGGCACATTTCAAGCCGCTGGTGCGTTCCAGCTTGTCCGCTGCCTGTTGCAGCAACTCGCCCCGATGTGCCAATATCAACACCCGATTGCCGCTGCGAACTTCGTCTTCGGTGATTTTTGCAAAGACGATGGTTTTGCCGCAGCCGGTGGGCAGAACCAGCAGCGTGCGGTTTCTGCCCTCGTCCCACTCCCGATGCACGGCGGTGCGTGCCGCCTGCTGATAGGGTCGCATTTGCATCTTGTATCACTCCTTAAAACTGACCTTTGTTCCAGCCGCCCTGCGGTGACTGCCACGGCTGCGTGTTGTTCGGCTGCGGTGCGGTGTAGGTCTGCTGTGGGGAACTCTGAGCAAGCTGCGGCTGGTCATAGGATGGATACCACTTTTCAATCTGGTTTGCCTGTCCAACGCCGCCATCTTTTTTGTCATAATTGCGGATTTTCACGTGACAAATGCCGCTTTTTCCGTTGACTTCCTGCCAGTTCATCCGTGCAGCCTGTCCCTTTTGCTTCATGCCAATGCTGGCGAAAAATTCCGACAGCTTCCATTCCATCTTTGTGTGCAGGAACAAGTTTTCCTGCAAGAGCACGCTGCTGCCGTCCGGGCTGAATACCCGAAAGTGGAGAATTGCCTTGTTGCAAGGCGGAATTTTGTCAGAGCCGTTGTGTCTGGCACGGTCGAACTTCTCCACGGTGAAGCGATAATCGCCCTCCGGCAGCAAAATGAAGCTGCTTTCCTGCTGGATTTCATCATCCCAGCCCAATTCGTGACCCTGTGCAGTTGTGTTATAGTTTTCCATGAAAAATACCTACCTTTCTAAATTTACCTTGATTGGTTTTGTTTGCTTGCATTAAAACGGGACGTTTCGGTTCTGCTGAATCATATCGAAGATGTTTTTCCACCACGGGATGCACCAGCCCTCTACGAAATCCTGCGGATACTGATTGACGGGCATATCTTCCGGAAAATATCCCTTTTCCCCAACAACTTGTTGCAGTTCTTCGGGGGAAACGTGATTTGCTTCCATCAGCTGTGCAAGCTGCGGAAAGATGCCGTCCAACGAATCCGGCGTTGTAACAATCGGCGTTGCAGTTGCAAAATCCTGTTCGGTCGGCAGTCCGGCAGCCTGTGCCTGTTCCACAAGCTGTTGTGCTTTGGATACCGGTACAGGGGCAGGAGTAGTAGCAAAGAGGGAAGCAATCGAAGCGTATTCCAGCGGCAGCATCTCGGGCAGCCCAAACCGATTCTTTGCATCCCACCATGCTGACTTTGTGGTATACATGACCCGATTGCAGGCGGTTGCCTTGTGTTTTTTCCCCTTGTCATCGGTTGCAATTACATGCGTCTGGAACGCCAGAAACAGGGTGATGTCCGACCACTCTTTTAATAGTGGTGCAATCTTGTTGGTTGTTTTGTTTCCCAGTTTCAATTCCCAGTGGTCATATTCTGCATCAATTTCCGGCAGAGAGGCTTTTCGGGTGATTGCATGGCAGAGCAAAGCGACATGGATGCCTGCCTGAATGAGCCGTTCGGTGCTGTCCAGAAACCGCCCGATTTCTTCGGCTTCATACTCCCAGCCCTTGCCGTAGCCGAAGCCCTCGATGCCGTTCACGTTGTGTTTGCTGCACAGCTGTGCAATGGCAAGGCGTTCTGCCCAGTCGAAGGTATCAATGACGACCGTCTGATACTGCCGCTGTACATGAGATTCCAGCACAAATTGCAATTCCTGCTGCAACATCTCCCAGCTGGTGGGCTTCGGCAGCCGCCGGACGTTCATTTTTGATGTGCTGCCCTCGCAGTCCAGAAATACCGCCCCTGGCAGTTGTGCCGCCAGCGAGGACTTGCCAACGCCTTCCTGTCCATAGATGACCAGCTTGATGCCGGAACCCGTCTGAATGCCGTTTGTTTCTTGAAAATCCATTTGAAATACTCCTTTACTGATTTTTTGCGTGTGAAGAAACCTCCTTTCACTATACAGCGATTTTCGGGAAAAACTTGTATGCAAACGTACAAGTTCCGAAACGGTTTTACAGTTTCTTCACAACTTTTAGAAGTTCTGTCAATTTTACCGCTTGATTTTTGTGCAATTTTCAAAAGACCCCAGCTTCCCATGTTGGCGGCTGTTTGGTTGGTTTGCTTGGTTCGGTTGGGAAAACAGAATAGCCGTCTTCGATGAGAATGCTGCATTCATCGCCGGTAGAAACCCGTGTAGCGATTGCCTGCAAGCCCTCTTGCTCCAGCCATTGCCCGAATGCCTGTAACGTGCTGCTATCCATCTGTTCCAGCTTGTCCAGCAGCACAAAACCGCAGTCTGGATTCAGCTTGCGAACAATGGCAGTTGCCACACGCAATTGTTCCGAACCGCTCATGCTGTCCCACTGTTTGCCGTGATACTGTAACGCACCTTTTTCCACCGTCAGCCCTTCTAACGGCAGGTCAGCGGATTGCAGCAAGTCTTGCTTTTCTTGCCGGAGTGCGGAAATCTGTTCGGTCAATACTTCGTAATCCTGCCGATAGGTCTTTGCTTCTTCTTCGGCGTGTTCCTTGTTCAGGTTGTCCCGAATTTTCATGTTGATGGCATCTATTTCCGCAATGCTCTTTTCCAGTTCAGCGGTAGATTCGTCCTGCAAATCCTGTGCGGACATCTGTGCAATCCTTGCATTCTGTTCTGCCTGTTCCAGTCGTTTTTTGGCTGCGTCATAGGCTGCCTGTGCAGCAGTGAGTTCCTGTGCATACTGAACGGCATGCTCTCGCTTTCGCTGATTTTCGCCGTTTCGTGCCAGTATCGCTTGCTGTTTTGCAAGGAGTTCTGATGCAGAAACAGGCGTACTGGGGACGTTCTCCCAGCATTGCAACTCTGAAGCATATTTCTGCTTCTGGTCTGCGATTCTACCGATTGCGGTTCTCTGGTTGTACAGGCGGCTTTCTTCTGCTTCCAGCTGAGCGAGCTGGTCGCCAATGCCAATGATTTGCAGCAGAATTGCCGCCTTTTCCTTGTCGGATGCATGCATAAACTTTGGCAAGTCCAGTGCTAACGCAGATAGGAACGAGTTTAGCAGCTGCTGTCCTGCCTTGTTCCCGTGTGGGTCGATGACTTTCAGGCTGCTGTTCTTGCCCTTTCGCTCCACAATCAGCCCGTTGGACAACTCTACATGCAAGATGGGGTCAGTGTATGCTCCATTCCTTGCCGCAGCAGTAGGCTTGTACTTGTCGCCACCCAGTGCCCATGCAATCGCATCCAGTACGGAGGTTTTGCCCTGGTTGTTGTTGCCGCCGATGATGGTCAAACCGTTTGCAGACGGTTCCAGCTTTACCGCCTTGATTCGCTTAACATTTTCGATTTCCAGACTGTTGATTTTCACGCTCATTTTTCGTCCTCCCGATGTAGTTGTTCGTCTTCCCACTGGCTGTTATGTTGCCGCCATGCAACCCAGACCCAGAAGAGTGCCATTGCAATGCCGCCTAAAATCATTGTTTGCATGTTCTTTTGCCTCCTCTTTTATCCTTTTTCCTGCAGTGTTCGCAGGTTAAAAGCTGCTTGTCCTCTCGCTTCCTGCCGCATCGGGTGCAAAGCCCAGCGGCTCGCCATGCCGCTCTGACTGCTTTTTTCTTCGCCGACCGTTCTGCTTTCTGCTCGGGCGTTAATCCGGCGTACCGAAAACGGTTGCTTGCATTCATCGCTTCCCGGCATGCTTGGCAAGTAACAAGCCCGTCTACTGCTGGGGCGTTGTTGCATCGCACGCAAACATGGTGGGCTTTATACCAGTTGTAGCTTTCCAGTGATTCTTGATTCTTCTTCAGCCGCTGTTCTGGGGTCATTTTATCACCTCAATTTTTGGGCTGTACACCTCGTCCCTGCAGCAGCTCAATGCAGCCAGGAACGTGGCTTTTTTGATGTCATCATCCAGCGTTTCCGTGATGCTGATAAACGCCGCCAGCAACATCTTAGCCGCATCTGCTCTGTTGAGCCCCATTGAATGAATGCGAACATCACGTTGATTCCAGTCACCCTTTACAACGATTTTTCCCATCTTTTTGCTTCTCCTTTCTGTTTTTGTTTCGGCAGACCGGACACACATACCACCCTGAAAACTGCCAGGATACGTTCCAATCCAGCCCGCACTGCTCACAGTACATGTATTTGAACCCGTTCCGATACTCAACTTTCTGGCTCATGCTCTGCCATCCGTTCTGGATGTTCTACGAACTCCGGATTCCGTTTGTAGAACTCCACAATCATCATCGCCAACGCTTCATAGACCGAACGGTCTGCCTGCTCCTTCGCTGGCACAACGCTTGCTTCTATCGGCTTTTCCATGCCGCACCCTCCTTACTTGTTCGCTGTTGTTTCCAGCCGCTTGAATGTTGCACCAGCCATAAACGCCAGCATCAGGCTGTAGTCTTCTTCGCTCATCAAAGACAAGCAATAAGCAATCAGTTCCAGTTCTTTCATAAAATCACATCCTTTCCAACAGGTTTTGTTTCCTGCTTCGGGGAATCCGGCAGCAGCAAACCAATGTGATCCGCACAATGTTGTTTGCCATCCAGCCCCAGATACAAAGGCACACCGCTGATGTGACAGTTCACACAGCAGGGCTTTTGTTCGTTCTGATTCATGTTCTGTTCCTCCTGAAATTTGTGGATGCTGCGGAATTGCACCGCACAGCGAACTTGCTGGTCACTCAGACGCATCCCATGCAGCGGTGATACGCTCACCGCAAAGCGTGTTAGTATAAAGGCAAAGTTAGGAGGTAATTGCCCACGATGCTGCCACATCGTCCCCGTGTTGCCGGTAGGTCAGCAGGTGGCTTATTTGTTGTCTATCTCTTCAATCTTTATCGCCGTGAAAAATTCGGCGTGAGCTTGGCTGATACTGATGTTCTCTCGCCCAAGAAATTTTTCGATTTTTTCTTTGAATTCTCTGCGTTCATTTTCACATCGTTGAACTTCAGCTATATACTCTTCACGACTGTTGAAGAAAGTGTCGGAATCCGGCATTTCACTTGTTAACCAACGCCACAAAGCTTCTCCGCTTACGTGAATGTTCCATATGGTAACAAGGAAATTTTTGTTTTCAGCCGAATAATCGTCTACAAATTCGGACTTTGAAATAATTTCAATTTCAAAAAGTTCAATGGAAAGTTTCATTTTCGTTCCCTCTCTCTTTACGCTCGCTCAACGCTCGTTTAATGCTCGCCGAGTGTTAAAAACAAGTGTTAAACATTCATTCATGCCGAAACAACTCGTTTACAGAGATGTCCGGAAAATAGTTTTCTTGGATTTTGATGGCTTCTTCCAAAGAAAATCGCAATTCACCGTTTACCTTTTTACAAAGTGTGTTGTACTTTAACCCGATGCATTCTTTCAGGCAAAGTCTTGTAACATGTCGCAAAATCATTTCTGCTTCCAGCCTTGGATAATACGCACTACAATCTCTTTTCATGTTCATCACCTCTTTTTCTCTATATTTTTTGATTCCGGTTGACGCTTTATAGAAAATATGATATAATAAAAGATAACGAAGGGAGGTGAATGTATGAATTCTATAGCAAGTTTGATTTCAAAATGTGCTCATGATGTGTCTGAATCAAAGGGTATTATTCAAATGATTTCAGATTTTTTTGACGGCAATATCATGAACATTTTTACTGGTGTTTCTGCAATTATTGCTCTTATTATTTCAATTACCAATTTTGCTTATCTCTACTATACAAAAAAGAAAAAGATTACAGTATACTTCGGAAAAACTGTACTTTCAAAGTACACAATAGGGGTTCCAGATTCAAATGGAAATGAAAAAGAAATGCATATTTTTAAAATGCACTTTAGAATTGACAATCGGTCACAATTACCAATTTCAATTACACAAATCAGAATCTTAATTGATGGTGTTCAATATGATTCTGAGCCGAGACCTTATATGGCAGAAACTTTTTGCGAAAAAACTGGAAAAGAAATTCAAGATAAAGGTGTTATTCGTACGGAAGTTTTACCTATCTATCTGAATTCTTTAGCTTCTCACTCTGGCTATCTTGCTTTTCTGATTCCTCCAAATACCTTATCAGGTCATGAAACAACTTTGAATTTTCAAATTTGCACCACTCGTGGTAAGGCAATTGAAAATACATTAGCGTTGCATGTGGAGCATCGATTCGGCTAAAGTCGACAATATGATACATTTCCATCGCCCCCTTTCGCTTTGATTTACAAGCATTTTTCGCTTTCTTTTTTGGTATCCTGTACAGGATACCGACTCACGAAAAGGGCAAAGGCTGCGTTCACGAGAAGTTCAAAGAGTACAGCCTCACTCTGGGTAAGTTCCTGACAAATCTGTGTAACTTTTTGCCGTTCTTCCTGTTCCTTGTTGGTTGTCTGATTCATAAAATCACTCCTTTCTTTTGTACCCACAACAATTCTTTACAGCAGTTCCTTAAACCGTTCAACTGCCTTTTCGTTATAGCGGAATGCATCCACTTCTTTGCAGGAATAAGGCGACTTGTCTTTATAGAACTCGCCATATTCTTCCGTCTTCATGCCGTTCTGACTGGAAATCCGTCCGATTTTCTGAGCAGATACACCCAGCATCTTTCCGATTTCTGTGGCGGTATACATTTTCTGTTCTGACTTTGGCAGTGGCAAAATCTCTTCTCCTGCAAGCACTTCCGCAGCTTTTGCAATCAGAATACTTTTGTAATCTTTGGACAGCGTGGTTTCTATGTTGGCAAGTTTCAAGAACTGGTTCGACATCCGCACACGGGCGTTCATCTCTTTCACTTCCAGAGCCTTTGTCCGGTCTGGACGCTGTGGAAGCTGTCCCTGCTCCCGTACGCTGAAATAGGTATCTACCAAGCACTCATACGCTTCCCATGCCTTGTCGGTGTTCAGGCTCTTTGCATGGAGCAGTGCACCTTTTTCCGTCCAAAGGTAAAACTTGTTAAGATTTGGCGACACGTCAATTTGTCCGGTCGCCTTAAATTCTCTCAACACATTGCCAGTTAAGCAATAGTAATGCTTGCCCTCTGTGTACCGTTCCTTGTTCCGCTGGAAATTTCTTTGGATTGCATTCACATCTGTTTCGTACTGCTCCGCAATCTGTGCGGTAGTCAGCACCCGTTGGTTGTTGGTTTCAACGACCTGTAAGCTTTTGTTCATCGTTCATGCTTCCTTTCGGGTTGATTTTCAGTCGTTCGCATTTTCCCTCGACTGTGATTTTAGTATAGCACGGCTGTACTACTTTGTCAATGCATTTTCGTGTATTTGTACTATGAACTTCGCAAAATCGTACTATTGCACAAAAATTAAATAGTATATTTGTACAATTTAACCAGTTTTCACACATTGACAATAGCACAAACGTATGATATAATAGAAATTAGAAGGAGGTGATACAATGGAAATGAAAAACGTCTTGAAGACACTACGAAAAACAAGAGGGTACACAAGTGCAAAAGACTTTTGTAAAGCTATTGGGATTAGCTTTAACACTTATCAGAATTATGAATCTGGTAGCCGTGTCCCCACAGTGGAAATGCTTGTCAAGATTGCAGATTTTTATGGCGTAACCACGGACTTTCTGCTTGGTAGAGAACCAGTCCCGAAACCGATTGCTAACTTAAATCTCAGCGAAGAGAATGAAATAGAAGTAATTGATAAGTATATGAGTTTACCACCAGAAATTCGTGTTGACCTGATGAATGCTCTGGTGAAGCTGGGCGAGATTGCAAAAAACCGCCGGGAGCAGGAACAGCCTGTCAAGCAGTCTACCACGCTCGGAACGCTCGAAGACCAGACGGAGGAAGCAGCGAAAACGAAAGAAGAAGCATCGTCCTGACAAGAATTTTGAGAAAATAAGTAGGGGAGTTGTTTTGAGTGTCTCCCTCTTTACGAGGGAGTGGATTGAAATCTAATATGCTGATATCTTCCATAATACAACATAAGTCTCCCTCTTTACGAGGGAGTGGATTGAAATGTGCCAGACGGATGCAAATCTTGCTTGCAAGAAATAAATTTCTGACACATCCGCTGGAACGACAGGTGTTTGAACAGTTTCAACAGTTTATCAACAATCAGTGAAAAAGCAATCATTCTCGTGAGGTCACGAAAATGAAAAAAAGCCGCCCCACGGCGGCAACCGTGAAGCGGCAAGAGGGAACTATTGCTATAATAGTCCAAACCAGAACGGTACTATTATAGCACATTCTCTCAAAAAATGCAAGGAGGAAGTGCAAAATGCAAGCAGCAGCATATGCAAGATACAGCACAGAGCATCAGACAGAGAGCAGTATTGCTTACCAGATGCGGAAAATTGAGGAGTACTGCAATGACCACAGTATCACAGTAATAGCCCGGTACACGGACGAAGCCAAGAGCGGCACGAATACCCAGCGACCAGCATTCCAACAACTCTGCAAAGATGCTGCACAGCGAAAGTTTGATGCCGTTGTGATTTACGACATCAGCCGGGGAAGCCGTGATGTGTCGGACTGGTTCGGCTTCCGGAAACAAATGGCGATTTTAGGGATTCAAGTAATATCTGTAGAAGACCGCATTGGAGACATTTTGAACCCCTCTGACTACTTAACAGAATTAATCACGGTTGGGTTGGGGCAGCATCATGTGTTGACCAGTCGTCAAAAATCTATGGATAGCATCGCTACCAAAGCGAAAACCGGGCAATTCTTAGGCGGCACGCCAAATTTCGGCTATAATGTTGTGAATGGAAGATATGTCATCAATCCAGCAGAAGCGGAGATTGTTCAGAAAATTTATCGGATGTATGCAGCAGGGAAGAGCTATGGCGAAATTTTAGCAGAGATTGGGGAAGTACGTGGCAAACGTGGAAGAGTTATCGGAAAGAACAGTCTACACTATCTGCTGCGAAATGAACGATATATTGGTATTTATAGCTGGTGCAAGTATCATCATAAAATCATGGGGAAGTATGCTGGAAACATCCCGAATGAAAACGCTGTCCGGATTGAAGACAGTATACCGGCGATTATTGATAAAGATACATGGGAAGCGGTGCAAATACGAATGAATGATAAAAAACAGCGTGCTTGTAACAAAGCGAAACGCAGCTATTTACTGTCTGGATTGATTGAGTGCACAGAATGTGGTGCAAATTATGTTGGGCACACTTCCACAAATAAGAAGGGATATTCTACCCGATATTATTGCTGTGGGAACAAGTACCGGAATCATACCTGCCATGCGAAAAATCTGAACGCAGAGGAATTGGAAATATTTGTGGTACAGAACTTGAAACAATATCTATCTGATTTGGATTTTTCTCAAATGGCACAGCAGGTTGCAGATGAAATTAATGGTGCATCTGTTGACCTTAAAGCAGAACGAAAAGAACTGGCAGACATTATTTTTCAGCTGAACAATGGTACAAAGGCGATTTTAAAGGGGATTGACTACCCAGAATTACAAGAAGAAATGTTCCGGCTACGTGTGCGGAAATCGGAATTAGAAGATATTATTCGGCGTGGAGAAGAGAAAAAGCCGGTCAGTGCGGTGAAGCTGGAACAACTTTTCCAGCATGCAGTTAAGCAGTTAGACACAGATACAAAGCAGATTTGCAAATCTATGGTGAAAATATATGCCCATCCAAACGGTGATTGTGATTTGGAAGTAGGCGTACATATTTCGGGTTGCGGGAGCCAGATTTGAACTGACGACCTTCGGGTTATGAGCAGCTCTGACATGGATGAAAAATCTCATGTAATACAATCATTTTTTGATTTTATATGCTTCTTTTGCCGACGAGATGACGACGTAAATGTCGACTAAGTAATGAAAAATCAAAATGGTAGAGATTTGTAAGTTGCACAAAACGTTCATTTCAATAAGTGTGGAGTTTAACTTGCATACTGAACAAAGACAATTTCTTCTGAAGTTCTGCCTTCCTGCAATTGTTCATTAATACGATTATATTCATTATGGTCAATAAGCTCTAAAATTTGTTTCTGGGATTTAACTTCTCCAATTTGTTCAGACATAATTTCCTTATACAATGCTACGATGCTAGCTAAGTCTTGTGGTGCCATATACGATTTAGTCGAATTGCGATAAACATCCTGTATCGTAGTGATCATTGTTTTAGAGCACAACATTTTCATGCACTCTTGATGTTCCGTATAGGATATGAGCTTGTTATCATTGAGCTGAACTGCTGACACATAAGCTTTCAAAAGAGACACATAGGCATAAAAAAGCGAAAGAATTTCGTCAAGACTGATAATAATCGTGCTATCCGGATTGGTGTAGTTTTTAATGTTTTTCTCAATGAATGAACTTGTTGCATTGATATGACGTTCAACTTCTCTGCGTAAGGAATCACTATATGTATCAATGCGAAGAGCTTTTATATACAAAAATGTGTTTTTTACAAGTTCACTTGCCTTCGCATATTCATCACTAATAGCCTTTTCTTGCAATCCTTTTACAATTGCTTTTACTTCAATGATTTCCTGCATAATGCTATCGATGTTAGAATTCATCTGAATTACTTCAGTGTTAAGGGTTTCTATTTTCTTTTCAGGAACAAGCATACTTGTTGGTGTAACACCCATATTTATGCCATTGATTGCAAGATTCCCCCAATTCAACGATGCCATACCACCAACAATACTAGAACCTTTTTTAATAATCTTATCAGCTAACTGCACTTTGTCATTGATAAGAAGTTTTGTAGATGCACTAATTCCATTGTTACCTGAAATAATGCTCATATTATTGAACGCTGGTTTTATGGATTCAAGATGACCGAGAATTTGTTCACCACCCGCTTTTTTCACGATGGCGGATCCGTATCGCTGCACAGTTGGATTTTTCAGCAAGGTTTCTACGACAGATATTCCTTTCATAACACCTTTCAGAATAATTCCTGCTCCCATAGTTTTTCCTCCAAAAATTATTATATTGAATCAAAGAAATCATCTTCATTTGATTCCTCAGATGTGTTGTCATTATCATCAAGTAACCCATCACTAAGTACATGGATTGCCCAATTGTATATTCGATCCAGTACTACAAACATAAGTCTTGCGTATACTGAACTTCGGATGCTCTTCTTTTGCTTATCTGCATTTTCTATATTGCAAGAATAATAATAATCATAAATACTTATATTTCCATAATGGCAGCCTTTTGAAATGTCATCAAATAAAGAAAAAATACTGTTTTTGTTAGCATTAAAATTTTCTCTCAATGATTGCAAAAGATTTTCTACTTTTGATGTAATCGCTGAGCATTTTATTATAACTTGTTCGTTTTCATTTTTTTCTGTATCTTCCATTTTAGCTCGATAATCATCTGGCTTTTCTGCTATGTTTTTAATGATTTCTAAAAAATGAGATAAGAAAGAAACTACTGGTTTTTTACCCCAGAATGAAACAATGATATCTGTAATTTCACGAGCTGCTCTTGCACGTGCACTTTCAGTTTCGTCTGAATCATCTAATTTTTCAGGTGAAGCTACTTTATAAATTTGATTAAAATACTCTGCATTATTAGAAAATTTTCCTTTTCCTGTTTTCCCAAAGTTATTAAAATCTCTGAATAATGCTGAAGTATCCCGAATGCTTTTTACAGGATAATAGAAGAAAAGACTGTATATAAAATTCTTTTCTGGTTCTTTGTAGGGTTCAAAATTTTTAGAGTCACAACAATAGTAATATTCTTGGTGCTTTTCTGGATCATAGGAAGTGTCTGTATTTTGGGACGAAACAAATTTATACGCTTCATTGAGCAGTTTCTCTGCATCTTCCATTCCAGACTTTGAAGCCTTTTCAAGCCATTCAATAGCTTCATTTGGCTCATCCATATCATAGAACAAACAAGCTCCTAGGTTATACATTGCTGCAGGGAGTCCCGCTTCAGCAGCTTTTCTGAAATATTCAACTGCCTTTGTAATATCAATCTTTTTATGGAATTTTGCAGCTCTTTTTTCTTCTGAAAGTATTAATCCAAGCCAGTTACAAGATTGTTCATATCCAAATTCGGCAGCTTCTTCATACAGCTTAAAAGCTTTTTCAACATTTCCTTGCTCTTCTTCCCAATAGCCTTCGTTATCCAGTTCTTTTGCATACCGATATTGTGCAGTTTGTAAAGCTTCTTTTGCTTTTTCGTAACCTGCATCGGTTGATTGCTGGAACCATTTAATTGCTTCTTTTAGATCCTTTTGAATGCCATCAGCTCCAAGATAGAAATTCCCCATGATAAACATTGCAAGTTCATCACTACTGTTACATTCTAAAGCCTTTTTACAGTACTTCAAGGATTTTTTGGAAGATTTTTTTACGCCATGTCCATAATAATAATTTTCTGCAAGTTTAGAGTAGTCTATTTGTTCAGCATTAGCACTTGATTTTTTTCTTTCCCATTCTAATTCCAGTTCTTGTTCATGCCGCTTAGCTTTTTCAAGCAACTCCAATTTGTATTTATTCCAAAACTCTTTTGGTACATATCTTTCAGCTTTTTGTTGATAAAAATCAAAAATAGGAAGTGTGTATTCAAACAGATGTTCATCATTGTTACATACATAATGCTTGATTCTCTTCATATAATAAAGTTTATTACCTAACGCTATACATAATTTTATAATTAATGCTTCTCTTCCATCTACATTTATTATTACAGAAGAAGGGCTTTCAGACTTTAATAATTCACCAAATTGTGTATCGCCTACAAACTGTATTACATAAGATTCAGAGCCAACTGCTTGTGCTAATTCATCAAATATGCCATTCCATTTTATTTTTTTCACAAGAAAAGGGTACACCCAATCTTCAATTTCCATGTCTTTGATTTTTGATGTATCAAAAACTTTTCCATCTATTAGGATTTCTGTTATTAAAGGATTCTCATTATATGTAATTTTGACTAATGGCAAGTTTTCTTGTGTGATAATCGAAATAGGAGCATCTTCCCAAGCTTCTTTTAACTCTGCAAGAGCTTTTTCCGAACCTTCAAAAATGAGATCGAATTCTTTTTCTCCGTTAAGGGCTTCAACCATTTCTTCATAGAAACCGTTCCATTTAATTTTTCTTAACATAAACGGATATGCCCATACATCGATTTCTTTCCCATTGATTCTAGAAGTATCAAAAGGCTCTCCATCTACTGTAATTTCCGTCTGTAAGGTATCTGCATGATATACAACTTTTACAGTTCTTCCCATACAACGTTCCTCCTATTTTAATAGTTTCGTTCTAATTTTACACAG
>UMEN01024464.1_pt1 | contig 20981 bp, 15 predicted proteins | sample 1964751 | NCBI WGS metagenome assembly UMEN01 (sample SAMEA4836020, study PRJEB28245) | human gut metagenome | biome: gut microbiome; material: fecal sample | place: Denmark | collected 2008
GTCCAGTCCTATTTTTTGTCGAATTTCTAAAATATTTATAAACAGCCAGATATCTACTTATACCACAGACCAATATCTGTGATCGGGGTATCCTCCCACTGCACATGATCACTGTATACATCCTGAATTGTAATTCTTATATTGTTCATATCTGCAGCCGGATCAAGCTGCACCAGGAATTCCTGTTTTACATCTGCAAATGTTATCGTCCAACTGTTATTTCCGGAATTGATCAACAGTGTCTTAGGTCTGTAATTTTCATTAAAGTATTCCTCTGTTTTCCAGTTTCCAAGTTTGAACGTCATATACTCCACAGAATATGTTTTATCAAAAATAAAATCCAGATACTCACCAATACCTGATCCTGATGCACCTTCCTGCCAGTTTGTAGTATCATCGCCATCAAATATAAAAATCGGCTCATTGGCAACCAGATCCTGATCAATTGTTGATGATGCATAGGAATTGGTTATCTGATCCTTACCAATCTTTTTATAGGATGCTTTTACCTCTTTTAATGTGTCTGTATTATCTATCAGATGTGTTTCAGATTCCTGTGGATTCTCCGGAGCTGGTTCCTCTTCTGCTACCTGTGCATTGGAACCTGGCGCCGGTTCCGCTTCTGATGTTTCATTTTCGGACTCTGCTTCTTCCCCGGAATGATTTACTACCGGTTTATCATCCTCAGCTTTTTTATCCGGAAATCCTCTTAAAACCATCACTACAATAAACGCAATGGCAACTATTTCCAGTATAACTGCAAAAACCAGAATTCCTGATTTCTTTTTCTTTTTGTGTGGTCCCTGTCCACCTGACACACCTCCGTTATCCGTCAGGCGATGTCCGCAACTTCCACAATATTCATCATTTTTACTCACAGGTGAGCCACATTTCGGACAATTCATAACTCTCTCCTTTTCCCTCTATAAACAACTGTGAACATACTGCACTGCATCTGAAAGTTCAGTGGCCTCCAGATCTTTGTTGCCTGAAGCAGCCATAACACACACGATATATTCTTTTCCATCCGCAAAAACAATTCCGACCTCAGCATAAGTACCATTATTAATACCATTCTGATTGCAGAAGTTTCCGCCATTATATAAAGTATCTGATTTAAAAATCGCATGTCTTACCGCATCATCTCGAATCTTCATGTAATTTATGAGATAGTCTCTGTTTATGGCACTGAACTGATTATCATAAATTTCCTGGATCATTTTAGTCGCATCTTTGGCAGAAATCATATTGTCTTCTCCTGATGCCATAAGTTTCCGGCGCATAATAACACTGTCAAACCCATGAGCCTGGCAAGTCTGCTGGATTCCTTCCATAGTCAGGAAATCAATCATGGAATTAGTCGCATTATTGTCACTGTACATCAGCATACTCTGAAGAAGGGTATCAATGGATAACTGCTGTCCATTCTGCCCTGAACTGAGATTTCCTCTTCCTCCGGCATACAAATCAGATGTGTAGCTGAAAGTTACCGGTGTATCCAGACTAATTTCTCCTGCTTCAATTTTAGCTGCAACCGTATACAGAATCGGAACAGTGACCATTCCCGTTGCAGACATGGAAGTACGGCTTAAATCCGTACCACGTCCATGACCATCACGACAATTCCACACATACAGGCTCTCCTGAGCTCCTGAACCCTTCGCTCCAAACACCTCAGTATCAATATATGGCATATCAATGGTTGCCACCTTTGGAACTTCGGTAGGTGTAGGAATTGGAGTTGGAGTTTCCTGTACAGTTTTCTTATCAGATTTGTCTTTCTCTTTATTTTCATCTGATTCTTCCGTTTTGCTCTCTTTCGCAGAACTGCTCTCATCTGATGTTTCATTTGAATCCAACTGTTTCGTTATTTTTGTAGAATCAGTCGTTGTTTCATAATTAGCTTTGTAATATTTCAGCCCGAATACTGCCAGCAAAGCAAGCAAAACCACTCCCAGCACCCCGACCATAATTGGAAGCACTTTACTTTCAGAAGCAGCGGGAGGATAATACTGACCTCCCTGTGCCTTTCCCTTTTCTCTGGATGTATTATTACCGACATTACCGGTATTGCCATGAGAAACCGTTTTCTGGTAGTTTTCTGTCCTAACCGATTTCTGTCCATTATACAGACAGTCATAAAGTTCTTCCATTGACTGCAGACGTTCATTTTTGTACACAGCCAGACCTTTTCGGATTGCATATTCTACCTGCGGAGGACAATCCGGCTGAAAATACGAAATTGGCCGCAGCTGATCCTGATATGTACGTTCCATGGATTCCGGAGGTATCTGTCCGGTAATACACCGATACATAGTTGCACATAATGCATATACGTCCGTCCATGGTCCCTGTTCTCCATGTGTACGATACTGTTCTTCAGGTGCATATCCTGGTTTCAGCATGATAGACAGACTTTTGCCGCCTGAGGAAACAAAATCTCTTGCCCCTCCAAAATCAAGTATCTTAACTGATCCGTCCTTCGTGAGCATAATATTATCCGGGCTGATATCTCTGTGAATCAGATTCATTTTGTGAACCTGACCAAGAGATCTGATCAGAGGTCTCATCATTTCCAGCGTTTTACTGACAGATATTCTTCCGCCTCTTTCCTTCAGATATGCCTTCAAAGTTTCACCGTCCAGATATTCCATTACAATATAGGCAGTATGATTTTCTTTAAAGAAATCTTTTACCGTAACAATCTCCGGAAGTTCGATACATTTTGCAAGGATCTTGGCCTCATTAATAAACTTTTCCCTTCCTGTCTCAAAAAATGTCTGTGCCTCTCCGGAATATGACTGAACCGTATAGCTGTTATTGCTTGCATCTCGTATGGCACAACCGTTTGGGTAGTACTCTTTGATTGCTACACGCATTTCCAGATTGAGATCCATACCAATGTAGGTAATGCCAAAACCACCTTCGCCAATAGCTTTACCTACCAGATATTTTCCCTCAAGGATCACAAACGGTGCAAGATGATGCGGCGGAATAGTATCTTCTGCCGGATCATAGCCACAATGCTCACACCTTCCTTCAGGACTGGCTTTTTCCTTCATGCAGTTTATGCATAAATTCTCTATTTTCATTTACTCCTCCAAACTGTCTGCCTTAATTCATTTCTTTTTTTCTGTATTTGTCCCAGCTGAAATCCGGTCCGCAAAGTGGAATGAACATAAGGCTCGTCTCACCCAGCGTGATCACATCATGGTCTTTTAAAATCTCGCTGTTTAATACAACATTGTCATTCAGATAAAACAACTCATGGGATTCCCCCGGCTGTGCATAGAAAATACCTGCACGCGGCTCGAAAATCACACATGCATGGCGATGTCTCGCAACTGCCAGGTCTCCTCTGATCACAACGTCCATATCCTCGGCACGTCCGACAAAGTTCTTCCCTTCTCTAAGCTGGAAACTCTGTCCCATGCACTCTCCCTGGATTCCCACCAGCCATCCGACAACCGGCTGTGTTCCTTTATTTCCGGAAATAGCATGTGAAAAAATTCCCACTGTTTTCTGGTCATCACTCGGAGTATTTCCGCCTGCATATGCAAAAGGTTGCTGCGGCATAGTCGGTGTAACTGACGGAGCCGGCTGATCATTTGGAACTGTCATTCCTATTGTTTTCTGGTCATCATTCATCTGCTGGCAGTGAGGGCATGTCTGATATTTATCTGCATCATAAAAGTGTCCGTTTTCGCATTTCTGTAAGTTCATAGTATTATCCTCCAATTTCTGTCTCTGTTCTGGTCAAGCGGCTAAAATCATCCGCTTCGCTACTTACTCATAACCAAATAACTGCTTCGCAGTTTGGTTAAACCTGATATCAAATCAGGGGCAAAATCTCTTTTAACCCTGACATCCTATCATTTCCTTACTGTAAAATAAACTCATTGCTTCCCTGTCCAAGGATGATCCTTGTTCCTCTTGAGCACCTTGTCGGCACTTCCCGGTCAAGCTGCAGCGTACCATTCATCCTTGTTCCAAGGGAAGAATAATCTGTCACATAATAGCAGTTCTCAGATGCATTAAACTGAACTGTGCAGTGACGTCTGCTGATATCTCTGTCTGAGAGAACCAGGTTACTTGCAGCACCATCTCTGCCGATGGTTACCATCTCACCATCCAGAATGTTGATCTCTGCACCCTGCATACTGCCTTTCGTGCAGACAAGTGCACCATGTGCCATTCCAATGGTCCATCCCGTCATCTGTGTAGTTTCCTCAGATTCCTGCTGTGCAGCTGATGATATTCTTTTCTGAGAAGAATTTCCGGAACTTCCTGAATTTCCGTATCCTCCGGCGTCATAGCCATAGGAATCTCCATAGCCACCCTGCGCATATGCTGCATTATCGATAAACTCTTCATTGTATTTACGGCAGATCTTATTCATATTCTTGAACATTAAATGGTATGAAATAAGACCTCCAACTCCCAACAGCAAACACCACAGAATAAGTGTTGTTCCACTCTCATCAACCCTTACTCCATAATCGTCACCGGATCTCTGGATCGTATTTCCCACTTTATAAAGCCAGTACCAGCTATAGATACCACAGGTAACAATCATAAGCAGGATCACGATAATAAAATTCGGTGATCTCCATCCGTCCGGATCTTTTGCAGAACTTACGTCATTCAGGTCATTCGTAAAACTCCACATAAAAATCAGTCCATAAATTCCACAGGTAACTACTGATAACAACATATAGATCAACAAAGACCTGTCTTCTTTTTTTCGTTCCACTTGCTCTCTCCTCCTTAATTTTCCTTAGTTTTCATACGCTCTTATCTGCTGTCCTTCGCCACATTACGAAGCAGGAAAACACTGACAATCGTAAAAGCCAGCATCATACCTGCCAGAATTCCCCATGACTGCAGCAAATGTCCTTTCGTACATTCAAAGAAATCCTCTGCCACATGTTCCAATGTCGGGAACTGTTCCTGCATGCGAAGCTGCATACCATTCAGATCAGCAATACTTCCCAATGATTCCACGGACCATCGGCTCACAGTAAGATAAGAAATCCATTCTCCTGCGCCTTCTAATTTAAACAAAATTCCAGAGAACAACAGCTGCACGATCAGGATAAATGGCGCTACCGCCATTGCTTTATCTCCTGTCTTCACAAGAGATGATATGATAAATCCCATTGCCATAGAAGCCAGCACTGTCAGCCAGACTGTCAGAAATACTTCCAGGTAAAAAGAATCAAAGAAGATTCCGGAATGAGATTTTCCCACAGTTATCAGGAATACCGCTGTCAACAGAATACTCTGGATCAGTCCGAGCAATGCCTGAATAATAAACTTTGAGAGAATGTAAACCGGAAGCTTCAGGTTTGCCATATATTCTCTCTTTATAATGACTCGTTCTTTACAAATTTCCTGGATTGAATTAAACAATCCCATCCAGATTGCCGAACAGCTCAATGCAAATAACATCGATTTCGTAGACTCATAAATATCAAAGATGTCATCCTCCGAAACAATGTAGAGCAGGAATCCGATCAATATTGGCTGCAGGAACGTCAAAAACAATTTCGGCAGATCATTCTTAATCAGCTCTGCATACCTGAGACTCAGATACGAAAGCTGTCGCATCCACGATGTCTTTCTCTCTTTTAACTCGGATTTTCCTTCTTTCTCCAGTTCCGGGAGATTGTCGGAGCCTACGCAGTGTTCATACTGTTCTTCCCAGAACTGCGGATCCTTAGCAATAATATTATAAACATTGACCAGACTGTCTGTCTGGAAAAACATCAGTGCCTGCTGTGCTGTTCCAACAAAACATAAACGGCCACCCGGTCCCATAAATATGATCTTGTCACACATATCCAGACTCTGAGTTGTATGCGTAACCATAATAATGGTCTTGTCCTTTGTCTTTGACAATTTACTTAGAATGGTCATCAGATTCTTCTCTGTTCCAGGATCCAGTCCTGATGTAGGTTCATCCAGGAAAAACAGTTTCGGATCTGCCAGCAGTTCTACGGCAATACTTGCACGTTTCTTCTGTCCGCCGGACATTTTTCGGATATAAGTGTTCTCATGCTCTTTCAATTCCACCATATCCAGGACTTCTTCAATCTTTGCATCAATCTCATCTTTGGTGGTATCTGCGGACATCTTTAATTTTGCTGTATAATAGAGCATTTTCCGCAGAGTCAGGTTCTCGTAAATGATATCCTGCTGCGGCACATAGCCAATGATACTTTTCAGATGCTGGAAATTCTCTCTCAGATTAATTCCATTGAGAAATACCGCTCCCTGAACATCCTTGTCAAATCCGCTCATCGCATTCATCAGTGTAGTTTTGCCGGCACCGGAACCACCGATGATCGCTACAAATTCGTTACTCTCGATCTGGCAGTTCACATGATTTAAGATGACTTTCTTCTGTTTGCCGACCCTCTTATGGAGATTTCGTGTCTCAAGTGCCACGCCCTTTGCCACTGTTTTAAACAGCAGGAATTTCTCCGCAAATATCATTCGATAATCCAAAATCTGTATCTCATCCTGATTCTTTAAAACAGCCGAATCCTGTACGCCACGCCCATTCACAAGAAGGCCATTGGTACTCTTCAGATTATGTATTACACATTTTCCATTCTCTTCCTGTATGATTGCATGCTGCCTGGATACGTTGTTACTTTTTAATACTACATCATTTTTGCTGCTTCGTCCGATCGTCAGCGGAGCTTTTCCGATAGGAATTCGTTTCCACGTTTCCTCGCCCTGTTCTGTATCAAACAAAACCGTGATGGAATCATTTTCTAATCCTGCAGATATTCTCAGCAGCGCACCATCCTGAATTTCCACCCGTCTGGCAGTCTGGTGGAGAAATCCTCTTAATCCGCCTGACTCTACAATCGTCCCGTTGCTGCTGTTGAGATCTCTGTAATAAATTTTATTTCCTTCAAAAGTGATCTCTCCATGTCTCCCTGATACAAACCGGAAAGGAAGCTGCACAGTATTTGTACCCATTTCCCTTCCAAGACTGATCGTCCGGGTATTCTGAACTGGAATCTCACTTTTATTTATTCTGCCTTCCGGATCAATGACAGAAATAAAAACGCTTTCTCTCATACCTTTTCCCCTCATTTATTTTCTATGAAAAAAGCTTAAGAATCCTTTTTCTTCTTTCTCACTTTCTCCCAGATCCTTCATGATCTGCTTCTCCGTCTGTTTCGGAACTGTAATGCCCAACTCCGATACAGGCGGTAACTTCCGTTTCATATTTTCATTCAGAACACCATAGGGTTCTTCCCCTGTCAGCATCCTGTAAAAAACAGCCGCCATACTGTATTTATCTGTTTCTGTACTTTTCTTTAACGGTACTCTTCTGTAAAAAGCAGGTACATATCTGCTCCAGAAAACAGTATTCTTTATATCATCCACTGCATCACCGGACCATGACGGATCCAGCAATTTCACTTCTCCATTCTGACACAGGATAATGTTATCCGGTGTAATGTTCCCGTGAATGATCTTGTTCTGATGAAGCACAGACACTGCACCCTGCAGTTTCTCCATAATGTTTTCTGCCACCGGCAGACTAAGAGGATTCTGCTTGCTCAGAAGCTCACGCAGAGTCATTCCCTTTACATATTCCATTACACTGTATACTGTATTATTTTCCCGAAAGAAAGCATATACAGGAACGAGTTGTGAAATATCCTGACGTTTATGCAGTTTCTCCATATGTACAAGGAATGCATCCTCCAGGCGTTTCCATAGATCCTGACTGACCTCACTCTTCACCTGAATCTGTCCCTGGGTTCTGCACGCCGTCTTGACAGGAAACCACTCTCTGATATAAACTTTCTGTTCCAGAAGTGCATCCCAGGCAATGTAGAGAAATCCAATCCTGTCTTTTCGCACTGCATCTCCGATAATAAACCGTCGGTTCAGAATCGTCTCTTCCGGAATCTGGTCTGTATAAACGGAGGCTGCATCTCGTTTTCTGCCACAGTACGGGCAGAAATCTGTCTGCTCATATTCCTCCATACATTTCATGCATTTCGGCATATCTTTCTCCTCCTGTTATCCGCAGTCCTGACTGATTTTCAGCAGGATCACTGTTGTATTATCCTGACCGTTTCTGCCCCATCTGCCAGCAGTCTCCCGCAGTCTTTCTCCTGCAATGGAAATATTTCCGCCGCTTTCCGTAACTACTGCTTCAATCTGCTCCTCTGTCAGCGTCTTGTACAGTCCGTCACTGCACAACATCAGGATATCCTCATCCCGCAGCTGAAAGGGAATCTCATTCGTATCTATCAGAACGATATTTCCCAGACCAAGATAACTGGTCAGGGCCTCGCCTCTGCTGATTTCTGAATTATAGAAATCCATATCAACCTTGCCTGCCTTTAAATTCTCCCGCAGCATGTTCTTATAATTGTGGTCTTTTGTCAGGCACGTAAGATGCTTATTTCTTAAAATATATAATCTGCTGTCACCTACAGACATCCAGTGCAGAAGACCCTCACAGATTATAGCTGACACAATGGTCGTTCCTGCATCCAGCTTATGATGTTGCTCATCCGTAAGAGTACTTACCAGACGGTCCATCCTTCGGGCCTCTTCTTCCAGAAATCCGGGAATGTTCTGGATTGGCCACGCTTCTTCCAGATCTCTCAGGAAATGCTGCACGGTCTGATCACTTGCCATTTCTCCATGCTTCAGACCACCCATTCCATCACAGAGAACTGCCATAGCAGACCTGCCATCTGTAACAGCTTTGGCTGCATCCTGCTGATATTCCCTTGTTCCCTGATCTGTCATTGTATATGTTTCAATTTTCCATAGATTATCCAGTTCCATACGCTTCCCTTCTATGTATAGTTACCAGACAATTTTTGCCTGGATATTCCCTGCTGTAATTTCATCATTCGGCAAAAGCTTTCTTCTCCTGTTCAATCGGACTCCGTTAACTAATGTTCCGTTACTGCTCTCCAGATCCGTGATATAGACATCATTTCCATCTGTCTCCAGCGCAAAATGCTGTCTGGACATCTTTGGATCATCGAAGTAAATATCACAGTCATCGCTTCGTCCTGCCATAGCACTTCCATTGATCGTAATCTTCAGCTCACATTTTCCATTAATCTGATCTTTCATCAGGAAAGTAACTGTTTTCTGCGGAAGATTTACCACGGAAACATGCTGCTTCACATCCACATTGGATGCCAGGGTTGCTTTGCCATCCACATAGATTACGCCTTTGTTCTTCTTGACTTTCTTATAAGTCACCACAACTACAATGATCACGCCAGCTACTACCACTGCTGCAATTCCTGCGATCAGAATGATCCAGAACGTTGTAGATTTGCCCTTTTTCGCTCCGTCCAGATCAAAGCTGTCCAGCTTTGTGATACCGTTCTTCTCCATGGAGCAGTCTGTAATGCCGGAAAAATTAATCTGATAGTTTCCTGTATACAGTTTGTCCTTGAAAGTAAGAACCGCATAAGGCGTTTCTTTCTCTGAATAAAAAACAGAGTCTACGGCAACAGCTTCGCCGTCTCTTTCTACCTTATAATCTGCCAGGTTATCGGCATTCAGAACTTTCTCAGAGAATGTCAGTTTCAGTTCGTTATCGCTCTCTTTTTCCCACTGGACTACCTGTGGTGCTTCCGTATCCGGAATCCATCTTGTAGGAATTACCTCTTTTGTATCAGTTACCTGCTGATCCAGAAATTTCACAGTCAGGTCTTCTCTTGTGTTGCTTGCTACATTGGTATCACTGTGGAAGAATGCCACGTAACTGTCCTGGACTGTATTTCGGATCTGATTCATAAGATCCAGACAAGTTCCTGAATTAAAGATACTCAGGGTACCACCTGTATTTCGGGCAAGTTCTCCGAAACTGTTGGTATATTCTTCTTTTCCAACGTCTACTGCAATGGCATACATCGGAATTCCCTTATGATTCAGTTCGCTTACTGCCTCATTGGAAGTCGCCTGTCCTGTCACACAATCTTCGCCATCTGTGATCGTAATGATTACCCGGCGTTTCTCCTCTGTCTGTGCCGCCTAATCGATCATGTCTGCAGTCTTGACCAGTGTCTGAAACAGTACAGTTTCCATATCGTCATTCTTCAATCCCTGGACAACAGCTGCTGCATCCTGTGGATTCTCAGAACCATTCAGCACTACATTTGATTCATCACCAAAAGTCAGAAGAACACATTTATCCTTTTCACCTTCAGATGAGATAAAATTGATGATACCATCTTTAATATTTGCAAATTGACTGTCCGGAATGGACGCCGAAATATCCAACAGAATGTAATAATCGACACCTTCATTCAGCTCACTGAATTGCGCGGATTTATCATAGTTCAGGGCTTCCCCGCCCAGATATGCTTCATAATTCTGCTCCTGCTGGTCACTTCGGTAATATACTCTTACATCCGGCATATGTAAGGAAATCTGCTCAATCTCACAGGACTGTGCATATACATTGAATGGAATCATCAGACACATTCCTGTCAGCAGAAATCCTGTTATTTTTCCTATTCTTTTTCTTCTCTCTCCCATTTTTCTCCCTCCACGCAGAACGGAACAAATGTAAATTCACTCTCTCCAAGTGTAATCTTGTCTCTGCTCTTTATTTCTTTTGCTTTTACAAGCATCTCATGATTGACCATGGTGATAGTTCCACATCCAGGTGAGAGGAAAAATTTGTTGGATCTGTGGTCATAGACCAACACTGCGTGTCTTTCTCTTGAAATGGCAGGATCATCTACGATACAGATATCCATCTGGCAGCCTCTTCCAATCCAGTTGTTTCCATTATAAATGCGGTAGTCTCTTCCTTTTTCCCTTCCCTTCGTGCACACCAGCCATCCTGTCACGAAATCCTTACCTGACTGTCTGCCGAAAACGCCGATGGTTTTCTGGTCGTCACCTTTGGGTGGCTCATACAGACCAACAGTCACAGACTCTGATGTCTCTATACTGTCATCTCTCTTTGGAATCATAATTGTTACCTGATCCCGCATCTGCTCTTCGTACCGGTTTCTTTCGTTTTCCAGTTTCACACAATACGGACAGGAAGTATATTTGTTGTTGTCAAAAAAATGTCCGTTTTCACACTTTACAATTGCCATGTTTCTCTTCCCCACTCAAACTTTTTTGTTGAAGAATATTCAAATTATTTTTTAATCATAGATTTTGGTTATTCAACGGATAAATATTCTATGTTCAATTTCTATATTCTTTATAAATATAAGCGTAACTGTTCAGTACCTTCACAGTTACGAGTCAAAATCCATTGAAAATCGCCTGCGGCGATGGGATTTTGACTTGTATGTCTCGAGATTTTGGCATTTTCATGCCAAAACATCTCGCGGGATAGTGGACTGCTGAATAGTTACATATAAATATCAATAGTCTAATTCCTGTAGGTATTTTACTTAGAATCAATATAAACACAGATTGCAGAATAATTATCCATATCTTTACCCTCACCATGTTTCTGCACAATCTTCTCCATTTTCTCAAGCCATTGTGCCACGCTGTAGGACTGTTTCAAGGTTTTCTCCATCTCTTTCTCTGTGATCAGTTCCCAGAAACCATCTGAACAAAGGATAAATGCCTGATCTCCTGTTTTCTCAATGGGGTCAGCCAGTGAATAAGCTTCCCCTTCCCACGGTGTCCCGAGAACACGCAGTACTCGGTTTCTGTCCTTATGATGCCGGATTTCCCTTTCTTTAATCTGGCCTCCCAATGCAAGCATCTGCGGTACACTGTGATCCAGAGTTCTGCTTACCATCCGGTCTTTGTGAAAATAATAGAGTCTGGAATCTCCGATATGTCCCCAACGCATCTGTTTTTCTGTAATCTGGAGCACAACCATAGTGCTCTTCATTTCTTCTTTTTTTCCTTTTTGTGCTTTCTTCTGCAGAAGCCATTGTTGTGCGTTTTCAAACGCATGAGACAGATACTCATTACTGTCTCTCTCCCGCCGGAATACATCAATTGCTTCTCCTGTCACACAGGCCGAAGCTTCATCCCCGCCCCCGTGACCGCCAAGACCGTCTGCAAGTGTAAATACATAGTTTCCTTCCATCGTACACATCTCTACAGAATCCTCATTACACTGCCTGCTGCCTGGGCGACTTATCATTGAATAGCTAATCATACTATTGGTCCTTCCATTATTGTTTTAATACGCCACTGCTTTTTCAAAATGCTGATAATCAATCGGATTTGTCCAATTACCTCCCCAGGTGAATCCATATTTCGTAAATATAGAGTAACAGATATCCTCATCACTTGCTACGATTACATGCGGTTCACCAACATATCTGTTGTTCACATACTCATCCGCATTTCTATGACTATTTTTCCCATTTTCCACATATGGGTTCTGCTGTGGATTAATATCTATTGCTCTTCCATATCCATGATTGGAAATACTCTCTCCACCGGTTACCTGTCTATAACAAAAACAAGAAGTATTATTCTCTTCAATAGAATTGTTATCTGCTTTGTTTCCATCAGTTCCTAGTATCCAGTAATCATCAATCAATTTCATAGAGTTTATCTCATATTTATTATTAAATAATTCTTTGAAGATATTTAGCACATCCTCCTGAATGTCTACGTTAACAATCATTTCTCCCAGCATCACCTGCTGCTCAAAATTATAATATGGGATAGTCAGATATCTGAGATCTTCCAAGGCAATATCATTATTATCTCGATAAGATTTCCCGTTAATCCTGTTGAAAACCGCATCACCTCTTTTAATCTCAGAAGAAGTAAAATATTTATCTATATTTATAATCTCATCATCACTAATCGCCTCACCGACTCGTAACTGTGTATCTGAAAATGCTAAATTTCCTGATGGCGGAGAAATCATTCCTTCTTCCTGACTTGTTTCTGTCTGTAATTGCGTGGTTTGTGATTCCGCTGCCTGTGCTTCTTCATCCTGCTGGGCAGCTTCTGTCTGGATCTGCTGTAAAGTCTGCACCTGCTGTTTCAGATCTTCCACATCTTGTTCAAGCTGAGTAATCTTCTCATCCTTTTCACTCACCTGACTCTTAATTGCTTTATATTTTTGTTTAATCTCCGTTTTCTGCGACTGTAAATGATCGTAATTTCTTCTTGTCTGTAAATACAAAAATCCTTCCGCTACAGAAACTCCCGCCAGTACAATGCAAATTACTGTAAGGATAATAAGTTTCACCCGTCTCTTTCTTTTTTCAAGCATCTTGTTTCTCCCTCGTACTTCTTACAAAAATTTCTATCTTAACCTCAAGCAAGTCTCCACCCACTTCTTATTGCTTTTCGCAATTGAAACAGAAAATTTACTTGATTCAATCAGATTCTCATCCATATCCATCTTCCCAGAAAAATCAGTCCGGCTACCAGCAACATCACGTTTTCCTGTTTAGCTCCAATATGAAACCACCTCCGAAGTTGTGTCCGGAATATATAATAGACTCCTCCCAGAATCACTATCGGAAATAATGGATGATACGCAAATGCCTGTCTGAAATCCAGTTTTAATACAGAAATCATAGCCCGCGTCATGCCGCATCCCGGACATTCGACATGCAGAAATAACTTAAATGGACATCTATAAAACAGGCAAAATATAAATATCAGCAGTGTTTCTCCTGCTCTTTTTCCAATTTCTTTTATTTCTAACCTTTTCAAAATTTTCATAAATTTTTCTCTAAACTGTATACTCTTACTCATTATAATACATATTTTTACGTTTTTCCACCATGTAGACTATCATTTTATGCGCATATTTATGTTATTGTTACTGTTCACTGGTAATATCCCGCGAGGTGTTTTTTGTGAGCGAAAGTCACAGAAAACCCGAGACATACCGCGCGAATTTATGCGATTAGCATAAATTAAGTTTGCGAAGCAAACGATACTCCTTGGGCATTGCACAAGGAGGTTCATATTTCCTGCATCGCGAAGCGTGTTGCTGAGAACGGAGTGAACAGTAACATGCTATTAATGCTTGTTCTTCCCCGCAACACTCTGTATATCTAAGAATTTTAACATGTATATATCAAAGCATCCATTAAAAATAACAGTTTGCAATACACAGCCTGTTACTCTTATGAAACAGTTCCTGTTTTGGGTTGTATTACATGCATTTTGTGATTATAATAAAACTATCTAACGCAGGGAGTTACATATGAAAATAGAAAATTTATGCATACATTGCATGCAGGAAAAAAAACGCCAGTGAGATCTGCCCTTTCTGTGGATTTGATCCGAAAACAGCAGAAATCCCACCTTATCATCTCCAGCCATTTTCCATTCTTGCAGGTAAATATCTGCTTGGTATGGCGATTGGCAAAGGCGGTTTTGGCATTACTTATATTGGTATGGATCTGAATCTGGAAATGAGAGTTGCGATCAAAGAATACTATCCAACTGGATGTGCAACCAGAAACAGATCTGAAAGTAATACCGTCATTTCTTATTCAAGTTCTATGCATGACATATTTGAAGAAGGACGGGAGAAATTTATTAATGAAGCAAGGCTTCTGGCGAAATGCAATAATTTACCTGAAATCGTTTCAGTGAAGGACTTCTTCAAGGAAAATCATACTGCATATATTGTAATGGAGTATATCGATGGAATAACCCTGAAATCCTATCTGAAACAAAACGGAGGGAAACTCTCTGCTCAAAAAACATTGCAGATGATGCAGCCAGTAATCCACTCTCTGGCAAAAGTTCATGATATGAATCTGATCCATCGTGATATCAGCCCTGACAATATCATGCTCTGTAAGGACGGATCAATTAAGATTCTGGATTTCGGCGGTGCCAGAGATTATATTTTCTCAACCGGAAAAAGTATGTCCATTATGTTAAAACCGGGATATACACCGGAAGAGCAATACCGTACCCATGGAAACCAGGGTCCCTGGACAGATGTCTACGCACTGTGCGCCACAATGTACCGCTGCATCACAGGAACCATTCCTCCGGAATCTCTGGAACGCGCCTATCATGAGAACCTGCAGCCAGTCCGGGAACTTGCTTCTGACTGCCCGCCTGCTGCTGCCTATGCAATTGAAAAAGGTATGAGTATTCATACGGAAGACCGTTTCCAGTCCATGCAGGAGTTATATTCTGCACTTTATGAATCAGAAAATTTCACAGAGATTCCGAAACCTGCACCAAAACCAGCATCAGTACCATCCGAATCTGGTAACACCAAGAAGAAAAAATCTAAAAAGCAAAAGAAATACAGAGGGCTTAAAGTTATCCTTATTCTCTGTATTCTTGTTATTATTTTTATGTGGGTCATGTATCTGACTCAGGATCAGACGATCAGCATAAATATAAGCGCTCAGAACGAAACTTCCGATTTTATAGAAAGTTGCAATGAATCGCCAGAGATTACAGTTGCTGCTGATACTGCAGAAGCTGATACAGAGGAAGATATGAATATTATTTAGGCAATAAAGAAAGAAGGAATTTCCACATGAATAAACTGTTCACAACGATCATATTGATCACCGGTCTTCTGGCGGCAGTCTGTCTGGGTGCTTCTGCCATACACAGCAATACTGCCGGAGATATTATAAAAAATAATGTTACCAGTCTTCTGGGAGATACCACATTAACGGATTCCGAAGATAGTGAAAACAGCTTTCTGAAAGATCTGGTACATAGTCTGGCAGGCGAAACTGCCAAAGTTGTTGGAGATCAACTTGTTGAAATCAAAGAAGTTTCCCGATTGCTTTTCATGTATAAAATCAGTTTTATTATACCCTGCATTTTTTCTGTTTTATCTGTAGCAATTTCAGGATTGCTGACAAAGCGGTGGAAATATCTGCTCAGTTACGGATTTTGTTTACTGAGTGGTATCTTTTTAGTTGTAACGGATTTTCTGTACATCCCGTGGCGGATCAAATCCAGCATTCCGGATATTATTTCCGATTACATCCAGGATATTTCCATTACCTTTACTGATCTGTTCAAAATCATGGTACATTCCAGCGGCATCACAGTATTCCTTGGAATCTTCTTTCTGCTTCTTACCGCAGTGATCAGCTTAACTGCATATTTTGTAAATAAGGATATCTACTTATCAAAAAACAATTAGATTTTTGAGTAAAAAACAAAGACAGGAGGTTCATCAGTCCATCACTGACAAGCCTCCTGTTTCTTATTCCTGTTTTTCTTATTCTTCTATTTCCATTTTATCCAATTTTCATCCAGGCCTGTACGCATTCATCTGAAGAATTCTGCTCGTTTTCACAGATTAGAATGTCACCTCTGTCTTAGAACCTTCTGCTGCCAGAATAATTCCCTCTTCTGTATCTTTCACTACGCTTCCACCTTCAACTGCAGAAACTTCATGAATATTTCTGAGCAAATATGTCATTCCCGGATTCTCTTTGGTTGTTTCCAGAGTCAGTTTATTTTCCTCTTTTACTGCATTCACTGTAAATGCAGATTCCCCTGTACGTGTCACTACTTCACAGGAGCTTGTTCCATTCAGTTCATAAACCTGGATCTGTACATCTTTCTCCAGCTCATAATCAACAGTAGTATCTACTGCACCGATCGGAAGCAGAGTATTTTCTCTTACGAATACAGGCAGTGAGAAGAAGTCATAGTCTTCTTCATACCATCTCCTGCCGTCTTTTACCTCTCCGCTTAAGAGATGGGTCCATTTTCCGGCCGGCAGATAGTATTCTGCATGTCCTTCTTTATTGAAGATTGGTGCAACCAGGATGCTGTCACCTAACATGTACTGCATATCCAGATATTTTGTTGCAGGGTCATCGTTGAATTCCATGATCATTGCACGCATGGACGGAATACCGGTTCTGTGGGATTTCACAGCCATGGAATACAGATATGGAAGTAATCTTAATTTCAGTTTTGTAAATTTACGGCAAACATCTACTGCTTCTTCATCAAACAGCCACGGTACACGATAGCTCTTGGATCCGTGAAGACGGCTGTGTGTGGAAAGAAGGCCAAACTGCAGCCAGCGTTTGTATACATCCGGTGCTGCTGTCATTTCAAATCCGCCCATATCATGGCTCCAGAAGGAGAATCCAGACAAAGTAAAGGACAGACCGCCACGTAAACTCTCGGCCATGGATGCATAGGTTGCAGAACAGTCTCCGCCCCAGTGTACCGGGAACTGCTGTCCGCCTGCTGTCGCACTTCTTGCGAAAAGGATTGCTTCTCCTTCTCCTTTTACTTCTTTAAGCAGACTGAACACAGCCTGATTGTAAAGGTATGTATAATAGTTGTGCATAGAAACAGGATCAGATCCATCGTAGTATTTCACATCGATCGGTATTCTCTCACCGAAATCTGTCTTAAAGCAGTCAACGCCCATATCCAGCAGAGTTTTCAGTTTGTTCTGATACCATTTCACTGCATCCGGGTTTGTAAAATCAACCAGTCCCATTCCCGGCTGCCAGTTATCGATCTGCTTAATACCTCTTCCGTCTGCACGCTGTACCAGATATCCATTCTCCAGACCTTCTTTAAAGAAGTTGGTTCCCTGTGCAATATACGGATTGATCCATACGCAGATCTTCAGACCTTTGTCTTTATATCTCTTCAACATTCCAGGTACATCCGGGAAGATTCTGGAATCCCATTCAAAATCACACCAGTGGAATTCTTTCATCCAGAAGCAGTCGAAATGGAATACACTTAAAGGAATATCTCTGTCTGCCATTCCCTGGATAAAGGAATTTGTTGTCTCTTCATCGTAATTTGTGGTAAAGGATGTGGACAGCCATAATCCGAAAGACCATGCCGGCGGCAGTGCCGGTTTTCCTGTAAGGTCCGTGTAGTTCTCGATCACACCCTTGATGTCATCGCCATAGATAATATGATATCTGATCTCTTCGCCTTTTACAGAGAATCCAACATTTTCTACTTTCTCACTTGCAACTTCAAAGGAAACATGATCGCTGTGATCTACAAATACGCCGTAATGTTTGCTTGTTACATAGAATGGAATATTCTTATAGGAAATCTGGGAAGCTGTACCGCCATCTTCATTCCAGATATCAACAACCTGACCATTCTTTACAAATGCTGTAAATCTCTCACCCAGACCATATACGCATTCTCCCGGTGCAAGGGAAAGCTCAGTTACCATGTATGGCTGATACTGTGCTGCCATATAGTTTGGTTCCGGGAATTTCGTCAGAGTGGCTCTGTCATACTGCATATATCCAAGATTGCGGAATCCGATGTTTGTAAGAACTTTTCCGTCTGCTTCATAAGTAATTTTAAAATCTTTCAGATCCACTCTTACTGTCATTCTTCCAGCTTTCATTACCGCTTCTGAATCCGTAATTTCTACTTCTGTTTCCTGTGGATCTTCATTCAGTTCATATCTCGGCTCACCTTTTACGTAGCCTTCATAGTGATAGCTTCTGACACTGATAATATCCTTACGTATGGAAGTAAACTCTATAGTGATGGTTCCTACGTCCAGAGCACCGCCTCTGTCATTGATCTCACGGAACGGAGAAACGATTCTCATTCCGCCCGGAATTGCTTCCGCTGTAAAAGCCTGCATCGCATAGGATGCGTTTGCACGTTCATTCTTCTCCCAGTAACCTTCTGTGAACTTCATTCCTGATCCTCCTGTTTTGATCAAGCGGGTAAAATCATCCGCTTTGCTGTTTGTCATAACCAGATAGATGCCTTGCTGTCCGGTTAAAATTAGGTTTCTATTGTCTCTTTGAGTTGTTTAATTATGAAGCAGAAACAACTCATTTTGTTATTCTCAATATAACCCGTTTTATGTGCAGTGTCAACATTTTATTCGCTATCTTCCATTATTTTATTGTAAGTTTTCTTCATAACCTTTAATAAAACAAAAAACACTTTCCCAAAGCTTTTCCGTCCATTGAAATATTGTTGAATAATTTTCTGCTATAATAAAATAATTTGAATTTCAGTTTCTGCCATTAATGCAAAATGGACTGACGATATCATTACAAAAATGATATCCAGACAGCCCATTCTGACACTTCTCTATCCAGCTATATACAATTTATTTTTTATCACTCACAACTTCAATTTCAAACAGACGTGCACAGATTTCCTCTTTCATTCTCACGCTCAGAGAACTTTCTACTGCATTCCATCCAAATGTAACCGGACGTTCCTGCGGATATGCACAGCGGATTTTCACTTCTTTTCCTGCAAGTCTTGTCATCGGAAGTGTGATCCTGTCTTCACCGCCTCTGCGCCATACTGCCACATAGTGCTTCTTTCCTGCATCCAGAGCCAAAGCAGACCAGTTGTCAGAATAACTGGAAGTTCCGATCGGCCAGTACGGATATGCCTGGCGGATGTCTCCACGGATGGTTTTATAATAATCCAGCGCTTCCTTTACCAGTCCCTTCTGAATATCTGTGATCTCTGCCAGATGACCGCTCTGATGGATACGGAGAAGAATGGCATTTACCATATTAAAGATAGTCTCTTCCTCACTTGCTCCTGCTTTGGGATAAGACCAGACAGCAGCCTGTTCCATAGCAACTGCCAGAGGTGCATTGGCAGATATCGTTGCATAATATCTGTAATCTTCCTGATCACTGGTAGACTGAATACTATATCTGGAAAGCATCGCATAGTCCATACGCAGACCACCACTGGAACAATTCTCAATGATCAGATCCGGATATCTCTCAAAAACACTGTCCAGCCATGCCAGATAAGCTCTCTCATGACCAAGCAGTCCCTCGCCCGGGCATGCAGCATCTACTTCTGTGCCGATTCCTGGTTCAATATTATAATCCATTTTGATATAACCGATTCCATATTCCTGTACCAGACGATCAATTACTTCATTTGCATGCGCGATAACTTCTGGCTGACGGAAATCCAGCTGATATCTGCTTCTGTCATAAATTCGTTTTCCATGTCTATGGAAGAATGCTTTCTCCGGCATTTTCTCTACCATAGGACTCTTGATTCCCATTACTTCAAGCTCCAGCCAGAGTCCCGGAATCATTCCTTTTGAACGGATATAGTCGATCACTTCTTTGATCCCACCCGGGAAACGTTTCTGAGATGGTTTCCATTCACCTACCGCATCCCACCAGAATCCATCGGCATACCAGCCGGCATCAATGCAGAAATATTCACATCCTGCTTTCGCTGCTGCATCGATCAGCGGGAATTCTTTCTCTGTAGTTGGATCTGCCCAGAGACAGTTCATATAATCATTGAAAATAACTCCAAGCTTTTCATTATCCTGATTTTCTCTGCGGATCGCTCTTCTGTATTTCGTCAGTTCTTTTGCCATATTTCCAAGGTCACCAGTCACTGCACCTACACCTGCAGGTACTGTAACAAATTTATCTCCCGGTTTCAGGTCTTTAAACCAATGGGACTGCTGTTCCGTCGGACCGCTGAGCTGTACATACAGATGATTGGTAAAATCACTGACTTCCCAGTGCCAGGAACCGTTATGTTCAATCTGCCAGAACAGTCTGCTGCCTGTTTCTGTATTTCTCACATACCCCATTGGAATGTAACTCTTTGCAGACCAGTTTCCTGTATTGGTGATCTCAAAAGCTTTGGATGAGCGGACAGGTGCATTGAGCTGTGCAAATTCCATGCCGACCTCTGGAAGAGAATATTCTCTTACCTGAAGTTCCTTCTGCCATGCATTATGTACCACTCCGATACGGATCTTCTCATCAGGAGTCAGGATGCCTTCCTTCTCTACTCCATTCAGATTAAATGTAGAAACATATTCCAGAGTCTGCACTTCCGTACCTGTATTCTCAACCTCGCACCAGCGTCTTACAACTGCAATCCCGTCAAAGAACTGAAAATGATTGATTGCCTGTAATCCGGACTCTTCATCTGCAGTACAGATTTCCAGTTTTCTTCCTGTTTCATTTCTCTCATCTTTGTGGCTCACATATTTCATCCGATAGCCCGGTGCAGTTACGATATATTTTGTTCCGTGGCGC
>UMEN01018013.1_pt1 | contig 20749 bp, 18 predicted proteins | sample 1964751 | NCBI WGS metagenome assembly UMEN01 (sample SAMEA4836020, study PRJEB28245) | human gut metagenome | biome: gut microbiome; material: fecal sample | place: Denmark | collected 2008
AGCCGCCTAAAAATGTCAAGGTACTCGCTATTTTGCGTTTACTTATTAGAAAAGGGAAAATTACTTTTATTTTGATAAAAAGATTATTAGTATCTTATGGAATTTTTCATATCATAGTTGCGTTCTTATTACCTAGATTTGCAGATTATGTATCAGGGAAAATAGAAGTAATGTATATGCCGAAGTTTTGGTTAGTGGATGGAGACATGATATTTAGAGGTATTTTATTGTTGATTTTTGCGAATATATTAGAAAAAAATTTTTTGGAATAAAGGAGGAGTTGTTTATGGAATGGCTTATTGATATTGGAGATAATGAATCGAAAGATGTTGTTGTATGTTCTACATGCCCGAATAACAATTGCAAAAAAGTTTTTTGTCCAATTGAAATTGGAGGGGTAGAATGTACAAAAAGAGGATGCTTTATTTACATATCGTAAATAATATATATTTTGGGTACATAATCTGCTCTCTACTCAAGAGGATGCATAATCAAGTATTTTGAAATAAGAGATTGATTCAGTTTGCTCTCTTTTGAGTATAGGAATAGAGACTGTTTTCTATGTTATCTCCTAGGAAGAGGGTTATTATTGGACAATCAAAGTTTGAGTGTCCAAATCGTAAAGGAAATGGAATGTAAATTTTGCATTCCATTTTTTTTGTCTCTATGATAAAATAAAAGTAGTATGTAATTTTATGCTCAAATCTAGAAGAAAGGATGAAAACATGATGAAAATTTTGATTCAAAATGGACATGTGCTGGATCCGGAAAGCGGGACAGAGGGAATATATGATGTCCTCGTAGAAGACAAAAATATTACGAAAGTGGCAGAGAAGATTACAGAGGAAGCAGACAGAGTAATCGATGCGAAAGGCTGCTATGTAATGCCAGGTTTCATTGATTTGCACGTACATTTGCGAGATCCGGGATTGGAATATAAAGAGACACTTACGACGGGGGGCAATGCTGCGGCAAGAGGCGGTGTTACGACAATCTGTGCGATGCCGAATACAAAGCCGGTAATTGACACAAAAGAAAAAGTACAGGCTGTGCATGAACGGGCTGAGAAAGAGTCAAAAGTGCATGTTATTCAACTCGGTGCGATTACAGTCGGACAGGCAGGAGAAGAACTTGCAGATATCGCCGGAATGGCAGAGGCAGGATGCTGCGCAATTAGTGAAGATGGAAAATCTGTGATGAATGCATCGCTTTATCGCAAAGCAATGAAGATTGCAAAAGAATGTGGAATTGCAGTTTTTGCACACTGTGAAGATATTACAATGGTGGAAGGCGGAGTGATGCACGCCGATAAAAAGGCAGAGACACTGGGGCTGAAAGGAATTACGAACGCGGTGGAAGATGTCATTGTGGCAAGAGATATTCTCCTTGCGAAAGAGACTGGGGTGAGGCTGCATCTTTGCCATTGCTCAACAGAGGACAGTGTCAAATTGGTGAGGGCAGCAAAAAAAGAGGGCTTGCCGGTCACAGCAGAGGTGTGTCCGCATCATTTTACAATGACGACAGAGGATATTACAGAAGATCATGGGAACTTCAAGATGAATCCGCCGCTTCGAGGAAAAAGCGATGTGGAAGCGCTGAAAGCAGGACTGAAGGAAGATATTATGGATGTGATTGCTACAGATCATGCACCGCACTCAGAGGAGGAAAAAAATAAGTCGATGAAAGAGGCAATGTTCGGTATCGTAGGACTTGAGACAATGGCAAGTCTGACTTACACGGAATTGGTGGATACCGGAGTTCTGACACCGATGCAGATGGCAGAAAAAACAAGCTATTACCCGGCAAAGATTTTAGGCTTGCAGGACAAGGGAGCAGTTTCGGAAGGAAAGATTGCGGATCTCGTGATTTTCGATCCGAACAGAGAGTACATAATTGACAAAAATACATTTTTCTCAAAAGGGAAAAATACACCGTTTGACGGTTGGAAAGTGAAAGGCGATGTGCGCTGCACATTGGTGGACGGCACTATCGTATATGAAAATACATCATACTAGGAGGAATGAAAGATGATTAACAAGTTAGTAGAAAATATTAAAAAGACAAAGGCGCCGATCGTAGTTGGTTTGGATCCGATGCTCAATTATATTCCGGAGCAGGTGCAAAAGAAAGCGTTTGCAGAATTTGGAGAGACATTGGAAGGCGCTGCGGAGGCAATCTGGCAGTTCAATAAAGAAATCGTGGATAAGACATATGATCTGATTCCGGCAGTCAAACCACAGATTGCAATGTATGAGCAGTTTGGGATTCCGGGATTGGAAGCATTTAAAAAGACAGTGGATTATTGTAAAGAAAAAGGACTTGTTGTCATCGGTGACATCAAACGTGGTGATATTGGTTCTACATCAGCAGCATATGCAGTCGGTCACCTTGGATGCGTGCAGGTGGGAAGCAAATCATATGTGCCGTTTGATGAGGATTTTGTGACAGTGAACCCATATCTTGGTTCGGATGGGGTGAATCCATTTATCGATGTGTGCAAAGAAGAAAAGAAGGGACTTTTTATTTTAGTAAAGACATCGAATCCATCAAGTGGAGAATTTCAAGATCAGTTGATCAATGGAAAACCATTGTATGAATTGGTAGGAGAAAAAGTGGCACAGTGGGGAGAAACCTGCATGGGAGACGAATACAGCTATATCGGAGCTGTTGTAGGGGCAACTTATCCGGAGATGGGAAAAGTACTTCGTAAAGTAATGCCAAAATCTTACATCCTTGTTCCAGGATACGGAGCGCAGGGAGGCCAGGGAAAAGACCTTGTTCATTTCTTCAACGAAGACGGACTAGGAGCAATCGTAAATTCTTCACGTGGAATTATCGCGGCCTACAAACAGGAAGCATATGCGAAATTTGGCGCAGAGAATTTTGGAGAGGCTTCAAGAGCAGCTGTTGAGGCAATGGTGAAAGATATTAATGGAGCGCTCGAGAGCAGATAAGGAGAAAGTAAGATGGCAGCGAGAAAGAGAGAGACAGTTACAGTTGTTTCACAGGAACAGCTGGCAGACGGGATTTTTAGTATGTGGATTCAGACGGAAGCTGCAAAGACTGCAAGACCGGGACAGTTTATTTCCATGTACACAAATGACGGAAGTAAACTGCTTCCAAGACCGATCAGTATCTGCGAGATTGATACGGAAACATCGAAACTTCGGGTTGTATACCGTGTGACAGCAGAAAAGACGGGGACAGAGCAGTTTTCCAAGATGAAAGCGGGAGATACATTTCCGATCATTGGACCTTTAGGAAATGGTTTTCCATTAGAAGCAGGAAAAGGGAAACGAGCATTTTTGATAGGTGGAGGTATTGGAGTTCCGCCGATTTTGGAGCTTGCAAAACAGCTTGACTGTGAGAAGCAGATTATCATGGGATATCGTGATGCAGATACATTTTTAAAGGAGCAGTTTGAGGAAAATGGAACCGTCTATATCTCGACAGAGGATGGAAGTGTCGGAACAAAAGGAAATGTCATGGATGCGATTCGTGAAAATGGACTTGAGGCGGATATCATTTACGCATGTGGACCTACTCCAATGCTTCGAGCAATCAAACAATATGCAGAGGAACAAGGAATTGAATGTTATATTTCTCTGGAAGAGAGAATGGCGTGCGGTATCGGGGCATGTCTTGCGTGTGTATGCCAGTCAAAAGAAAAGGATCACCACAGCAATGTAAATAACAAGCGCATTTGCAAGGACGGTCCGGTATTCCTGTCTACGGAGGTGGAAATCTAATGAATATGAAAGTAAATATTGCAGGTGTAGAGTGGAATAATCCGGTGACAGTGGCATCGGGTACATTTGGTTCGGGGGCAGAATTTGCAGAGTTTGTTGATTTGAACAGGCTTGGAGCCGTCACGACAAAAGGAGTTGCAAATATTCCTTGGGCGGGAAATCCGACACCGAGAGTTGCAGAGACATACGGTGGAATGATGAATGCAGTAGGTCTTCAGAATCCGGGGATTGAATTGTTCTGTGAGAGAGACATTCCGTTTTTAAAACAGTATGACACAAAGATTATCGTGAATGTGTGTGGAAAATCTACAGAAGATTACTGTGAGGTTGTGGAACGTCTTGCAGACGAGGATGTAGATATGCTGGAGATCAACATTTCCTGTCCAAATGTCAAGGAGGGTGGAATTGCATTTGGTCAGAATGCGAAAGCGGCAGAAGAGATTACAAAAGCAGTAAAGAAATATGCAAAACAGCCGGTCATCATGAAATTGAGTCCGAATGTGACTGATATTGCAGAGATGGCGAAGGCAGTGGAAGCAGGCGGAGCAGATGCAATTTCTCTGATCAATACACTTACAGGAATGAAGATTGACATTAACCGTCGCAAATTTGTGCTCGCAAATAAGACGGGCGGAGTGTCAGGACCGGCGATTCATCCAATCGCAGTCCGCATGGTATATCAGGCATTCCATGCGGTAAAAGTGCCGATCATCGGAATGGGAGGAATCGCAAGTGCGGAGGATGCAATCGAGATGATCCTTGCAGGAGCAAGCGCAGTCTCTGTCGGCACAGCGAACTTCCATAATCCATCTGTGACGATGGAAATCGTAGATGGAATTCAAGATTATATGAAACAATATGGATTTACTTCTGTGAATGAGATGGTTGGACTGGTAGACTGATTGTAGTGTGAAGAAAGAAGGGATACAAGATGGATAACCAATATAAAGGACTGGGAATTACCTCTATGGTACTTGGGATTGTCTCTATTCTTTTGTGCTGGACGGTGGTGATGTCCGGATTATGTGCAGTTGTGGGAGCAGGACTTGGGGTCTATTATCTGTCTAAGAGAAAACAGGAACGTGGATTTGCGATTGCAGGTATTGCGACATCTGCATTTGGACTGATTTTATCCGTATTTGCGGTTGCTATAATTTTGATAGCGGGCACAGTGGAGAGTCAGGTTCCTTCCATAGAAGAACAGACTCCGTACTATGAAGAACAGCCGCGTGATGATTTCTTCGATGATTATTATGACGATTTTTTTTACGATGATGATGACATGAATCAATATCGAGACTTTTTCTAAATAGAGTGTGATGAAAATGCAAAGATGTAATCCAAAGCAGATAGAAAAACCATTACATGAGATTAATTATTATACGGATAAAGGGTTTCCGATTGAGATGTACACGGTAACGCAGGGGAATATTGAACCATCGGGAAGGGGATATATGGACTTACACTGGCATGAGGAACTGCAGTTTACTGTCGTGACAAACGGAAAGCTGAAATTGAGAGTAGATGGGAAATTATATACGCTGGATGAAGGAAATGGAATTTTTATCAATCGAAATCTTCTCCATATAACGACAGAGATTAGCGATGGAGGCAGATATCTGAGTTTTAATTTTCCGGACAAGGTAGTATCTTTCTTCTCAGGGAGTACTATGGAGGAGAATTTTGTGCTTCCCTATGTGGGAAATTACGGGATACCGGTAGTTGAATTAAAAAGGACAACGTCATGGCAGAAGGAGGTGCTGGATGCTCTGCTAAAGATGGAGATCCTGTTTAAAAGAAGAAGAGAGAAAAGACAAGCTGTTGGAAGAGAAGAATATCAGATTGCAATAAAAATTGTGGAGATATGGTACATGATGATTTGCAATATAGAGAAAAGTGGAAAGAAAATTTCCAACAGCTATATTAGAAAGCAGGAACGGATACAGGCGATGCTGTCTTATATCCATAATCAGTATATGCATCCGATGTGTCTGGCGGATATTGCGCAGGCAGGGAATGTCAGTGTTGGAGAATGCTGCAGAGGATTTAAGGAAGTTGTCTGCAAAAGCCCGAACGAGTATCTGGCAGAATACCGCATATTGAGAAGCAAAGAGTTGCTAAGAGGGACGGAACTATCGGTAACGGAAGTTTCCGGGGCGGTTGGATTCAACAGTGTGAGCCATTTCATTCAATGTTTTAAGAAAATGACCGGTGTTACTCCAAAAGCTTATAAAAATATGAAATGTTAAGATATTAATATTTTTTGTTAAGGTTTTGGTAGTTCTTTTTACTCGAAAATGCTAAGATGTCCTTATCAGAGACAAGCATTAGAGAAAGGGGAACTAAGATGATATATATTAGTGATATTTATACAACAGCACCGACGGATGATCGCGTAGCAACAGAAAAAAAGGTGTATCAGATACTGGATAAACTGAAAATTTCTTATGAGAGAGTCGACAATGATGTTGTGGAGACGATGGAAGAGTGTGAGGAGGTTGACAAGGCGCTTGGAACAGAGATTCGAAAAAGTATTTTCTTGTGCAATAAGAAAAAAACGAGTTTCTTTTTGGTTGTGCTTCCGGCAAACAAATCTTTGGATACGAACACATTGAGTAAAAAAATCGGAGTACCGCATCTTTCATTTGCATCAGGAGAACTGATGGAAGAGCATCTTGGAACGAAACCGGGATCTGCGTCTGTCATGGGATTGATCAATGACGAAGACGATTATGTTCAATTGATTGTGGACAAAGAAGTTGCACAGGAAGAATGGTTCGGCTGCAATCCGGGGATTAATACAAGTCATTTGAAAATGAAGACAGAAGATTTGTTGAATAAATTTTTGCCACAAATCAGACATAAAGCAAAGATTATGGAATTGTAATAGAATAAAGAATCAGACCAGCGGAGATTCAGGGGAAGATGAATCTCCGCTGGTTTTTGCGTGATAAAGTACACTAGTGCAGAGATGAAATTAGCAAAGAAAATAAATTGTGGGATTGAAATATACAGATATAGACTATGAAACAAAAACAATACATGTCCAACGGCAATTAGGGAAGAACCATAATATTGAAAAAGCGAATGTGAATACAAAAACTTATACAAAGCAGGAAATTGATTTAAAAACGCCTTCCAGTAGAAGAAAGATAAAAATACCGGAAATTGTATTTGATGTAATGATGGAAGAGAGAAACCGATATGAACGAATTGATTCGGGATTTTCAGCCTTCTGTTGAAATTAAAACTGGAAATGAGAAGAATGCTATATGTGAATGGAGTTTGACGGAAGAAATGGAGAGATCATTAAAATAGAGGCTATAAGTAGTCCAATGCCATAGCTGTTAGACTTATCTCTATCAAATAGCTGAATTTTACTTTACAAAAAGATTTTGAAAGAATATAAATTGAAAAATGTTAAAAATAATAACGAAAACAGCATAAGAATTGACTTAAAGGGAAACATAACATATAATATAAAAAAAGGAGGGAGATTTATTATGCGACAGGTAGTAAGGTTGACAAGATTAGAAATTGAGAATATAAAAAATGTGCAGCATGGAGAACTTGAATTTGCACAAGGTGATAAAGGCAGTGTACTTGGAATATATGGACAGAATGGATCAGGCAAAACAGTTGTGATAGACTGCATGGTATTATTAAAGTGCTTGTTTAGCGGCAGAGAAATTCCTCCACATTTTTATTACTATATTAACTGCTTAGCGGATACGGCACATGTGAAATATGGATTTATGATTCAGACAGATGCAGGTGAAATAGAAGCAGAATACGAAGTTGAACTGTTAAAAAACGGGCAGTCCAGTTTTTGCATCAGTTATGAGAAACTGAGCATGAAAGAATGTATAGAGGGAAAACGGCTGACACCTGTCTTTGAATATCGTAAGGGAAGCCCAGAACTTTTCCGTCCGTTAAAAAATCTGGAATTTTTTCGGAAAAACCTGGAAAGTATGGTTGCTTTGGGAATGGCTCAGCAGATTACCGAGGGATTTGATGAGGAACGTCAGATGCCGCAGGTTGGTTCTTTTCTGTTTTCGAAAAAAGCACAAGAGACATTCAGTAAGGGAAAAGGAGAGATTGAGAAACTTTCGAATCTATGTAATATTCTGCAAAATTATGGCTTGTATAATCTAGCAGTTATTGAAAATGCGCATTATGGTCTCTTGGCACTAAATTTGGATACCATACCAGTTAATATAGACTGGCCAGATTCTATGAAAGTGAAGGGATCTGGAGTTATGCTGCATTTGACAGATATTAATGTAGTTCCAAAAGAAATTTTCCCGTATGTATCTAGTACAATACAGCAGATTAATATAGTGATGGCAGCATTGATTCCGGAAATTCAGATTGAAATCTATAACGCTTTTGATAAATTGATGGAAAATGGAAAAGATGGAGTTCAATTTGAAATTATAACCATACGTGCAGGGGCACGTGTTCCTTTATTATATGAGTCGGCCGGAATAAAAAAACTGATTTCTATATGCAGTAACTTGGTAGCCTGCTATAACAGAGGAGCTTACTGCCTTGTAGTAGATGAATTGGATTCTGGAATTTATGAGTATCTGCTTGGAGAGTGTATAGAGGTCATGCAGGAAAAAGCAAAAGGACAGTTAATCTTTACTTCTCATAATCTGCGGCCATTGGAAGTCTTAAAAAATGAATCTTTGATTTATACGACTGTTAATCCTCAGAACCGTTATATCAAATCTGTAAATATTAAAAATACACAAAATAAACGGCTGTCCTATCTGCGTAGTATTAAGTTGGGCGGACAGAAAGAAAAACTTTATAATGAAACAAACATTTATAAAATGGAACTGGCTATGAAGCGTGCGGGGAAGGTGGGATTACATGACTAAAAAGATTATCCTGCTTCTTGTAGAAGGACCAACAGATGAGGACGCATTGGCACTGGTGTTTTCTAATCTTGTGAATGACCATGATATTGAGTTTGAAGTTTTGCATACAGACATTACTGCGGATGAAGCTATGACTGTAAAATATATTGAAAGTAGGATGGAAGATGAGATTAATTATTATTTGAAGAAAAATCCATTTATTGAAAGAGAAGATATCCTGAAGGTCGTTCAAATAATTGATACAGACGGAGCTTTTATTCCCAGTGCTATGATACAGCTTTATTATGACAGGAATTTTAAATTATATGATCAAAAGCACGCATAAAATCAATTGTAAAAAAATACGATTGATTTTATGCGCGTTTTTGCTTATACTATAAACAGTGAAATTGGAAAGGAAGAACAGTGTATGCATGAAACAAGAACAACAGAGTTTAAAGAAAAGATTACAAATACATTTTTAAAAACAGTAAGTGCCTTTTCAAATTACGATGGTGGAGAAGTGCTTTTTGGTATCGATGACAATGGTAATATCAAAGGTCTGTCGGATGTAAAACAAGCGTGTCTGGATATTGAAAATAAGATTAATGACAGCATTACTCCGCAGCCTGACTATACACTGGAATTGCAGAATAATGACAGAACGATAAAACTGACTGTAAAAAGTGGGCTGCAAAAGCCGTATTTATATAAATCGAAAGCATATAAGCGAAATGATACAGCAACCATAGAGGTCGACACACTGGAGTTGTCAAGACTGATTTTGGAAGGGAAAAATATCAGATTTGAAGAATTGCGGTACGAAGAGCAAGAGCTGACATTTGATACCCTATGTCAAAAATTAAAAGAATATATTCAGATTGAAACTTTTAATCAGGACACCTTGAAAACGCTGAACTTATACAACAATACAATTGGATACAATAATGCAGCGGGTATTTTGGCGGATGAAAATCATTTTCCGGGAATTGATATGGTGAAGTTCGGTGAAAACATCAGTGTGATCCATAAGAGGGCAACCTTTAATCATATATCCATTTTGACAGTCTATGAAAAAGCAGCAGAGGTGTTCAAGGATTATTATCAATATGAAGAAATACAAGGTACTGATAGGAAAAAGATAGAAAAAATACCGGAGGCTGCCTTTAGAGAAGCAATCGCAAACGCATTGATCCACAGAGCGTGGGATGTAGAGTCACAGATAAAAGTTTCGATGTTTGATGACAGAATAGAAATTATTTCTCCGGGAGGATTGCCATCTGGAATAACAGAAGATGAATATTTATCGGGAAAACTTTCAGTCTTAAGAAATAGAAATCTTGCAAATGTATTTTACAGGCTGGGGTTTGTCGAAATCTTTGGTACAGGAATTACAAGGATAAAACAGCTCTATGAAGAAGGCCTGATGCAGCCGGATTTTGAAGTGTCGGAAAATACGATCAAGATTGTACTCCCGATTTTTGAGAAAAACCTGAATTTAACGGAAGACGAAAGAAAAATATATAAGATTTTGAGCAGGACAATGCTGAAATCGATCAGCGAAATTGCTCCTTACGCTCCGTTTGGCAAATCAAAGACAACACAGTTGTTGAAAGATATGGGGAAGAAAGGTGTTGTGAAAATTGAAGGTAGGGGAAGGGGTACTAAGTATGTGATAAAGTAATCATCATGACAAAGAGTAACAATGCAAACTTGTGCTATATTGTCTCTTCTTCATTTCTTGCAGTTGCAAGTGGATAAAAAGAGCTTAGATATATATAATTTTCTACTATGAAGAAGCCAGAACAGACTATCGCAAATTATCTGGTTGGCGTTGCTTGTGAAATAAGAAATTACTAAAAAGAAAAGTTGACACTAAATAGCACATAATGTAGAATGAAATAAGAACGTTTGTTCTTTGAAAAACAATGAAAATGATACTGAATTCGTGTAATTGCCACCTAAGTATTCAAAAATAACAGAGGGAGAAGTGTGTATGAGCGAAGAAAAAATCTTTAAATTAGAGTCCCCATATAAGCCTACAGGTGACCAGCCTCAAGCCATCGAGCAGCTTGTGAAAGGTTTTAAAGAAGGCAACCAATGCCAGACCCTTCTTGGTGCAACCGGTTCGGGAAAGACATTTACGATGGCGAATGTCATTGCACAATTGAATAGACCAACATTAGTAATTGCACATAACAAGACCTTGGCAGCACAGTTATATGGCGAATTTAAGGAATTTTTTCCTAATAATTCTGTGGAACTATTTATGAGCTATTATGACTATTACCAACCGGAAGCATATGTTCCGTCATCTGACACTTATATTGCGAAGGATTCATCCATCAATGATGAGATTGATAAGCTGCGCCATTCGGCAACGGCAGCACTTTCTGAGCGACGGGATGTGATTATTGTGGCGAGTGTATCCTGCATTTATGGATTAGGTTCGCCAATTGATTATCAGGAGATGGTAATTTCACTACGCCCTGGGATGATAAAAGATCGGGATGAGGTTGTTGCGAAGTTGATTGAGATACAGTATGATCGCAATGATATGGATTTTAAACGCGGGACATTTCGGGTAAGAGGAGATGTGCTGGAGATCTTTCCGGCAGTTTCGGAAGATTATGCAATTCGTGTGGAATTTTTCGGGGATGAAGTGGAGAGAATAACAGAGATTGATGTTTTGACGGGCGAGATTAAAAATGCGTTGAAGCATGTAGCGATTTTCCCAGCATCGCATTATGTTGTGTCAAAGGAAGCGTTGGATCGAGCAACAAAGGCGATTGAGGAAGAATTGGAAGAAAGAGTCCGATATTTTAAAGGAGAAGACAAGCTTTTGGAAGCGCAGCGTATTGCAGAGCGGACGAATTTCGATATTGAGATGATGCGGGAGACGGGATTTTGTTCGGGAATAGAGAATTATTCAAGGCATTTGACAGGACTGGCGCCGGGGCAGCCGCCGCACACATTGATTGACTATTTTCCGGATGATTTTTTGATTATGATTGATGAATCGCACAAGACCATTCCTCAGATTGGTGGAATGTACATGGGTGACCAGTCGAGAAAGTCCACTCTTGTAGATTATGGATTCCGTTTGCCGTCAGCAAAGGACAACAGACCGCTTAATTTTGAAGAATTTGAAAGTAAGGTAAATCAGATGTTGTTTGTATCTGCGACGCCGGGAGAATATGAAGAAAAGAATGAACTTTTGCGTGTGGATCAGATTATCCGACCGACAGGTCTTCTTGATCCGGAGGTCGAAGTGCGTCCGGTGGAAGGACAGATCGATGATCTGGTCGGTGAAGTGAACAAGGAGATTGCAAAGAAAAATAAGATTCTTATTACAACGTTGACAAAACGAATGGCAGAAGATTTGACAGATTATATGCGTGAACTTGGTATACGGGTGAAATATCTTCATTCAGATATTGATACGTTAGAGCGGACAGAAATTATTCGGGATATGCGTCTCGATGTATTTGATGTGCTTGTCGGAATCAATCTGTTGCGTGAGGGGCTTGATATTCCTGAGATTACATTGGTTGCAATTTTAGATGCCGATAAGGAAGGATTCCTGCGTTCGGAGACTTCGCTTATTCAGACGATTGGGCGAGCTGCCCGTAATGCGGATGGTCATGTTATCATGTATGCGGATCATGTGACAGAGTCGATGGAAAAAGCGATTCAAGAGACAGAACGAAGAAGAAAGATACAGATGGCATACAATGAGGAACATGGAATTACACCTCAGACTGTTAAAAAGTCAGTGCGGGATCTGATCAGTATTTCTAAGAAGGTAGCGGCGGAGGAATTGCGTCTTGAAAAAGATCCGGAGTCAATGAGTGAAAAAGAATTGGAAAAACTGATAAAAGATGTTACAAAGCAGATGAAGAAAGCAGCGGCAGAATTGAATTTCGAGGCGGCAGCAGAGTTGCGCGACAAATTGATTGAGCTGAAAAAGCAGTTACAGGATATGGAAGGTTAGGAGTATACGATGGCAAAACAATATATAAAAATACGGGGTGCCAATGAGCACAATTTGAAAAATATAGATTTGGATATTCCGAGAAATGAACTTGTTGTGTTGACGGGACTAAGTGGATCGGGGAAGTCATCCTTAGCATTTGACACAATCTATGCAGAAGGACAGAGAAGGTATATGGAATCGCTGTCTTCTTATGCGAGACAGTTCCTTGGCCAGATGGAGAAGCCGAATGTAGAAAGTATTGAGGGGCTTTCACCGGCGATTTCTATTGATCAGAAATCAACGAATCGAAATCCACGTTCTACAGTTGGAACAGTGACAGAAATTTACGATTATTTTCGTCTGCTCTATGCAAGAATAGGGATCCCACACTGTCCGAAATGTGGGAAGGAGATAAAAAAGCAGACGGTGGATCAGATGGTGGATCAGATTATGGAGCTTCCGGAGGGAACGAAGATCCAGCTTCTTGCGCCGGTTGTGAGAGGACGAAAAGGAAGACATGAAAAGTTGCTGGAAAAGGCAAAGAAAAGCGGTTATGTACGTGTGCGCATTGATGGAAATTTATATGAATTGTCAGAAGAAATTTCTCTGGACAAAAATATTAAGCATAATATAGAGATTATCGTGGACAGACTTGTTGTAAGAGAAGGCATTCAAAAGAGATTGACGGATTCAATTGAAAGTGTACTGGCATTGGCGGAGGGACTTTTGGTTGTGGACGTGATTGGCGGAGAACCTTTGAATTTTAGCCAAAGTTTTTCGTGCCCGGATTGTGGAATCAGTATCGAAGAGATTGAACCGAGAAGTTTTTCTTTTAATAATCCATTTGGGGCATGTCCGGTTTGCTTTGGACTGGGATACAAGATGGAGTTTGATGTAGATTTGATGATCCCGGATCAATCGTTAAGTATAGATGAAGGTGCTATCGTAGTGATGGGATGGCAGTCTTGTACAGACAAAGGAAGTTACACAAGAGCAATATTAGAAGCTCTTTGTAAAGAATATAATTTCTCGTTGGATACGCCGTTCCAAGATTATCCGCAGGAAGTCAAAGATATTTTGATTCATGGAACCAATGGACGAGAAGTGAAGGTGTATTATAAAGGACAGCGCGGAGAAGGTATTTATGATGTTGCATTCGAAGGAATTATAAAAAATGTAGAGAGAAGATATCGTGAAACAGGCTCAGAGACGATGAAGGCGGAATATGAGAGTTTTATGCGGATTACGCCTTGTCATGAATGTGGCGGACAGAGATTGAAAAAGAGCGCGTTGGCAGTTACAGTGGGAGATAAAAATATTGCGGAAGTCACGTCGCTTTCTATTGAAAAACTTCAGCAGTTTTTGGAAGGATTAGAGCTCACAAAGACGCAGGAGTTAATCGGTGGACAGATTTTGAAAGAAATCAAAGCGCGTATTGGATTTTTGATGGATGTAGGATTGGATTATCTGACACTTGCCAGAGCAACAGGAAGTCTTTCGGGAGGAGAGGCTCAGCGTATCCGTCTGGCAACACAGATTGGTTCAGGTCTGGTTGGAGTGGCTTATATTCTGGATGAGCCAAGTATCGGACTTCACCAGCGAGATAATGATAAACTATTGAAGACATTGAAACATCTACGTGATCTGGGAAACAGTTTGATTGTAGTAGAGCATGATGAAGATACGATGCTGGAAGCGGACTATATTGTGGATATTGGTCCGGGAGCGGGCGAACATGGTGGAGAAGTTGTTGCAGCAGGTACTGCAAAAGAGATTATGCGGAATAAGAAGTCTGTTACTGGTGCATACCTGAGTGGACGCATGCAGATTCCGGTACCGGATGTGCGCAAAGAACCGAAAGGCTGGCTGAAAGTAATTGGGGCAGCAGAAAATAATTTGAAGAATATTGATGTTTCATTTCCGGTTGGTGTAATGACGTGCGTGACTGGAGTTTCTGGTTCAGGAAAAAGTTCCTTAGTAAATGAAATTGTTTACAAAAGACTTTCTAAGGATCTTAATAGAGCGAGAACAATTCCAGGGAAACATAAGAGGATAGAAGGAATTGAACAGTTTGACAAAGTCATTGACATTGATCAGTCGCCGATTGGAAGAACTCCTAGATCGAATCCGGCAACGTATACCGGAGTCTTTGATTTAATCCGCGATCTCTTTGCAGCAACTGCGGATGCAAAGGCAAGAGGATACAAAAAAGGAAGATTTAGTTTTAATGTCAAAGGCGGGAGATGTGAGGCTTGTTCAGGAGATGGAATTTTAAAGATTGAGATGCATTTTCTTCCGGATGTATATGTTCCGTGTGAAGTCTGTGATGGAAAGCGATATAACAGAGAGACGTTAGAAGTAAAATACAAAGGAAAGAGCATTTATGATGTGCTGAATATGACTGTGGAGGAGGCACTTCATTTCTTTGAGAATGTTCCTAGCATTCGAAGAAAGATGGAGACCCTGTATGATGTTGGACTTTCCTACATTCGATTAGGTCAGCCGTCCACTACACTTTCGGGTGGTGAAGCACAGAGAATTAAATTGGCAACCGAATTGAGTAAGAGAAGCACAGGGAGAACAGTTTATATTTTAGATGAACCGACAACAGGGCTTCATTTTGCGGATGTGCACAAATTGACAGAAATTTTACATCGTCTGTCAGCAGATGGAAATACCGTAATTGTGATTGAACATAATTTAGATGTGATCAAGACTGCGGACTATATTATCGACATAGGACCAGAGGGTGGAGACAAAGGGGGAACCGTTGTGGCAACGGGAACTCCTGAGGAGATTGCTGCCAATCCGGCATCGCATACAGGCAAATATATTGATGCAATCCTTAAAAAAAGTTTAAATTAAAAAAAACTCTTTGCATTTATTGGAATTTTTATTATAATAGGTAAGGTATATGTATAATAACGAAAGATGATAGAATAGATAAGTGCAGTGAAAGGAGAAATCAGATGTCAGTTGATATCGGAATTGATTTAGGAACCGCCAGTGTTCTCGTATATGTAAAAGGAAAAGGTGTTGTATTGAAAGAACCTTCCGTAGTCGCTTTTGACAGAGATACCAATGCGATCAAGGCGATTGGAGAAGAAGCGAGACTGATGCTTGGAAGAACACCGGGAAATATTATAGCTGTAAGACCGCTGAGACAGGGAGTTATTTCAGACTATACAGTGACAGAAAAGATGATTAAGTACTTCGTACAGAAAGCGGTAGGAAAGAGAACTTTTAAGAAGCCGCGTATCAGTATTTGTGTGCCGAGCGGTGTTACAGAAGTAGAAAAGAAGGCAGTGGAAGAAGCGACTTTTGCAGCTGGTGCAAGAGAGGTACATTTGATTGAAGAGCCGGTTGCAGCGGCAATTGGAGCAGGAATTGATATTGCAAAGCCATGTGGAAACATGATTGTAGATATCGGTGGAGGAACTGCAGATATTGCGGTTATCTCACTTGGAGGAACAGTAGTAAATACATCAATTAAAATTGCAGGCGATGATTTTGACGAAGCAATTGTAAGATTTATGCGTAAAAAGCATAATCTATTGATCGGAGAGCGTACTGCGGAAGATATCAAGATTAAAATCGGGACAACTTATCCATTGGTGGAAGAAGAGACGATGGAAGTGCGTGGACGTAATCTTGTGACAGGTCTTCCAAAGACTGTGACAGTGACATCTTCAGAGACAGAAGAAGCTTTGAAAGAGACAACAAGTCAGATTGTGGAAGCTGTTATTGCGGTATTGGAAAGAACACCACCGGAATTATCAGCGGATATTTTGGATCGAGGAATTGTTCTGACCGGAGGAGGAGCTCTCCTTCGTGGATTGGAAGAGTTGATCGAGGAAAAGACAGGAATCAACACGATGACTGCCGAAGATCCGATGAAAGTTGTTGCGGTTGGAACCGGTCAGTTTGTAGAATTTATGAGTGGAAGAAAAGAAGCGTAAGTGTGTAGAGTGATTGAGGGCTGTCTCTTGAAGAGACGGCTCTTGTCGTCTGGCGGCAAAATAATTTTGCTCGGAGAATATGGAGGATGAGGTTTTGGAAGTCATAAAGGGATATGTAGAACATATCGTATTCCGAAATGAAGAGAATGGCTATACGGTGTTTCATTTAACAAATAAAGATGGAGAGCTTACATGTGTCGGGACTTTTCCCTATATTAGTGAGGGTGAGATGCTGGAAGTGTCCGGGGAATATACGAATCACAATGTGTATGGCATGCAGCTGCAAGTGATTTCACATGAAGTGAAAGAGCCAGAGGATTTGATATCAATTGAACGATATTTGGGATCTGGTGCAATCAAGGGGCTTGGAGCTGCGCTTGCAGGGAGAATTGTACGCAAATTTAAAGACGATACATTTCGTATTATTGAAGAAGAACCAGAGCGTCTTGCGGAAGTAAAAGGAATCAGTGAACGGAAAGCACGTGAGATTTCAGAGCGGGTGGAAGAGAAGAAGGATATGCGAAAAGCAATGATTTATCTTCAAAAATATGGGATATCGCTTGCTTTGTCAGCCAAAATCTATGAGCATTATGGGCAGAGTGTTTATCGTGTGATGGAGGAGAATCCGTATCAGATTGCAGACCATGTTCAGGGCGTTGGTTTTAAAACAGCAGACGAGATTGCATCGAAAGTAGGAATTCATACAGATTCCGATTTCAGGATACGAAGTGGGATTTTTTATGTGCTGCTGCAGAGTGTGACAGACGGACATGTCTATCTTCCACAGGAAGAGCTGCTCAGGCGAACGATGCATCTTTTGGAAGTCGAGATCTGTGATATACAGAAGTATCTCATGGACTTAGCGATGGAAAAGAAAGTTGTTCTAAAAGAGAAAGAAGATGGAATCCGGGTGTATCCGGCGCACTACTATTATTTAGAGTTAAATACGGCAAAGATGCTTCACGATTTGAATGTTTCTTACGATATTGCGGAGGATGCGATTGAAAAGAGACTCCGGCAAATTGAGGAAGATGCGGAACTTTCATTGGACGAACTTCAGCGGACGGCAGTGAAAGAAGCTGTGAGGAATGGAGTGCTGGTTCTGACAGGAGGACCTGGAACCGGAAAGACAACAACAATCAATGCGATGATTCATTTTTTTGAGAGTGAAGGTATGGATATTTTTCTGGCGGCACCGACGGGACGAGCTGCAAAACGTATGACGGAGGCGACCGGGTGCGAGGCGAGGACAATTCACCGGATGCTGGAATTGGCATACGCGCCAGGAAATGACGATAATCGTATGGAATTTGCGAGAAATCAAGAGAATCCGCTGGAGACAGATGTTATCATTATCGATGAGATGTCGATGGTGGATCTGCCGTTGATGCATGTGCTGCTTAATGCGGTTATGGTAGGGACAAGACTGATTCTTGTGGGAGACCAGGATCAGCTTCCTTCTGTAGGGGCGGGAAGTGTTTTGAAAGATTTGATCAAATCAGAATGTTTTCCTGTTATTACATTGACAAAGATTTTCCGTCAGGCAGAACAAAGTGACATTGTGGTGAATGCTCATAAGATCAATCGTGGTGAAGAGGTCGTTTTAGATAATAAGAGCAGAGACTTTTTCTTTTTAAAAAGACAGGATGCCAACACGATCATCAGTGTTGTGATTGCGCTGATTCAAAAGAAATTACCGAAATATGTGGGGGCAGATCCGTTTGATATACAGGTTTTAACTCCGATGCGGAAAGGGCTTTTGGGTGTGGAACGGCTGAATACGATTTTGCAGCAGTATCTGAATCCGCCCGATAAAAGTAAAGAAGAAAAAGAATATGGAGATAAGCTTTTTCGTGTTGGTGACAAAGTAATGCAGATAAAAAATAATTATCAGCTGGAATGGGAGATTGCAACGAAATACGGTCTTGTCGTAGATAAAGGAATCGGCGTATTCAATGGAGATATCGGAAGAATTACATCAATTAATTCTTATACGGAGACGGTAGAAGTCGAATATGAGGAAAAAAAGAAAGTAAATTATCCATTCCAGTTATTAGACGAGTTGGAGTTGGCATATGCTATCACCATACATAAATCGCAGGGAAGTGAGTACCCTGCGGTTGTGATTCCGCTTCTGCAGGGACCAAGGCAGCTTTATCACCGAAATTTGATCTATACGGCGGTGACGAGAGCTAAAAAATGTGTAACACTTGTTGGAAGCGATGTGACATTTCAAGAGATGATTCGAAATGCAAATGAGCAGAACAGATATACAAGTCTGGCGGAATGCATACAGGATTTTTAGACGATAACCAGGAGATGTGTCAAGAGTCCGTAAAATAATGAACATTTGGAAAAAGATTTTGGGGATAATTTATCCGAAAACATGCTGCTTTTGTGGAAAAGTCAGCGACAAGGAATTGTGCAAGGATTGTGCAGAAAAGGTAGTTTATATAACGGAGCCGAGATGCAAAAAGTGTGGGAAACCGGTTCGCTATGCTGAACAAGAATATTGTTATGACTGTCAGAAAAATGTGCATGCATATGATCAAGGAAGAAGTATCTGGATACACAAGATGCCGGTCAGTATGTCGATATATCAGTTCAAATATAAAAACAGACGTATTTACGGAGAGTTTTATGCGAAGGAGATGTTTCGAATCTATGGCAGACTGATACGGGAGTGGGGGACAGAGGTGATTGTTCCGATTCCGCTGCATCGTAAGAAAAAGAGATTTCGTGGGTATAATCAGGCGGAGATTGTAGCAAAGCATCTTGGAGAGATGATGGGAATTCCGGTTGACAGCAGATCTGTAATACGCAGCAGATACACGAGACCGCAAAAAGAACTGAACGATAAGGAACGAAAACAAAATTTGAAGCACGCATTTTCAGTTACAGGTCAATGGAAGAACTACAAAACGGTGTTGGTCATTGACGATATTTATACGACAGGAAGCACAATTGATACAGTGGCAGAGGAATTGAAAAGCAGAGGTGTTCAAAAAGTGTGTTTTTTGACTATAAGTATTGGACAAGGATACTGAATAATGCTATACTGAAACTAATGTCTTGAGGGGAAAACAAGTTTAGAGGTGACGTTTATGTTGAATGAAGAACGAGTAAAACTTATGGTGCAGCTTGCTTCCTACGAACAAAAAGAAGGAAAAGAAGATTTTAAGGTGAGTTCTTACTATAAGAAAGATTATGTGAGCTTTCATAGGCTGGCGACAATGATCTGGACGACAATCGGATATGCGATGGTTGCCGGACTGATTGGAATTGCATATATGGATCAGGTTTTAGAAGAACTGACGTTGGTAAAAGCAATTATTTTAGTAGCAGTGATTTTGATAATCTATGTGATTGTGTTAGTCGCATATTGGATAGCGAGCGGGCGGTTTTATCAGAAAAAGCATAGTGAAGCCAGAGCTCGCGTGAAAAAATATAGCCATAATCTGTTAGTATTAAACAAGCTTTACGAGAAGGAGAATATGTAGATGGATCGTTTGATTGAGGTAAGAGAGACTATACTGAGACTATATGCGAGATATTCTAAAATTGTGGATAAAGCAGTTCAGTTTATTTTAGCGTTGGCAACTTTTATGTTTATCAGCAGTAACATTGGATTTATGAAGATTTCAGCGAATCCGATGGTCACACTTGGTCTTGCAGTGATTTGTACATTTTTGCCGATTACAGCGACAGTGGTAGTGGCTGTGGCACTTACAGTTGTACAGTTTTATGCGTTGTCCGTGGGTGTGGCTGCGGTGGCAGCAGTGATTTTTTTAATCATGTTTATTTTGTATTTCCGATTTACGCCGGATAAGGCGATTGTTCTATTGTTGATGCCGATTGCGTTCACACTGAAGATACCGATGCTGATACCGATAGTATACGGATTGACAGGAGGACCTTTATGTGCAGTTCCGATTGCATTTGGAACGATTGCGTGTTATATGGTTACATATGTAAAAGCGTATGAGACAACGATAAAAGGAGCAGGGGACTCAGAGATGTTTGCTCAACTCACCGCTTTTGCGCAACAGTTATTTAACAATAAGGAGATGTGGACTGCGATTATTGCATTTGTGATCTGCTTACTTGTAGTATATAGTGTGAGAAAATTATCAATTGATAATGCGTGGAAGATTGCGATTGTTTCAGGTGCTCTTGTATATGTGATCGTAGTGGTGATCG
>UMEN01022470.1_pt1 | contig 20020 bp, 19 predicted proteins | sample 1964751 | NCBI WGS metagenome assembly UMEN01 (sample SAMEA4836020, study PRJEB28245) | human gut metagenome | biome: gut microbiome; material: fecal sample | place: Denmark | collected 2008
ATGGTCATGTTTATTTTGTACTATTTATATTCTAACATCAGTATGCGTAGCTGCAAGGGCTTCTGAAATGGATTTCTTCGAGTAGTCCATCATAAATTTGGCATCCCGATAAATGACCTCGCCGGCAGGAGTCAGGTGTACACCGGACGTTATGCGTTCGATGAGTGTCAGGTTCAGGTGGTTCTCTAAAGTATTCATCTGTTTCATGACAGCTGTCGGTGAGAGATGTAAGCGTTCAGCGGCTTTCGTAAAACTTCCGCAGTCAGCAACTGCAGTAAATGTGTCAAGTAGTGGGTGATACATCGTTGTCCTCCTTTGTGAGTGTATAAACTTTTAGTTTATGCAATGATAACATATCGGAGATTCCAGGTCAAGAAACAGAGTGCTATACTGTAAGCAGATGAAAGGAGGCGGTACTGAAATGGCAAAGAAACTGGTGGCATTTTATTCAAGGGCAGATGAAAACTATGTAAATGGTATGATTCAGACATTGGAGATCGGAAATACAGAGATAGCGACGGGCATGATCCAGGAGTTGACGGGAGCCGATCTTTTCAAGATTGAGCAGATAAAGCCATATGCGAAAGATTATAACGAATGCATCGCGCAGGCACAGGCAGATCAACAGAGAGATGCCAGACCAAAACTGAAAGGATATCCGGAAACATTGGATGGATATGATGTGATCTATCTCGGATATCCAAATTACTGGAGTACAATGCCGATGGCTGTCTTTACGTTTTTGGAGCATTTTGACTGGAGCGGGAAGGTAATCAGACCGTTCTGTACACATGAGGGAAGCGGTCTGGGAAGCAGCGTCGAGGATATCAGGCGGTTGTGCCCGGGTGCAAAGGTGGAAAAAGGTCTTGCAGTCAACGGAGGCAGTGTAAGACGGGCGAAACAGAAAATTTCAGAATGGATTCAGGAGGAGTTAGAAAAATGAAACAAGTATTGATCATTTCGGCAAGTCCGAGAAAAAACGGAAACTCAGATCTTTTATGTGACCAGTTTGCACAGGGAGCAAAAGAGAGCGGACATCATGTGGAAAAGGTATTTCTTGCAGAAAAGCAGATCGGGTACTGTCGTGGATGCGGAGTCTGTAATACAACCCATGCGTGTGTCCAAAAAGATGATATGGCAGAAATTCTTGATAAAATGGTAAAGGCAGACGTGATTGTCTTGGCAACCCCTGTATATTTTTATACAATGGACGGTCAGCTGAAAACGTTCATAGATCGTACAGTGCCGAGATATACAGAGATTACGGACAAGGATTTCTACTTTATACTTACAGCAGCAGACACTGAAAAAGCAAATCTTGCACGGATCATGGAGGAATTCAGAGGATTTACGGAAGATTGTCTCAGCGGAGCGAGAGAAGCAGGTATTATTTACGGCGTCGGAGCCTGGGAGAAGGGCGAGATCAAAAGGACACCGGCATATGAAGAAGCTTACGAGATGGGAAAAAACATATAGAAGACACAGACTAGGAGGAATTATGATGGAATATGTAACATTAGCAAATGGTGTAAAAATGCCGATTTTAGGATACGGTGTTTATCAGGTGACAAAAGAAGAATGCGAGCGCTGTGTGCTTGATGCGCTGGAAGCAGGATATAGACATATCGATACGGCGCAGGCATATTTTAATGAGGAAGAAGTCGGGGCTGCCATAGAGAAATCCGGTGTGCCAAGAGAAGAGATTTTTCTCACGACAAAAGTATGGCTGGAGCATTATGGATATGAACAGGCAAAGGCATCTGTGCTGGAATCACTTCGCAAACTCAAAACGGACTATATAGATCTTGTCCTGCTTCACCAGCCGTTTTCAGATGCTTACGGGGCGTGGAGAGCGCTGGAGGAATTATATGAGGAAGGAAAAATCAAGGCAATCGGTATCTCGAATTTCTATGCGGACCGCATGGTCGAGTTTGCATCTTTCAACCGGATTAAGCCGATGGTAAATCAGATGGAGACACATATTTTCAACCAGCAGAAAGAATTGAAGATGTGGGCGGACAAATACGATATCCGTTTGGAAGCATGGGCGCCGTTCGGCGAAGGACGCAAGGGGACATTTGACAATCCGGTTCTGGCAAAGATCGGTGAAAAATACGGAAAAACATCGGCACAGGTAATGCTTCGCTGGAACATTCAGAGAGGTATAATTGTGATTCCGAAGTCCACACACAAAGAACGAATGGAAGAAAACTTTGCAGTGTTTGATTTTACATTATCTGATGAAGATATGGATGCGATCGCTGCGCTTGATAAAAAGGAAAGTTCCTTCTTCTCTCATCAGGATCCGGAGACTGTAGAGTGGTTTGTAAAGATGGTAGAAGAAAGGAAAAACCGTTAGGAGGAATTGAAAATGGAAAAGCAAACAGCGGGCAGAGATGCCTTAAATGATTTTGCACCCAAATTTGCAGAACTGAACGATGATGTACTGTTCGGGGAAGTTTGGTCGAGAGAAGCGTATTTATCACTGAAAATTCGTTCGATCGTGACGGTCACGTCACTGATCAGCAAAGGAATTGTGGACAATTCACTGAGTTACCATCTTTCTGCCGCACGAAAAAACGGTGTCACAAAGACAGAAATGGCAGAGATTTTGACGCATGCTGCATTTTATGCAGGCTGGCCGAATGCCTGGGCGGCATTTCGTCTGGCAAAAGAGGTGTATGCGGATGACAGCAAAAAACAGGACGACAGTGCAGCAGAACACGGTGGATTTTTTGGAATCGGTCAGCCAAATGCAGGCTTTGCAAAGTATTTTACCGGAAACAGTTATCTGAATCCACTGACAGATCCAAAGGAGACAGTATTTATTGCAAATGTTACCTTCGAACCGGGATGCCGGAATAACTGGCACATCCATCATGCTTCAAAAGGCGGTGGACAGATTCTGCTCTGTGTAGACGGGGAAGGCTGGTATCAGGAAGAAGGAAAGGCGGCACAGAGTCTGAAACCGGGAGACGTCGTGACAATTCCGGCAGAAGTAAAGCACTGGCATGGTGCAAAGAAAGATTGCTGGTTCAGTCATCTTTCGATTGAATGCCTGGGAGAGGAGACTTCCAATGAATGGCTGGAAATGGTGACAGATGAAGAATATAGTTGTTTGGAAGAGGAAAAGTAAATAGGAAGAATAAAAGATAAGGTGTACAGAGTTCTGTACACCTTATCTTTTATGTTCTTAACCGCGTATGTTTTCAAAGTGGGTAAGAGTTAAATTGTTGAGAGATGCTTGGGAGAAAAGAAAAAGATCAATATTGACAGTTTTGTATTTCTATGAAATAATATATTTAGCACGTGCGCACGTATATGTCTGCACAAGAAGAAAAATTGAAAGATGATATTAGAAAGGCGGAACAGAAGAATGGATACAATTCAAGAACTTCAGAATTTTAGGACAAGACTGATTCAAGACATCAATATTATGTTTGACAGTATGATTTTGAAATTGAGAGAGGAACAGGATAATTCAGGTAGTGCAAGAGTTACAGCGGAAGTTAGGGAATATGAGAGTATTTATCCTCTTGCAGGTGTACCTGGAATTTTTAAAGGGAAAAAGCCAACAGGTGTCAGATTTCCAGATGGGACGAGGGTAGACGTACCGACATGGAAGAGAGTTGTTGAGGTGATTTTGCAACGATGCATTAATATCCCAGAAAAGCATGATAAACTTTTGCTGCTTAGAGGAAAAGTATCAGGCAGAGCAAGGGTACTTATATCAGAGCGAGCAGATGGAATGAGGAGTCCTTTGAAGATAGAAGATAATTTGTATGTTGAGACACATTATGATACAGAAACATTGCTGAAAATTTTAACGACAAGGATTTTAGATGTGATTGGTTATGACTACAGAGATATAACGATTACAGTGAGAAATGATTGAACAGTTATCAGGGAGGGAGAACTATGGCGGTTTCCAAAGTAAAATTAAGAATGCTTTATATCATGAAAATATTATCTGAAAAATCAGATGAAAGACATACACTTTCAGCGGCTGATATCAATCGACTGCTTCAGGACTATGGTATGGCAGCGGATCGTAAGACAATCTATAGTGATATTGAGACATTGAGAGAGTTCCATATCGATATTGTGCAAGCAAAGGGAACAAACGGTGGATATTACATCGGCAGCAGGGAATTTGAATTACCGGAATTGAAACTGCTTGTGGATGCTGTGCAGACTTCTAAATTTATTAGTTGCAAGAAGTCAAAAGAATTGATTCGAAAACTAGAAAATTTGACAAATGAATATGATGCCAGATTATTGCAACGTAATGTGTTTATTTATAATCGTCCCAAAACAAAAAATGAAACAATTTACTATAATGTGAATGAGATACATACGGCGATATTAGAAAATTATCAAATTAGGTATCAATATGCGGAGTGGACAGTGCAGAAAAAGTTAATTCCAAAGAAGAATGGAGCTGTATACATGGTGAGTCCGTGGGCGCTTACGTGGGATGATGCGAACTATTATCTGATTGCATATGATAAAACAGAAGATGTTATCAAACATTACAGAGTGGATAAGATGCAGCAAGTTCAAATTATTGAAAAAGAGCGTGTCGGCAGAGAGCGGTTCCAGAAATTTGATTTGGCTGAATTTGCAAAGAAAACATTTGGGATGTACGGAGGGCAAGATGTTGAGGTGACTTTAACTTGTTGTAATGAATTAGCTGGTGTGATTATAGATCGTTTTGGTAAGGAAACGATACTGATTCCAATCGATGAAGAGCATTTTCGGGTACACATATTAGTGGCGGTGAGTCGGCAGTTTTTTGGATGGCTGACCGGTATTGGCAAGGAAATGAAAATTGAATCTCCAAAATTTGTGAGAGAAGAATACAGAAAATATCTGCAGGAAATTTTGCAGAATTATTAGAATGCGTAGGTGTACAGATTTTTGTACACCTTATTTTTTATTATAGAGGTATTCAAAGGAGCGATTTTTTAGGAGGGATATCTATGAAGGAAAAGTACATTACAATTGTTGGATTTAATCACTATTATGGAGTTGTACCATTTAAGATTGGGAAGAAGATTAAATGTGTCAAAGAGCCAAATAATCCATATGATGGAGAAGCAATTAAAGCTACAATGAAGCAGATAGGAACAGTCGGTTATGTTGCAAATTCTCCATATACGGTTGCAACCGGAACGAAAAGCGCGGGAGGAATCGCACATAAGGTGAAAAAGAAATTTACAGTAGAAGTGATGTTTATTACAAGTTCGAAAGTGATCTGTAAAGTGGTAGACGGGTTCAAAGAAAAGAAAGGATTGGAGTTGTCGGAGAAGGAGGCAAGAACACCTGAAGATTGTGAATTGGCTAAATAATGGAAGATGTTACATCTCATGTTGTGGTTTATTATTTAATACATGCATTCAAAAATGAATGTATTTCAAAACAACTTTTGTTGATGTTGAATATCTAGATTATACTTAATAAAAATCATTATTGCAATAAAAGAACAAATGATTTTAAATTATTTTACAAAATATAAAAAGTGATAAATTATTCTAAAATAAATGTTGACATTGTATTGTTTTCGAGATATGATGGTTATATCAAATGGAGGTGAGGAAATGGATACAAACAATAAGAAAGTGTACGAACTGAGAGTCAAGGTGTATATCCTCAAAGATATCCCATTACGGGAAATTTTGGCAAAGGAAGCGGAATATATAGATTCCGCTCTTGCGAAAAATGAAAGATGGTTAGAATATCATGAAACGAACCGATTTAAAAATTATTGTTTCGGAGGGCTGTATCCAATTGAGAAAGAGGGTGTTTATAAGAAGGACAACATATATACAGTCACAGTAAGAACTGTAGATTCAAATCTTGCTCAATATTTTTCAAAAGTATTGAGAAATCACTACACCGATTCAATGAAAGGTCTGACTGTGGAAAATCGTGTGTTGCCGAGAAAAGTGATAGGGGAGATATATTCATTAACACCGGTGATTCAAAAGTCAGATGGTGGATATTGGAAGAATCAGATGTCTTTAGAAGAATTTGAGCGGCGGTTGTTTGACAATGCAGTCAAGAAGTATAATCAGTATACAGGCAAGAAAATAGATGAGGATTTTCAGCTATATACGAATATTACATTTCTAAATAGGAAACCAATTGCCAATCAGTACAAAGGAATTCAACTGTTGGGAGACAAGGTGAATTTGAAGATAGCAGATAATGCACAGGCACAGGAATTGGCGTATTTCTTGCTGGGTACAGGACTGTGTGAATTAAACTCTCGTGGATATGGGTACTGCAATTATCGTTGGCTGTAACTGGGAGGTGAGAATGTGCTAAAAGATTGTTTGGAAGTTTTTGCAGAAGAATTGAAACGGACGGAAGAAAAGACAGGAGACGGAGAGCGCCTTATTTTAGATAGTTATATTCCAGCAGACGGAGTGTACATAGTGGTAGGTCAAAGTGGAGAAATCAGAAGTTGCGCAATCAAGCTGAATAAAAAGAGTAGAATTTTGGAACAAACGCCAAATGACAATGACTTGTTGAGAAAAATCCGTTTTTATGATTATCACAGCCGACTTGTAAGTATGGACAAACCTCAGGATCCGAAAAAAGTGATTCATTCTAATAATTATTTAGCTTTTTGGGTGAAGCAGGAAAGTTTAGAAAATGGTAAGTTGGATGAAGCGGCAATTGATCGGTATTTTGATGTGTTAAGAAATCCAAGAGAGAAGTATAAAAAGCCTCAGGATCGAAAGATGTATGATTATATTGCTGAGCAGATAGGAGATATTGATCAGGAACGATTAGAAAAAAACAGAACGTGGATAAAAGAGAATGTTTTTCGATTGGAAGAATTGAATATTTTATTGAGCGGAAAAAACTATCTCAAAATTTTCTTTGAAGGAGATGAAGAATTGTATATCAAAGAAGAACAGAGATATGTGATGACAAAGATTTTTAATAAGAACGATTATAATCTTGAACTTGAGGAGAAGATTCTGGGATTGCCAAATGACAATTTAGGACTGAATTCCAAGAAACCTTACATGGAGAATAAGACGCGGAGAGTACCGGTTTCATATTTGATTACACCGGAAGAAGCGGTGCTCCAGAGAAAATTTTTTGATTATCTGATGAATAAAGCAAATGCCGGAGAAACGGATCTGTATTTTGATACGACAAAAAAGAGAATTACCGCACAAAAAAAGGGGGAAATGTTTAGCAGCGATTTTACAGGATATTTTCTTCAGGTTCAAAAGGGAAAAGAAGTGGAGATACATCATCAGGATACAATCGTTGACTATAAGTATCATTTGATAAAACCATTCCGGTATCAAAATGTTCTTGGTTTGGAAGATAAAGAAGAACGCTACAAAGAATATAGGAATAAAACGGAATTGCAGAGCGTCATAAATGAAGTGTTATTTTCATCTTGGCTGGTTGGAAATTATTTTACAGAAGAGGAAAAATTGTCTGTAGATGGTGAATTGAAAAGAAATCTTGTATGGTCCAGAGAGGCGATTTTTGCATGGCTCTACAAAGGGTTGGATGTGAATATGGACCGAGTTCTTCATAAGGTGTGCATGAATATGATTAAGAATTCTGTTCGTAATGGATTTACAATGAAAATGGGGCAACAGTTTAATTTGATGTGTTCATTGGAGGAATATTTTAAAGGAGGATGTGGTATGGCGGAAAAATATGCAGATATTCAAAGTAAGCTTAGGAATAAAATCAATCAGTCAGGAGATTGCGAAATAGAGACTGATGAAGAGTATTTTTATGCTGTGGGACAGCTTGTATTTTATTTTATTTCATTGAGTAAGGCAAAAGAAAAAATGCATTCATTAGCGAATCCATTTTTGATTGCCACAGATAATACTGTGATTAGAAAGAAATTGAAACAGTATTTTATGAAGTATAATTATCAACTGAAATTTAACGGTTATAAGTTTAACCGTATGTACCGGATGGTAGATGCCTATGTGTTAAAAAATAAAGTACAGCAAGAGTATTTGTTTGGAGGATATATTGGTAACAATTTGATTTATGAATCTAATAAAGTAGCTAAGGAGGAAGCGTAATATGGAAAACAGAGTATATGGTGTATTGGGAATTTCTTCAATTATGGCAAATTGGAATGCAGACTTTACGGGCTATCCAAAGAGTATGTCTGACGGAACAGTATATGGCAGTGATAAAGCGTTGAAATATCCTATGAAAAAGATGTGGGATAATGAAGGAAAGAAAGTATTATATATCAAATCAATGAAATTTTCAGAGAAAGACGGATCATTAGTTCCGAAATCTTTAAAAGAACGCTATGAAGAAATCTTTAACGTGAAAGATTTAAAAGATATCAAGGATTCAAAAGAAGTTTTAACAAATCTGATGTCGGCTGTAGATGTGAAAAATTTTGGCGCTACCTTTGCAGAGGCGAAAAATAATTTCTCAATTACCGGAGCTGTTCAATTCGGTCAGGGATTTAATAAATACGAAGACACAACAGCAGAAGAACAGCAAATTTTGTCTCCTTTTAGAGATGGAAGTAAAGACTCTCAAAATACAGAAGAAGCAAAGAATTCTACATTGGGAACAAAGATTACAAGCAATGAAGCACACTATTTTTATCCGTTTGTGGTGAATCCGATGGCTTATAGAGAACTGGTCAACCTTGGTGTAACCGAAGGATATACAGAAGAGGATTATCAGAATTTTAAGCGGACAGCTTTGGTTGCAACGACTTCTTTTGCAACGAATGCGAAAGAGGGATGTGAAAATGAGTTTGCTCTTTTTGTGGAAACAGAACCGGATTTATATTTGCCGAATTTGTCAGAATATATCACATTTGAAAAAAGAGAACAGAAAAATGTGATAGACATCAGAGCGTGTGCAGAAATTATAAATGAACTGAAAGATAGGGTGAAAAATATAGAAATTTATTATAATCCATATACGACAGAATTAGTGTGTGGAGTTGAAGAAGCAAAGCTTTACAATATTATTACGCAAAAAGAGGTGTAGGAGATGAAAGCTGTAAGATTTACGCTGAGCGGGGAAAATGCGTTTTTCAAAAAGCCGGAAGTAAATGCCTATTACTATTTTACATATGGTCAGATTCATAAAGTTGCTTTGCTTGGAATGCTTGGAGCGGTTGTTGGATACGATGGGTATGCACAAAAGAAGTGGACTGTGGGGAAAAAAGGAGAATCTCTTATAGAAGAATATCCGGAATTTTACGAGAAATTAAGAAATTTGAAAATTTCAATTGTGCCAAGAAATGAACGAGGATATATTCCAAAGAAAATTCAGACATTTAATAATTCAGTAGGGTATGCATGTGCGGAACAAGGCGGAAACTTGATTGTAAAGGAGCAGTGGTTGGAAAATCCTATCTGGGATATTTATGTGCTGTTGGATTGTGAGGAAGCAGAGCAAATTGCGCAGATGTTAGAAAACAATAAATGTGTTTATATGCCATATTTGGGAAAGAATGACCACCTGGCTGATATTAAACATGTCACGTTGCTGGATCTTGAAACGGTTGTTTTAAAGGAAACGGAGATTTCCAGTATGTTTCCAAAGCAGATAGGTGAGATTTGTTTACCAGATGATGAAGATGAGATTGAAGAATTTAAGTATGAGGAAAAGCTTCCGATTCGCTTGAATGGTTATACAAATTTGTACGAGTATGATACATTTTGTTATACAAATCTTCCGATTCGTGTAAAAGAGGCGAATTTGTATAAAGATGAAAAGAAAATATTAGTATTTTACTAGAATAGAAGGCTCTGCGGGATATGCGGAGCCTTTTATGCAAAAGGATAAGATAGAAAATTGAGGTGTGGAAAATGGAAAATCTGATGTTATCAATTAAAAAACTTATGAATTGCAGTGAAGAGTGCTATGCTCATATTTCTACGAATGGAAAAGAAAAAGAGACGCTTTATGCTCATACACAATTGAGTCAGAAATATTGGATCTGCATTTTTCGAAAAAAACATATTCATGTAATTGTAGAAAAATTTGAAAAAGAATATTTGGGAGCAATTAGTGATGAGGCAAAAATATTGTTTGAAACAATGTTGGTGAATATTGTTACGTTTCATGACTTTGGGAAAGTAAATCCTATATTTCAAAAGAAGAAAATGGAACATGAATTTCATCTAGAATTAGCGCCGGATAATAATATTGGAAGTAAACACTCTATTCTTTCTTCGGTGTTTTATTTAGATTATTTCTTGGGGAAAATAAATGAACTGGAGGACAAGGCAGAAAGAGAACTTCTAAAAGATTTTGCTTATATCAATTCTTATATTATCGCCAGACACCATGGAAAATTAGTTGATTTGGAACAATATTTGAAAAGTTTGTCGGGAAGAGATACGGAAGGCGAAGATTTAGGAGTCAGGGCGAGAGCATGGTTGGAAAAATGGAAGAAAGAAGTAATGGGAGAAGATAAAGTTTCTAAATTCAGAAACAGATGGGAGCGGATGCTTGAAAGAAATGGCGGGGAAGAAAATAGAAAAAGAGTTTATTTATATGGATTGACAAGGCTGTTATATTCGATGCTCATTGCTTCTGATTATTATGCGACTTCGGAATATATGAAAGGTGTAGAAATTCAAAACTTTGGAGAGATTGAGAAATGCGATGAAATCATAAACATCTATGAACAAAGCCCTGTTCAGAAAAGCATTCGAAGTTACGAGGAAACGTATTATCCTAGAAATCAAGAAGCGTTGGAGAGAGAAACGGATATAAATGTTCTTCGGACAGAATTGTTTTTAGATGCGGAATGTGAATTAAAAAAGAATATCGATGCGTCGGTGTTTTATTTGGAAGCACCTACAGGCAGTGGGAAAAGCAATACGGCAATGAATCTCAGCTTTACATTTATGAAGCAGAATGAAGATATTCGAAAAATATTTTATATTTATCCGTTCAATACGCTTGTGGAACAAAACATGGATTCTATCAATAAGGTGTTTGGGGAAAACAAAGAGGTAATGACACAAGTAGCAGTTGTGAATTCTTTGGTGCCATTAAAAGAACGGGTAGACGAAGATGAGTGGAACGGAAAAGATGAGAGTGAAAAATATCAGAGAATCTTGCTGGACAGGCAGTTTTTAAATTATCCAATCGTATTGTCAACGCATGTGATGCTGTTCCGCACGTTGTTCGGGCAGTATAAAGAGGATGCATTTGGTTTTTACCAATTATGTAATTCGGTTATTGTGCTTGACGAAATACAGAGTTATCGGAATGCTTTGTGGACAGAAATCATTACTTTTTTCAAAGGATTTGCAGAATTACTGAATATCAAAATTATCATTATGTCTGCGACATTACCGAATTTAGAAATGCTTACAGAGAATCAGGCAAAGACGGTGCGTTTGGTAAAAGAGCGGGAAAAATATTTTAAACATCCAAAGTTTGCGAAACGAGTGGTTGCAAATTATGAATTATTGGACCAGAAAATAACACTGGATGAACTTATGAAACATATTTTGGGTAATATTGGAAATAAACGAAAAATATTAGTAGAATTTATTAAGAAAGCGAGTGCGGAAGAATTTTATAAAAAAATATTAGAGGAAAGTACTTGTCCGGTATTTTTGATGACAGGAGACAGTAGCATTCAGGATCGAAAAAAGGTAATAGAGAAAATAAAAGGGCAGAAATCCGTTCTTTTAATTGCGACACAAGTGATAGAAGCAGGAGTGGATATTGATATGGATATCGGCTATAAAGATATTTCCAGACTTGATAGTGAAGAACAGTTTATGGGAAGAGTGAATCGTTCCGCAAAACGAAAAGGAATGGTATATTTCTTCGATTTAGATGATGCAGCCGGAGTTTATGGAAGCGATGATGTTCGGATTGAAGAAAAAGTTACTTTGAAAATGGATGCGATGAGAGAGGTTTTGACGACAAAAGATTTTCCTAAATTTTACGAAGAAAATATTTTGCCGGAGATAAAAAAGCGAGGTGAGGAAGTAGATTCAAAAAAGAATTTAGAAATATTTTTTCAAGAAGATGTGCAAAAGTTAAAAATGCCGGAAATAGATAAAAAAATGCGATTAATTGATGATAATAGAAATATGCTTTCTGTATATTTGGCAAGAGAGATTACAGAAGAGAAGGGGGAGGTAGTAAATGGTAGGGAAATTTGGGAAGAATATAGACAACTTCTTGAAGCTGAAAAAATGGAATATGTAGAAAAAACTGTAAAGTTAAGGAACATTAGAAGTAAAATGAATGGATTTATTTATCAGCTGAGTGAAAACGCTCATTTTCAAGAGGATGAACAAATCGGTGATATTTATTATATTGAGAACGGAGAAGATTATTTTGATGAAAATAGTATTTTAAAAAGAGAACGATTTCAGGATGGTACGGATTTGTTCATTTAACTGGGGGTGTGAATATGCAAGTGAATGGGACACTGATTAATTATTATTTTCACTGCAAGAGGCAGTGCTATCTTCATGGAAATCGGTTGAATTTGGAGGATAACAGCGAACAAGTAAAAATTGGGAAAGCAATTCATGAAGAACGTGCAGAAAACTCAAAAAATTCGGAAATCGCCATAGACAATATTCGATTGGATAAATTGACAAAAGAATATTTGACAGAAATAAAGAAGTCAGATGCGGATGCAGAAGCAGCAAAGTGGCAGTTGTTATATTATTTAAGTGTTTTGAAATCTAAAGGAATTGTTCGAAAAGGGAAGCTGGAATTTGTAGAAAAAAATAAAAAGGATAAGAAAATTGTTGTTTTAGAATTGACGGAAGAATCGGAACAGGAACTGGAATATTACATAAAAGAAATAGAAAAATTGCTTGAAGAGCCGGAACCGCCGGAGTGTATTCATAAAGAAACCTGCAAAAAATGTGCATATTATGAGTATTGTTACGTTTAGGGGGTGATATTATGGGAAGCACCAGATATATTATGTCGATGGGAGAATTAACGAGAAAAGACAATTCGCTATGTTTTCGTAAAAATGGGAGAAATGTATATATTCCGGTTGAGAATACAAAAGAGATTTATTGTTTCAATGAGGTAAGTATAAACACAAAGCTATTAGATTTTTTGGCGCAGAATCATATTATTGTTCATTTTTTTAATTATTATGGTGGGTACAGCGGAACTTATTATCCGAGAGACCATTATCTGAGTGGGAAATTGATTGTAAAACAGGCGATGAAATATCAGGAAGACCGAATGGATATAGCGCGTGCGATTGTAAAGGGAATCGGAGTTAATATTTACGAAGTGTTATACCATTACTATAAGCATGATAAAAAAGAAGTAAAAGAAAGTATCGATTGGATCAAAAAAGTGTTTTTTCCACAAGTTGAACAGACGCAGGATATCAAACGACTGTTGGCATGTGAGGGTGAAGTGTGGATTCGTTTTTATAATAATTTTAAATATTTCCTACCAGAAGATTTTATAATGAATAAACGAGTAAAACGTCCACCGGATAACCCGATGAATGCATTGGTTTCCTTTGGTAATACACTTCTATATACAAAAACAATTTCGGCGATTTATCAAACTCATTTGGACCAAAGAATTAGCTTTTTACATGAACCTTCTGAAGGTAGATTTTCATTGAGCTTAGATCTTAGTGAAGTATTTAAGCCGGTAATCGTTTTCCGAACCATTTTTGATTTGGTAAATAATCGAAGATTGCAAGTGGAAAAGCATTTTGAGAAAAGTGTAAATTATTGTATTTTAAATGAAGAAGGACGGAAAATATTTATAGAAGCATTTGAGGCACGCCTGGAAAGTGTTTTTATGCATCCAAAATTAAAACGTAAAGTATCTTATCGTACGGCAATGAAATTAGATTGCTACAAATTAATAAAAAATATTTTGGAAGGGAAAGAATTTGTTCCGTTTTCTTTGAAAGAAGGCATGTGATGAAAAAACAATTGAATTATAATTATGCATTTTTGTTTTATGATGTGGGAGAGAAGCGGGTGCAGAAAGTATTTAAGATTTGTAAAAAATATCTTTCGCATTTTCAGAAATCTGTTTTTCGCGGTGAAATGACGCCGGCGAAGTTTATACAATTACGTAAAGAACTTAATCGGGTGATTGATAAGGATGAGGATTTTGTTTGTATTATAAAATTGATGAATGATAATGTGTTCGGAGAAGAGATCCTTGGAAACGGAGGGCAGGAAACAGGCGAAGATTTAATGATATAGAAACGAAAAAGAAATCTGTAGGAAGTTTACCAGGCGGGAAAGTTGGGAAAAGTGAAAAAGTATTGTAAATACAAGGGATTTATGCAATACTAGACATTGAAAATAATATAGGCGTGGCGCTTGGTAAAAATCTGAAAAATGGCGAGAAATCAGGGCGAAAAGTGAAATGAAAAAATAAAAAGCGCGGAAATGCGTTAGATAAACTACAACATGAGATGTATTGAAATTCCAATACTTCTTCTTCGATTTCGAACTTGAATCGATAAACTACAACATGAGATGTATTGAAATCACCATTCGCAACATTTACCTGATGATGTTCTCACGGATAAACTACAACATGAGATGTATTGAAATGATCATGCAAATGGATACGCCGGAAACGGACAGGTTAGATAAACTACAACATGAGATGTATTGAAATTCAATATACTGTCTTTATTTTGTACAAGTAGCTGTGATAAACTACAACATGAGATGTATTGAAATATTTGTATCCGTCAATCTCAGCGTCTTTTTTCGCCAGATAAACTACAACATGAGATGTATTGAAATGTTTCATAAACACAGTACCGGAACTGACCGCGGTGATAAACTACAACATGAGATGTATTGAAATGATATAATATATTTACCAGATATATTCTACAAAATAGATAAACTACAACATGAGATGTATTGAAATTAGAATTGAAGATTTAGAGGGAAAGGTAGGATAACGATAAACTACAACATGAGATGTATTGAAATTAAGAGGTGGGGCTGTGTTATTAAAACAATTGGAATGATAAACTACAACATGAGATGTATTGAAATTGCTTGCACCCCCATTTCGTATAGCTCACACACAGCGATAAACTACAACATGAGATGTATTGAAATTCTACAACCAGCAAGTCAAATCCTTCCCCTAAACCAGATAAACTACAACATGAGATGTATTGAAATTCAATTTTTCTGCTCACACAGCTTTGATCCAAATGGATAAACTACAACATGAGATGTATTGAAATATCAGGGAAGAAACTGTAGCTTTCCATTTGTCCAGGATAAACTACAACATGAGATGTATTGAAATTCCGTCAAAATGGAATCATTAAACTTGCAAGAGAATGATAAACTACAACATGAGATGTATTGAAATCACAGAAGGGATACATGAAATGCAATGATTTATTGCGATAAACTACAACATGAGATGTATTGAAATGAGAACTGCCTCTTTACAGGGTGAAAATCGAAGGATGATAAACTACAACATGAGATGTATTGAAATTGATAGCAGTTCCATCCGAGTAATCCTGAACCGGGATAAACTACAACATGAGATGTATTGAAATTCACATTGTCCCGATCAGCACCACCCTGTTTCAGGATAAACTACAACATGAGATGTATTGAAATTTAATATACAACCTACCAGGAATACCGGATAAAATAGATAAACTACAACATGAGATGTATTGAAATTCTCATTCTTCCTTTCCCAAAATGTACTCCAAATCAGATAAACTACAACATGAGATGTATTGAAATTTTTATTTTCCTCCATAAACACATTATAAACCATAAGATAAACTACAACATGAGATGTATTGAAATAACAAAATTACTGGATTTGGGTATAAAGTAAGAGAAGATAAACTACAACATGAGATGTATTGAAATAGGAATCCGACATGTCTTTCCCGGCCGGGGATTCGGATAAACTACAACATGAGATGTATTGAAATTAGATAAGCCATTCAGGTCTGTCTTTTTCTTCCTGTGATAAACTACAACATGAGATGTATTGAAATTCGAGATCTCTCTTACTTGGATGAACTGCTGCAAGATAAACTACAACATGAGATGTATTGAAATAGCTTTAGCAAGCCTTCCGGCTCTAGCCATTCTTGAGATAAACTACAACATGAGATGTATTGAAATTATTAAATTAAAATCTGCCATCAAGTCCTATAAAAGATAAACTACAACATGAGATGTATTGAAATAGCGCTACATCCGTTGTTTTAAAGTCTCCGATATGATAAACTACAACATGAGATGTATTGAAATGCGGATACAAAAAAATGTAACTAGAATAAGATTTTGATAAACTACAACATGAGATGTATTGAAATTTTCTTTTGCTATTTCATCCGCACTTTTTCCGGCCGATAAACTACAACATGAGATGTATTGAAATTTCGTTCACATATGGACGATGTAAATGACGGTTGGGATAAACTACAACATGAGATGTATTGAAATTATCATTGGCATGCGTTGTGTCATTACTCCGTTTGATAAACTACAACATGAGATGTATTGAAATTGCGGTATTCCAAATGTGACATAACTCCCATGCTTAGATAAACTACAACATGAGATGTATTGAAATTATTCCTTATCTCGTTTTGCCATGATCTCCTCTCCTGATAAACTACAACATGAGATGTATTGAAATGTTTTAACTTGTCCACCAGCACCACCTCCCTTAAGTGATAAACTACAACATGAGATGTATTGAAATAAAGAATCCGGTTAGTGTGTCGATTGATGATGAAAGATAAACTACAACATGAGATGTATTGAAATAAAATATTGCCAACTGATTTATAATCTCTCCCGTGGATAAACTACAACATGAGATGTATTGAAATGCAATTTGGTTGATTGTTAACCCTTTGTTCCTAAGGATAAACTACAACATGAGATGTATTGAAATGAAGCAGAGATCCATCGTACACTGTGCTCGTCAAGAGATAAACTACAACATGAGATGTATTGAAATCACATCTTCCATCTTTATACGCTACACACTTAGATTGATAAACTACAACATGAGATGTATTGAAATCTTGCAATTGTCCTTACGGCGGATAAAATCGCCACGATAAACTACAACATGAGATGTATTGAAATCCTCTTTAACGGTTATCCCATCAAGTTCTACTTCGATAAACTACAACATGAGATGTATTGAAATTCTACTTGATAATCATCTCCGTATCCTTGGCACTCGATAAACTACAACATGAGATGTATTGAAATTTGTGGCGTACAGGTTAGCGGATAACTGCTCCCAAGATAAACTACAACATGAGATGTATTGAAATAGCAATGGCGCTTAGAGATTTAGGTGCAGATTTTGATAAACTACAACATGAGATGTATTGAAATTTACGAAACTGCACATTGTCAATAGTCTTGATGTGATAAACTACAACATGAGATGTATTGAAATATGCTGATTTGTATTCCGTTGGAATATTGTCGTCTTCGATAAACTACAACATGAGATGTATTGAAATACAGATAGGATATGACAAATGGAACGCATTAGCAACGATAAACTACAACATGAGATGTATTGAAATTAGCGACTTGGAACGCTCAACGGTGGCATTACAGTCGATAAACTACAACATGAGATGTATTGAAATTACTCTTTACAGAGCTGCTTTACATATTCTTCTGGATAAACTACAACATGAGATGTATTGAAATAACAATAAAAAATCTAACTTCGTAGAAATGTAATGAGATAAACTACAACATGAGATGTATTGAAATAGTTACTTACGACACAATCGTGAATCTTGACATACTGATAAACTACAACATGAGATGTATTGAAATATTCAGGATTTGCAACAGGCATTAGTCCTAAGAGGATAAACTACAACATGAGATGTATTGAAATATCAGTCTATCAAGTTTATCTGCAATTCCTGTATGATAAACTACAACATGAGATGTATTGAAATACAATTTTATACTTTTCTTCATCGATCGTAAACGGAGATAAACTACAACATGAGATGTATTGAAATGAGCCGTTGTCACAGGAGTCACAATCCGCATTGGGGATAAACTACAACATGAGATGTATTGAAATTCGAGTATTAACAGCAATATTTCAATCAGTCTATCAGATAAACTACAACATGAGATGTATTGAAATTACAAGAAAATAAGAAAGAAATACTTAACAAGTACAGATAAACTACAACATGAGATGTATTGAAATATTGGTAGCATCCGATTATTTGCAATACAACTATGATAAACTACAACATGAGATGTATTGAAATATATGATTTACGCATGGATAATTGTGCGGATTCGGATAAACTACAACATGAGATGTATTGAAATGAGAAGACGAACGTATGAAGGACTTAAGGTTCGCAGATAAACTACAACATGAGATGTATTGAAATTTTCTTTTTCAAGTTGTCCCTTTATTCCTCTTGCGATAAACTACAACATGAGATGTATTGAAATAAATGTACTCTCTATGCTTTTTTTCATCTTCCATTTGATAAACTACAACATGAGATGTATTGAAATGTTCGCATTTCTTCTGTAACTCCGCTCGTCGTATTGGATAAACTACAACATGAGATGTATTGAAATTGTATCTGGTGGCCGTTTCCACCTGTGTTCCGCTCGATAAACTACAACATGAGATGTATTGAAATTCCTTATCCCTCCTGATCTGTGAGGATTTCTCTTACGATAAACTACAACATGAGATGTATTGAAATTCAGAACGCTTATTAATGGCATTAACGGAATCTTCGATAAACTACAACATGAGATGTATTGAAATGTCCCGACTAGATCTGCAGCTTTTGTTCTAGGCATGGATAAACTACAACATGAGATGTATTGAAATCCTTGGAAGATACGATAAAAAAGAAGATGCTGCGGAGGATAAACTACAACATGAGATGTATTGAAATAAATTATGTGTGTCAGGCTTGCTACCATCCAAATATGATAAACTACAACATGAGATGTATTGAAATAAAAATTTGTTTGATATATCTAAATTTCCGTTTGAGATAAACTACAACATGAGATGTATTGAAATTCGATATAGAAGAAAACCATGACGGCAGATATGGAGCGATAAACTACAACATGAGATGTATTGAAATTTTAGTTTCCTCCTTTCTAAAATGTTTCACGTGAAAGATAAACTACAACATGAGATGTATTGAAATAGAAGAACTGTGCTAGGTGTGGAGCTACCGCTCCACGATAAACTACAACATGAGATGTATTGAAATGAAGATAACACCTCTTCTGTTTTAGATGCTGATTTAGATAAACTACAACATGAGATGTATTGAAATAATAAAAATCCATACACCATATACAATATAAATAGGGATAAACTACAACATGAGATGTATTGAAATTCATGTAATTGATAAGTATCCGTTGGGAGTTGCTGATAAACTACAACATGAGATGTATTGAAATGAATGTTTATGAAGTGGTATCCTCGTCCGATTATGATAAACTACAACATGAGATGTATTGAAATCTTCGTAGGGTGTATCCAAATTCTTCTGCAATACTTGATAAACTACAACATGAGATGTATTGAAATATGCCGGAAAGGAGAAAATATGGAGAATCCGGTTAAGGATAAACTACAACATGAGATGTATTGAAATCTCGGTTTCATCCCCTTGTATCCTGCTGCCCTTTGATAAACTACAACATGAGATGTATTGAAATCACCTCTTCCAGACAGAACGTACAGAGAAAAAATCGATAAACTACAACATGAGATGTATTGAAATACGCCCTACGCTTTAAAAATATCATGCGACCACCTGATAAACTACAACATGAGATGTATTGAAATAGATATTCCTGTTATTTCCAAGTCTAAACTCGCCGATAAACTACAACATGAGATGTATTGAAATGCGTACATCTTAACTACTTTTCTTGTATTCCACCTTGATAAACTGTAAACGCAAAATAGCAAGTACCTGTTCAAAATCATCCGATGT
>UMEN01011066.1_pt1 | contig 18902 bp, 14 predicted proteins | sample 1964751 | NCBI WGS metagenome assembly UMEN01 (sample SAMEA4836020, study PRJEB28245) | human gut metagenome | biome: gut microbiome; material: fecal sample | place: Denmark | collected 2008
ACCCGCATAAATACTGAATGTGTGGAGTTTTGCTCATGGCTATAAAAACAAATGCAAGGAGGTGCTGGAAAAATAATTGTAAGAATTAATTTTTCAGTGGCTTCTTGCCACACAAAAACGTTATTATCCCATATGAGGGGACAATAAAAAATGGGCAAATCCCTTAAAAGAAAAGGAGACAAAATATGAAGAAGATGAGAAAAATCTTTGCAGTGTTATTAACACTGGCTATGGTACTCGGAATGAGTATGACATCATTTGCCGCTGAAACTACTGCTCCAAGCGCTGCTGACAAAGCAACTATTACAGTAACAGGAATCGAAAATGGTGCAACAGTAAAAGCTTATCGTATTGTAGAACCACAGTATAACGAACATGGATTATACGGTTATAAAGTTGTATCTCCATATAGCATTGCTGACACAACAAATTTCACTCCGACTTTTGATGAAATTACAACTATTGCAAAACAGGTTTCTGGCACAGCTATCGATTTAACCGGAAATCTTGCAAACGGTTATACAGCTACAGTAGGTGCTGGAGAATATATCGTAATTATCGAAAGCACAAACTATACTTATAATCCTGTTGTTGTTAGTGCAGCTTATACAAATGCAAATAATAAAGCATCTCTTGCTAACGGTACTATAGATGCAACAGATAAGTGGACTCTTGCAGGTGGAAAATCCGTAGCTAAATCATCTGAAGTGAAAATTGAAAAAACTGTTTCACAGCCAGACGCAGCAGTAGGAGATAAAGTAGACTATACAATTAACGGTACAATTCCATCCTATGGTACACAGTTTGAAAACCCTGTTTACAAAATTACAGATACTATTACAAATGCAAAATATGCATCTGACATTACTGTAACTATCGGTGGAGAGAAAGCTACAGCTGGTACAGATTATACGATTACTGGTGGAAACGCAGAAGATTCCAACTTTGAAATTAGCTTCACCAATGTAGGCGCTTATTATAATAAGACTGATGCAGAAAGAGCAGTAGTTATTACTTACAAAGCAGAAATCTTAGCATCTGCAACTTCTATAAATCCTGCTAAAAATACAGCTAAACTTACATATAGCAATAAACCTGGCTCAACAAAGGACGCTACTGAGAAAAAAACTTACACATATACATTTGAATTGGATGACGAGTTTACAAAAGTAGATGAAAACGGAAATCCTTTGGATGGTTGTACTTTTACCTTAACAAATAAAAATACCAAAAAAGTATACACATGCACAACAAAAAATGTTGACGGCAAAGCAAAAATCCATTTTGAAGGATTAGATGCTGGTGAATATACATTAGTAGAAACTGTTGCAAAAGACGGATATAGCATTAATAACACAAAATACACTGTTGTGATTACCCCAGAATACAATACCGATGGAACTTTAAAATCTAAAACTATTACAATTGATGGTAAAACAGATAAAGTAGTAGTAAGAAATACTAAAATTTCCGCTCTTCCATCAACCGGTGGTATCGGTACAACAATCTTCACAATCGCTGGATGCGTTATCATGATCGCAGCAGCTGGTCTGTTCTTCGCAAGCCGCAAGAAATCAGACAACAAATAATTGCAATAATTATTTATAATCAGATATCGAATCCGGGGCAGGTCGCCCCGGATTCATAAAAAATAATACAACAGCAAGGAGAATTCGGATGAAAAGCAAAACAAGCAAATTAATGATTGGAATCATATTTTTAGCCGGTTTGTCCTTACTGCTGTATCCTTTCGTAGCTAATCAGTGGAATAACTACAGACAGAAGCAATTGATCAGCAGTTATGAACAGACTGTATCTGAAAAGGATGCAGCACATGAGATTGATTATGATGCAGAACTGCAGAAAGCAGAAGCTTACAATGAAGCCTTACTTCCAAGTATTCTTCCTGACTCATTTGCAGTAGCCGCAGCCAGTGACAAAGAAGATCAGTCCTACATGGATGCTCTGAATATTGCCGGTGACGAGATGATGGGAATCGTGGAGATTCCGAAGATTGACATCAAACTTCCGATCTACCACACTACCGACGAAAATGTTCTCAAACAGGCAGCCGGACATCTGGAAGGAAGCTCTCTTCCAATCGGCGGTAAAAGTACACACGCCGTTATCTCCGCACACCGTGGACTTCCGAGTGCGTCTCTTTTTACCGATCTGGATCAGCTGGAAGAAGGCGATCATTTTCTGATCCATGTATTAAACGAAACATTATGTTATGAAGTCGACAAGATTTCCGTAGTAAAACCGGAAGAAACTTCCTCTCTTGCAGTAGAAGAAGGAAAAGATCTTGTAACACTTCTTACCTGTACTCCATACGGAGTCAATACCGAGCGGCTTTTGGTCCGTGGTCACAGAGTACCTTATGTGGAACAGGAAGTTGCCGATGAGAAGACACCGCTCAGCGGAATCAGTCTTCATACAAATTATCTTTTATGGGTAATTATTGGTCTTGTAATTACCACAATCTTCATCCTTATGTTATACTTAAAGGAGAAGAAGCTTCAAAAGAAAAAAAATGAGACCTCTTAAAAAGAGAATAAGAACGAGAAAGGGAATATGCCTATGAAAAGAAAAATCTCAACCTTCCTTTTCGGTCTGTTATTCTTGATAGGATTTGGGATTCTGATCTACCCGACGGTATCCAACCAGTGGAACACCTACAGACAGAATCAGCTGATCAGCAGCTATGACAATACAATACAGGACATGGAACCGGAGGACTTCACCTCTGAGTGGGAAAAGGCAAAAGCTTTCAATGATACCATTCAACAGAACAACCTCTACGGAGATGTATTTGGTGAAGATGAAAATGACATCAAAGACACCGAATACTGGAAGATTCTGAACGTTGCAGATGACGGAGTAATGGGATATCTTTCCATTCCGAAGATCAACATCAAGCTTGCCATTTACCATGGCACCGGTGACAAGGATCTGCAGACCGGCGTCGGACATCTGAACGGCACAAAGCTTCCGATCGGAGGGGAGAGTACCCACAGTGTTCTCGCAGCTCACCGTGGACTTCCAAGCGCAAAGCTTTTTACCGATATCGATCAGCTCAAAGTTGGCGATAAATTTTACATCCATGTACTGGATGAAGTCCTTGCCTACAAGGTAGACCAGATTCTTCCGATGGTAGACAAAGACGATCATGAAACATTGGAGAAAGCACTCCAGATTGAAGAAGGAAAAGACCAGGTAACTTTATTTACCTGTACACCATATGGAGTCAACTCCCATCGTCTTCTCGTAAGAGGAACCAGAGTTCCATATAACGGCGAAGAGGATGCTACCGAATCAGTTACAGATTCTATGGTAAAAGCCATTCAGAATTATTATATGCTTTATTTAATTTTAGGACTTTCAATCACGATTCTTGTGATCATTCTCTTGCGATTCCTTTCCAAGAGAAAAGCTCACAAAGAATAACCAAGATTTTTAAGGAGGACATGAGGCGATGATGAATAAACGATTAAAACAGGGAAGCACTTTTCTCTTAGCTGTCGCTCTTACATTTCCACTGCTCACTCTTCCGGGTGTGAAAGCCGCAAACGCGATCAATACCGGACAAAAGTGTTCTATCGAATTCGACATTAGTGGGAACAGCAGTGAACTTCTAAGTGCAAGCATTCCGGTAAACCTGTATAAAGTTGCTTCGGTTGATGAATCCGGCAACTATACCGGAATCGGTGCATTTTCAAAACTGGATCTTTCATCCGTAAGTGCTGATAACCTGGATGCGGCAGCTGCTACCTGGGCAGAACGTGCCGAAACAGCACAAGGTAAGTTGACAGATTCTGAGGGAAATCCGGTTGTTGAACCAAAAACCGTTACACTGCAGAACGGAAGAGGCTACAAAGATAAATTGGAGACCGGACTTTACCTTGTAGATACACCAAAAGTGATTACGCCAAATTACACTTATACTTTTACACCTTACCTGATATCACTTCCGACCAATAATTATTACAATAACGATCATACCAATGATGAGTGGATCTACAATCTGACTGGCAGCAATGCAGTTGGTCTGAAAACGGAACAGCACGTAAGATACGGTAATCTGGTGATCAACAAGGAACTGGTAGATCACAATGCTACCTTCGGAGACGAGGCAACCTTCGTATTCCAGATCGATATCAAAAAACCGGATGGGAAAAAAGAAACCAGAATCGAAGAGCTTACCTTCAATGCAGCAGGCAGCGATTCTGTAACGATTGAAAAAATTCCTGCTGGATCTACTGTAACTGTAACGGAGGTTTACAGCGGTGCAAGCTACAAGCTCACTTCTGAAAATAATGTGACAGCTACCATCGTTGCCAATGATGAAAAAGAAGCAGGTCAGGCAGGCGAGACAGCAGTGGTTTCATTTACCAACGAACATGATGGACGTACCAATGGCGGATACGGCGTAAAAAATAATTTCAAGCTGGACGAAAATGGTCAGTATCAGTACACCGAACCGGCAGCAAAGAACTAGAAAGGGGGAGTCGGAATGAGAAAGTTACATAAGAAACCACTTATCATGGCAGCGGCAGCACTTGCTCTTACCGGAACCCTGGCAGTTGGAAGTGCAATGGCATACTTCACAACTTATACAACAGCCGGTGGCGGTGTGACGATGAATATGGGATTTACCGAAACCATCCCTAACGAAACAGTCGATAAAGATGGCAAGCACGTCACCATTACAAATACCGGTGATTATGATTGCTTCGTAAGAGTAACAGCATTTGCCCCGATGAAACTTACCTATACTACTCCAAATGGCGGATGGCAAGCCAAAGATGATGGTTACTGGTACTATGAAGGCGTTCTTCCGGCAGGCGAAACCACACCGGAACTCAATATCTCTTACAAATTCCCGGAAGAGAAGGATAAACCGGAAGAATTCAATATCGTGGTTATCCAGGAATGCACACCGGTTCTTTACGATGAAAATGGAAACCCATATGCAGACTGGAATCATGTAATCACAACTGAGACAACAGAAGACAGTAAAACCACAGAATAGGAGGGAACGAAGATGAAAAAGAAAAAGAAATCATTTCCAAAAAAATCGGCCCTGCTTCTGACAGCATCAGCGCTCCTGTTGATTGGCAGTACTGTTGGCAGTACACGTGCCGCACTCACCTACTACAGTGAGAATTATTCCGCACAGATCGAGATGCAGAATATCGGCGTATCTCTTTTAGAGAATGGCGATGTCGTCAGCAGCCAGGATTTTACATCTAAGAACCAGCAAGAAGTAAAAGACGGGGAACTCCTGACAGGTCTTCTCGGAAAAAATGAGAAATTCGCACCCGGAAAGAAATACAAAGAAGAGCTCAGTGTTCAGAACAGCGGTAACATCGACACCTTCGTCCGTGTGATCCTTACCAAGAGCTGGCAGAACAAAGAGAGCAAGAAGAACACCACTCTTTCACCGGATCTGATTGAACTGAATTTCCTTACCGCTAACGGCTGGGTAGTTGCAGATCAGCAGACCACAGACGAAAGAACCGTTCTTTATTACACAAAGGCAGTAAAAGCCGGAGATACCACACCGGCATTATCTGACACACTCCGCATTGATCCAAAGATTGCAACAGATGTAGAAAAAACAGTAAAGGACAACACCATTACTTACACATACAAGTATGGCAACTATACGTTCCACATCGATGCAGAAGTAGATGCAGTACAGACACATAACGCAAAAGACGCCATCAAGAGTGCCTGGGGCGTGGACGTGAATGTATCAGACGACGAAACAACAATAAGCTTACAGTAGGGAGGTACAGAGTATGAAAAAGAAAATTTTGTGCCTCGCCATGACAGTGATAATGGCAGCAGGGGTACACACAACTGCATTTGCAAAAGACTATCAGGGAGCCGATGGATGGCAGGTTCATTTCACCGGCGACAAGATGGAAAGCAATTTTGAAAACAAGACTGTTTCCGATGAGCTGGCAACGATCCAGCCGGGTGACAGCATCGAATTGAAGGTTCAGCTGAAAAACTCCGATAAAGGCGAGACCGATTGGTACATGACCAATGAGATCATCCAGACACTGGAGGAAGCACAGGAATCCGCTGAAGGCGGTGCTTACGAATACAAGCTGACTTATGTTGGAAGTGACAATACCGAAAAGGTACTCTATAACAGTGATACCGTCGGAGGTGAAGGTTCTTCTAAGACCGGTGAAGGTCTGAAGGAGCTTGGAAACTCTACCGAGAAATATTTCTACCTCGGTCGTCTTGCTTCCAATGGTACCGGAACCGTACACCTTACCATCGGTATCGAAGGTGAGACACAGGGCAATGGTTATCAGAACACGCTCGCAAAGCTTCGTATGAACTTTGCAGTGGAAAAGGTAAAAGTAAGCAATACCATTACCAAGACGAAAATCGTCAAGACTACCAACACCGTTAAGACCGGTGATACCGCAAGAGTTCTTCTCTTCTGTGTGCTTGCACTCATCAGTGGACTGATCCTTCTGGCATACGGAATCTACACATATAACAAGAACACAAAGAAACGCAGACGGAAAGGAGAGTAAGCAGATGAAAAGATGGAAAAAATTACTGGTTTCTCTTCTGACTGTATCAATGACGATCGGTGCATCCACGATGAGCGTTATGGCTGCTGACGGGTATACCTATAAGGTAACTTTATCGGCAGGTAATAAAGGAACGATAAACGGACAGGATAAGATTGAAAAAGCTGATCTTTTTTCCGGTTCTATTGTTACTTTTAATCTGAATGCTGTTCAGGTAACCGATGACAAGTATTATGTCAAAGGAATCCGTCTCAGCGGACGTGACAATGACGAAGCACTTGCTTCTCCTTCATTCGATGTAACCGGTGATGCTGACTATGTCGTAGCCTATGGAATCAAAAAGGACATGGTTGCCTACACCGTAAACTATCAGGATGCTTCCGGTAAGGCTCTTGCAGAAAGCCAGACCTTCTACGGAAATGTCGGTGACAAACCAATCGTCGCTTATCAGTATATTGAAAATTATATTCCAGATGCTCTTGCACTTACCAAGACTTTGAGTAATAATGAATCTGAGAATGTATTTACGTTTACCTACAAACCGGGTGCTACAGACCGTGTTGTTACAACAACAACCACCATCACAACGACTGTTCCTGGTACAGCAACTCCTGGCACAGGTACCGGTAATGTCGGTACAGCAGGTGGCACGACAGGCGACACAACCGGTGGAACTGCCGGAACTACCGGTGGAACTGCCGGAACTACCGGTGGAACTACAACCGGAACTACCAGTGGCACTACAACCGGAACTACCGGTGGCACAACAGACGGAACCACAACCGGTACAACCGATGGTACAACGACAGATAACAATTCTCAGGATACGACAGCTAAAGATAAAGATACTGCAACATCTGAGGATGAACAGACACCAAAATCTCTGGTAGATCTGGATGATGAAGACACTCCAAAAGGAAATATCGATGCGAAAGACAAGACGAGCAAGACTCCGATCGCAGCAGGGATCGGCATTATCGTTGTTGCGGTAGCAGCTCTCGCAGGACTGATCGTATTCTTGAAAAAACGTGCAAAATAAAAAAGCGCGGCACTAAAGGAGAAGTCTTTTTTGAAGAGAACGAAGAAAAAGAAAAGCCCGGTGGCTGCATTTTGCAGTGCACTGGGCACTGTTTTACTGACAGTACTGATTCTTGCCTGTATTCCGCTGACGCTTCCGAAAGCTTTTGGTTTTCAGATGTACACCGTGATCAGTGGGAGCATGGAACCGGCGATCCCGACGGGAAGCCTGGTCTATGTCCGGTATGAAGAACCAGACACGATCATCAAAGATGATGTCATTGCTTTTTACAGCAACAATGCAGACGGCTCGATCATCACCCACCGTGTAGTATCCAACAGCCCGGCGATGGGACAGTTTATCACCAAAGGGGATGCCAATGAGGAAAAAGATATGAATCCGATCCCTTACAACAACTACATCGGAAAAGTAAAGCTTTCTGTTCCGGTTGTCGGCGGCATCGCCCAGGCAGCAACCGGCACTGCCGGAAAGATTGCCGCCGCATCCATCATCGGTCTTGCTGTGATTCTTGAAATCGTTGCTGCCATGCTTGACAGACGCGATGACGAAGACGAATAAGCGAGAACGTTTTTCATTTTAGCTTGCTAAAGTGTGAAACATTTGCTAAAATAATATCAGATTGTATTGTCAGAAGAAGATGGGGGAATTTCACAATTCTCCCATTTGTCATATATTGAAAAGAATGGAGAGGTGAACGGATTGTTATCCAACCAGATTTTACAGAGAACAATCAATGAAATAGGGGATATCATCGAGTGTAACTGTTCCATCTGGAACACAGATGGAGTGATGCTTGCAGCTGTAGGTAAGGAGAAGCCTGCAGTAAAAAAAGCTGTCTGCTCATTTTTAAAAGAGCTGGAGGTTACCGGCGTATCGGAGGAGCACCTGGATGAATGCTATGGTCTGTTCCCGGTTTATGATGATGATGAACTGACTTATATTTTCGTGATCGAGCACAATAATGAGATTGATGTGCATACCAGCGGACGCCTAAGTGTCTGCCAGCTGGAGAGCCTTTTAAGATCCGGAAGCGAACGTCTTGATCGTAACCGTTTTATCCAGAACCTGCTCCTGGATAACCTGCTTCTCGTAGATATCTACAATCAGGCGAAAAAGCTTGGTATTACAGTTGAGCAGCGCAGAGTCGTCTATCTGATCGAACCGAAGAATCCGGATGACACGATCGTCCTGGATATGATCCGTGGGATTTATTCCTCGGGAACCGGTGATTTTGTTACTGCCGTAGATGAGGGACATATTATTCTGATCAAGTCCCTTGACAGTACGGATGATTATGATACGATCCGTTCGACTGCCGATATGCTGGTGAATGCGATCAACACCGAAGCTATGGTCAATGTCCGGCTTTCCTTCGGAACCATCATTCCCGAACTCAAAGGGGTCTCACAGTCTTACAAAGAAGCTGGCATGGCTCTGGATGTGGGACGTATCTTCTATCCGGAACGCAATATTTTATCCTACCGCGAACTCGGTATCGGACGGCTGATCCACCAGCTTCCCGTTTCCTTATGCGAGATGTTCCTGGAAGAAGTATTTGCCGGAAATACCGTTGATCAGTTTGACGAAGAAACCTTATCCACAGTTGATAAATTTTTTGAAAACAGCCTGAATATTTCGGAGACAGCGAGACAGCTTTTCGTCCACCGGAATACGCTCGTCTACCGGCTGGAGAAGATCCAGAAGCAGACCGGGCTGGATGTCAGAGTCTTTGAGGACGCCCTGACATTTAAGATTGCTCTGATGGTCGCAGACCACATGAAATTCATAGAAAACAGAAAATAGGAGGACATGATATGGTGAAATTATACGAAGGCGGTGCCTATCTTTTACACGGTACTGAGGTAATTGCAGATGCACCCGATGCACTTGCTGCCGTAAAAAGCAAGACAGGTATTGAGACAACAAAAGAAGCTGCTGCAAAAGAGACAATGGCTTATGGGATCTTAAGTGCGCATAATACTTCCGGTAATATGCAGCAGCTTCAGATCAAATTTGACAAGCTGACTTCGCACGACATTACCTTTGTCGGAATCATCCAGACTGCAAGAGCATCCGGACTGGAGAAATTCCCGATCCCTTATGTTCTGACCAACTGCCATAACTCTCTGTGTGCAGTCGGCGGTACGATCAATGAAGATGACCACATGTTTGGACTGACCTGTGCGAAGAAGTACGGCGGTGTCTATGTTCCGCCTCATCAGGCCGTTATCCACCAGTTTGCCCGTGAAATGCTCGCAGGCGGCGGCAAGATGATCCTTGGTTCTGACAGCCACACCCGTTATGGTGCACTCGGTACCATGGCAATGGGAGAGGGCGGACCGGAGCTTGTAAAACAGCTTCTGAACAAGACTTATGATATCAAGATGCCGGGCATTGTCGGAATCTATCTGGACGGCGAACCGGTGAAAGGTGTCGGACCGCAGGACGTTGCCCTTGCGATCATCGGCGCAACCTTCGGCAATGGCTATGTCAATAACAAGGTCATGGAATTTGTCGGACCTGGCGTTGGCAAATTAAGTGCAGACTTCCGTATCGGAATCGATGTTATGACGACAGAGACAACCTGCCTCTCTTCTATCTGGAGAACCGATGACAAGATCAAAGAGTTCTACGATATCCACGGAAGAAGTGATGACTTCAGGGAACTGGAGCCTGGCGCAGTCGCTTACTATGACGGTCTTGTATATGTCAATTTGAGCGAGATCAAGCCTATGATCGCCATGCCGTTCCATCCATCCAATGTCTACACCATCGAGGATGTCAATGCCAACCTTGCAGATGTTCTCCACGATGTAGAGCAGCGCGCGCTGGTAAGCCTGGACGGTGCTGTGGATTACTCTCTTCAGGACAAGATCGTAAATGGTAAACTTTATGTCGATCAGGGTATCATCGCAGGCTGTGCCGGCGGCGGTTTTGAAAATATCTGTGCTGCCGCAGACATCATCCGTGGCAAATACATCGGATCAGATGAATTTACCTTCAGTGTTTACCCGGCAAGTACACCGATCTACATGGAGCTTGTGAAAAATGGTGCGGTTGCTGACCTGATGGAAGCCGGTACGATCGTGAAGACTGCCTTCTGCGGACCGTGCTTCGGTGCTGGGGATACTCCGGCAAACAATGCATTTTCCATCCGTCACTCTACCCGTAACTTCCCGAACCGTGAAGGAAGCAAGCTGCAGAGTGGACAGATCGCATCTGTTGCCCTTATGGATGCACGTTCCATTGCCGCAACTGCTGCGAACAAAGGTTTCCTTACTCCGGCAACAGATTTTGATATTGAATACAAGAACCCGACTTACCACTTTGATTCCAGAATTTACGCCAACCGTGTATTTGACAGCCACGGCGTTGCTGATCCTTCGGTTGAGATCAAATTCGGACCGAACATCAAAGACTGGCCGGCAATGAGCGCTCTTCCTGAGAATCTGATCCTGAAGGTCGTATCTGAGATCCACGATCCGGTTACAACGACAGACGAACTGATCCCGTCCGGCGAGACTTCTTCTTATCGTTCCAACCCGCTTGGACTTGCTGAATTTGCACTTTCCAGAAAGGATCCTGCCTATGTAGGACGCGCGAAAGAGGTCCAGAAAGCCCAGAAAGCGATTGAAGCAGGTACTTGTCCACTGGATGTACTGGATGAATTAAAACCGGTGATGGCAGCAATCCAGAAGTCTTATCCGGAAGTCGGCAAAGGAAATATCGGTGTCGGAAGTACCATTTTCGCGGTCAAACCTGGTGATGGTTCTGCCCGTGAGCAGGCTGCTTCCTGCCAGAAGGTTCTCGGCGGCTGGGCGAATATCGCGAATGAGTACGCAACCAAACGTTACCGCTCGAACCTGATCAACTGGGGCATGCTTCCGTTTATTACCGAAGAGGAACACACAAAGCTTTCTTTCAGGAACGGTGACTATCTCTTCGTGCCGGATATCCGCAAAGCAGTAGAAGATAAAGCTTCCACGATCAAGGCTTATGTCGTAGGCGATGATCTGAAGGAGATCGATCTGAAGCTCGGTGATCTGACAGATGCAGAACGTGAGATTATCCTCAAAGGATGTCTGATCAACTATTACAGAGGTTAATTTTTCTCAGACAATGATATGATTTAAAAGGGACGGAAATTTTTCTGTCCCTTTTTGCAACACTTCCGACTTTTTTATACTCTTATATACAAAGAACCTGTTATGAGAGGAGGGACCTTATGATCGATGCAATTGCATTTAAAGAATTATATAAGACGGTTTATCAGGATCTGTATCGTTTTGCGCTCTGCATGATGCATCATCCGCAGGATGCAGAAGACGCCGTCAGTGAAGCCGTTCTTTCCGCCTATGAGAACATACATAAATTACGCAAAGAAGAAGCATTCCGTTCCTGGATCTTTCAGATTCTGGCAAATGTGTGCCGCCGGAAGTTAAAGAGCCGTGAACGGACCGAGACCGAGCTGAAAGAAGATCATGCTTCTGCCACATACTGTGACGGACTCCGCACAGATGTCGAGCGTGCTTTTCTTATTCTCGATGAAGACGATCAGCTGATCATCGGCTTATCCGTCTATGGCGGTTACAACAGTAAAGAGATTGGAAAAATGCTAAGGCTGAACCCGAATACAGTCCGCTCCCGCAGAAAGCGTGCCCTCGAAAAGATGAGCTGGCTTCTGAAAGAGTAGGATAAAAGAGTAATAGGAGGTGTTTCATATGACAGATCACGAAAAAGAAATACTGGATAAAATAAAACAATCTACGGAAAAAACTCCTGTTCCGGAAAGCCTTGCACCGGATCAGATTATGAAAATGCTGGAAGAGCATAACAGCACTCAGGCTTCCGGACATATACCGAAAAAGCATGGATTTTCCCGCGGCCACCGGATGCGTGGAGGACTTATTGCTGCCGCACTGGTACTGGTTGTCGGCATTGGCGCCCACATCCGCCAGCAGAATCTTTCTTCAGACTCAGCCACTTTTTCCACAAAAGGCAGTTCTTCAATCGGTACATCCTCCGGTAAGCTTGCTTCTTCCGATACTTTAGAGACGGCAACCGATTATGATGAAGTCTACACATACCTGCAATCTTATCAGGATGAGTTGGATTCTTCATCTGTTACCGGTTCAACCGACAGCGGAATTGTCATGTATTCAAATGAAACAGCCGACAGTGGTGCACGCACCGATAGTTCCAGCTCCTCTTCGGATTCTTCAACAGCCTCTGCACGTGCTGTGGATACTTCATTTTCCGATACCAACGTCCGCACAGAGAGCGTCGGTGAAGCAGACATTGTAAAAACGGATGGAAGTTATCTTTATACACTGAAAGCAAACTCACAGGAAATTTCCATTGTAGATATCCGGTCTGATCAGATGAAGGTTGTTTCCGGTATTTCGCTGAATGAGAATTTTCAGGCATCCGAATTTTACCTGAGTGACCAGAAGCTTTTTGTCCTTGGCAACATGCAGAACACGCAGGTTGATTCTGACAGTAAAACCTTGTACCGCGGCAGCTGTACCCGTATCCAGACTTATGATCTGGCAGATATCAACAATCCGAAATCCATCGGAACCGTGGATCAGAGTGGTTACTACCGCACTTCACGTTTTAAAGACGGATATCTGTATGTATTCAGCGACTATTATATTTACGATACGATCACCAAAAAAGATTATCCTTCCTATGTTCCGCTTGTTGGTGACAATCTTCTGAAGCAGTCGGATATCTATCTCCCGACGAACCATGCAGCAGACCAGTACCTTGTTGTCAGCTCCGTTTCCGCTTCCAGTCCGGATAAGGCAGCAGACCAGAAAGCAGTCATGTCTGAGAATGGCGAAGTCTATGTGAGTGAGAACAACATTTATATTTACGAGTATGCGAACAGCAGTATCCTCGCAGATAATCTTGCGGCAAAGAATCAGACGATCCTCCGCAAGCTGTCTTACAATAAAGGAAAACTTTCCGGCTCTGCCCAGGGCAAAGTAAAAGGATATCTGAACGATTCCTTCAGCATTGATGAGTATGACAATACGTTGCGGCTGGTGACAACGGTTACGCATAATGTCGGAAGCTCTTCACAGTCCAATTCAGTCTATGTGCTGGATGCAGATTTGAAAACAATCGGTAAGATCGAGGATCTTGCCAAAAATGAACAGGTCTATTCCGCAAGATTTTTGGGCGATACCGGTTACTTTGTAACTTATGAACAAACAGATCCTTTATTCTCCGTAGACTTTTCCGATCCGGAGAATCCGAAGATCCTTGGCAAGCTGAAAATTCCCGGCTTTTCGGAATACCTGCATTTTTACAGTGATAACCTGCTTCTTGGCATCGGTATGGATACCGATGAAAATGGCATTACAAACGGGGTAAAGATCTCCATGTTTGATATCAGTGATCCTTCGGATGTGAAGGAAGTCAGCAAGTACACACTGGATCAGTACTATTACTCGGATGTTTTTTCTGACTACCGTGCAGCACTGGTTGATCCGGAAAAGAATCTGATCGGCTTTCCGCTTTCCGGATCTGCCAACCAGTATGTGATCCTTTCTTACGATAAAGATCAGGGCTTCCAGGTACAGATGCAGGAGGAAGTCAACGGTAATTCTTACCTTGGAACCCGCGGTGTGTATGCAAACGAAAAGTTCTATGTGATCAATGGAAATGCAATTGAAGCATACCGGATGGGAGACTATGTGAAGATAGATGATCTGCTGCTATAGTGCAGCTTTGCAGAAGGAGCTGCCGCTCCGCATACTTTGTACACCATTCCACATCACCTTATACACCAAAATCGTATATACAAAAACAGGTGCCCACTGGGATATATCACTAAGATATACTTACGTGGACACCTGTTTTATATTTTCATTTACCTGTTATTCCACACCGTTAAAGCAGTAGGTACATACCTGGCATGCATCAATCCCGATTGATTTGATCAGATCATCCAGTCTGTGATAACGAAGTGAAGTGAAATTCTGTCTCTTGCGGATTTCCTCCAGCATTGCTGCATACCGGTCACTGTTCGGATCCGCATATTCACTCAGTACATTGACATCATTTTCGCCTTCCCACTCACGGATGATCCTTCTTGTGATCAGATCCAGGTCTGATTTGGAACGGGAGAAGTTCAAATATTTGCATCCGTACAAAAGCGGTGGACATGCCGGGCGGACATGCACTTCTTTTGCGCCACTCTGATACAGGAACTCTGTCGTCTCACGGAGCTGTGTGCCACGCACGATAGAATCATCGATCAGCAGCAGGCTCCTGTCTTCGATCAGACTATGTACCGGGATCAGTTTCATTCTGGCGATCAGATTGCGCTGACTCTGTGTTGTCGGCATGAAGGATCTTGGCCAGGTCGGAGTATATTTGATAAATGGTCTTGCATACGGAATACCTGATTCATTTGCATAGCCTATCGCATGAGCGATACCCGAATCCGGAACTCCTGCAACAATATCCACATCGATCGAATGGTCATCTCTCTGTGCTAAAAGCTTTCCACAGTTGTAACGCATCTCTTCTACACCAACCCCTTCATAAGAAGAAGTAGGATATCCATAGTATACCCACAGGAACGAACAGATTCTCATCTTTTCACATGCAGGACTTACAGTCTCCACAGATTCCGGTGTCACGTAGACGATTTCCCCAGGTCCCAGCTCTTTGTAATCTGTGTATCCAAGGTTGATATATGCAAAGCTTTCAAAGGAAACGCAGTATGCATTCTCTTTCTTTCCGATCACAACCGGTGTACGTCCGAGAAGGTCTCTGGCTGCATAAATTCCATTCTCTGTCAGAAGCAGAAGCGTCATCGAGCCTTCAACTACTGACTGCACATAACGGATTCCCTCAACAAACGAATCCTTTTTACAGATCAATGCCGCAACCAGCTCTGTAGAATTGATCTGTCCATTGGTCATAGACTGAAAATGTGTATGTCCATTTTCATAAAGATTCCGGATCAGCTGATCCGCATTATTGATCTTACCTACTGTCGTAATTCCAAAGCACCCCAGATGCGACTGGATCAGAATTGGCTGTGGATCATAATCTGAAATACATCCAATTCCAATATTTCCCTTCATTGTATCAACATCTTTTTCAAATTTTGTACGGAACGGCGAATTTTCAATATTATGAATCGCTCTCTTCCAGCCATCACTTCCGTAAGTAGCCATACCTCCGCGGCGGGTTCCAAGATGCGAATGATAATCTGTTCCATAAAAAAGATCCAGATTACATGCTTCTTTTGATGCAACGCCAAAAAATCCTCCCATATCTGTAGGTCTCCTTTCTTTATCCCAATGCCATAGCCTGTATTTTTCATCTATTTTTTAGTGTATCATGTATTTATGGACGGAAACAATAGCAAAACCCCGAATATATTGCAAATGGCTATAACTATTTCTAATCGTATTTATAATTGTTTGAATTTTCTGATATATATATTACAATTTCAATTCTTTCTAATTTTATCAAAATTATTTTAAAATTATATTGACAAATAAGTATTTGAGTGTTATTATTAAATCAATCCAAAAGAAAAGAAGTTCCTGACGAGAAAGGGAATTTCAAAAAGATATTTTTTTAATCTGTTACATAGTTTCATATATACTCGTCAAGAGTATAAGATGAAGAATCAGATCAGAAAAGGGTAACAAGAATAATTGTTATTTGAAGGTTAGAAAGTTTTTAAAAAGCAACTATACATTTTGGTTATGAGCGTTTTGTAAGCGGAGTGTGTAGAGAACAATTTTTAAAATTGATAATTTATAATAATAAGAGAAAATTGATATCTGACTTCTGAACAGAAAAAAGTATAAGAGAAAAAGAATATCCGGATAAAATTTTGGAATGAGAACGAAAGGAAGGAGGCTTTGACCGTTGGATATTTCATCATCTAAAACTCAATATGTTAATGGTATGGCAAATGTAAATTCCTGTGAGATGAGCCTTAACCATAGATTATAATCCGGTAAGAGAAAAGTTAATGATAAAAAAGGTCGGAGTAGTAGATAAACCGGAAGCGATTATAAGATATAAAAAGATTCAGCATTTGTTGACATATTGAAGTAAATACCACAGTAATTCAAGATCAGAAAATGTGTAAAGAAACATTCATTGATAAGTAAATTTAACAGTGACGAGAAAGCTGATAAATACCAAAATTGGATTACCTGATTATATAAAATAACGAACGATCAGAATTGATCAAAATCGATTCATATGATTTCATTTTTATAAATTTTATAAAATCTGAATATCATATGAAATGCTCAAAGAACTTACAGGAATAAGAATTACTTAATTCCTCCGATATAAAAATAAAAATTACAATTGAATATTCCGAGACAGCCATTCAAAAGATGGCTGTCTCCTTTTTTTCTGTTACCAGCTCCCAATTTGTGAATTTTTTGTAATATTTTTTTAACATTTCTGAAAAATATCAGCCGTAATTTTTGACATTGACAACGCTCTATGATACACTTAGTAAGTAAAATTATAAGACTTTTGTTTTCCGTTTCTGGTACAAAAGTCAGACTTACTGAGGAAAAGTAAAATAATTAATAATAATCATATGAGGTGAGAAACGTTGGATAAATATGAATATCGCGCAAAGACAGAGCAGATGCTTGCGTATGCCGAACAGAAGTCTTACCAGAAAGCGATGTCGATTGCAGATACGATCGACTGGCGTAAAGTAAAAAATACCGCCATGCTCTCTACCGTAAGCGAAATCTATGAAAATGCGGGGGAACTTGGTAAAGCACGTGATACCTTATTTATTGCGTATGATAAAGCACCTTCCAGCAGAAAGGTTGTATACCGCCTGGGAATTATTTCTCTGAAGCTGGGACATTTCGATGAAGCAGCTGATTGCTACGAAGAATTTGTCAAGCTTGCTCCGAAAGATCCAAACCAGTACATTCTCCGGTATAAGATCTTAAAAGCACAGAAAGCGCCAGTCAAAGAACAGATTGAAGCTCTTGAAGATTTCAAGCATTCTGAATACGTTGAAAAATGGGCATATGAACTTGCCAGATTATACGCTGAAGCTGGTATGACTTCCGAATGTCTTGATGAATGTGATGATCTGATTCTCTGGTTCAGCGAAGGTACTTATGTATACCAGGCAATGGAACTTAAAATGAAATACAAACCGCTGACTCCACTTCAGCAGGAAAAATACGATCATCGAAATGATGGTATCGGCCGTAAGGATTCTTCCAAGAGAAAACCTTCCTTCCGAAAATCCAAAGAACGTCCGGAACCGAATCCACGAATTGCAGACAAGGTCCGCAAAGATGTACATGTCACAGACAGTATTGATCTTCCGGATCTTCCAGAGCCAATGGCCCGGACACATGCTTCCGAACCAGAAGCTGAGTCACAGCCAAAAACCCGGATTCGAAGCACTTCCGATATTTCCACAACCATTTCCGGTGCTTCCCTTTCAGATGCCCTGAAAGCTGGTGTTGCCGTTGCAAGTGGTGCAGTTGCTCCTGAATCTGCTTCAGACGATTCACAGATGACCGGTAAGATGAAGATTGAAGAAATTCTTGCCAACTGGGAAGCAACTCAGCGTGAAAATGCAAAGATTCTTGAAAAGAGCCAGGAGGAAGCTGAGAAAGAAAAAGCCCTGCGCGAGAAAAAGAAAGAAGAAGAAGAGGAAGTTCTTGGAGCTACAAAACCAATCCTTTCTGATGATATCCGCAAACTGATGGAACAGCTTGAAAATGGTGAAGAGCCTGAAATCACCGATGAAGATGCTGAAGATTTCGTTGATGATGAAGAGGATGAAGCGACTGAAAGCCCGGAAGATTCATCCAAAGAAGCTTCAGACACTGACGAGGAAGAGCCGGAAGAAAATGATTTTGAAGAAATCGTTGACTCCGAAGAAGATGATGAATCGGATGCGGTTTACGATGAAGAAGCTGAATACGAGGATGAGGATGAGTCCGAGTATGACGATGACGAGGAATACGAGGATGACGAGGAATACGAGGATGAAGATGATTCCGAGTATGACGACGACGAAGAATACGAGGATGAAGATGATTCCGAGTATGACGACGACGAGGAATACGAAGATGAAGATGAGTCCGAGTATGACGACGACGAGGAATACGAGGATGAGGACGATTCCGAGTATGACGACGACGAGGAATACGAGGATGAGGATGATTCCGAGTATGATGACGACGAGGAATACGAAGATGAAGATGATTCCGAGTATGATGATGACGAGGAATACGAGGATGAAGACGATTCCGAGTATGACG
>UMEN01005893.1_pt1 | contig 18694 bp, 15 predicted proteins | sample 1964751 | NCBI WGS metagenome assembly UMEN01 (sample SAMEA4836020, study PRJEB28245) | human gut metagenome | biome: gut microbiome; material: fecal sample | place: Denmark | collected 2008
CCGAAGGTCTTCTCGCCTACAATCGTTGCCCAGTCATTGTCCTTTAAGGCACCTGTCAGAACCTCGGACGCACTGGCGCTTTCACCGTTTACAAGAAGAATGATCGGGACATCTACCTCATGTCCGTCATCGGAAGTATAGACGCTGTCATCGATTCCTTTTCCCTTGAAGCTTACAATGGTCTTTCCATCCGGAAGCAGGTAGTCCGCAATATCCTTCGCCGCCTGAACAACGCCGCCGCCATTGTTTCGAAGATCGATGATCAGCTTTTCCATTCCCTTTGATGCCAGATCATCCACAGCACTCTTAAACTGTTCGGAGCTTACCTCCTCAAAGGAAGAAAGTGAAATGTAGCCGGCATGATTATCCAGCAGTTCATACTCTACTGTTGGGTTCTCCACCATACGGCGCTCCACGTCCATCTCTACATACTCATCCGTGGACTGGCGGTACACAGTCAGATGAACCTTCGTCCCCTCCTCACCTCGGATGTGGTCACTGACGAGAAGAGACAGATCCTCTCCGGTAGCCTCGATATCTTCTACTTTATAGAGGATATCTCCCGGCAGCATTCCGGCTTCCTGGGCCGGGGAGTTCTTGAACACCTTGACCGCTGTGATGATTCCTGTGTATACATTCTGGCTCACTTGAACACCAATTCCGCAGTAAGTTCCGGAAGTCTCCTCATTCAGGCTTGTGTACTCGTCCTTATCGTAATATACGGAATACGGATCATTCAACGAGGACATGTAACCGCGGTAGATCCAGTCTTCCGCCGTTCCGTTCTTTGCCTGTTCTTCCTCCGTCATGTTCTCATCGAACAGGAAGTACTTATCGATCAGTGCCTCCATATACTGAAGCTTCGGCGTGATTTTGTTCATATCCAGCTGAGTGCCGGATGTCTCCGCGGTCTGTGTGCTCTGGCTCTCAGATGCACGCCTTCCTACGGTCCAGATCCCCGTTGCAACACCTACGACTGCAAGTCCGGAGAATGCTGTCACAAGGACTCCGACAAGGACGCCTTTCCAAAATTTATTTTTTGTCTCTTTCTCTTCCAATGTCTTTTCTCCTTCATCCCAGGGCAGCCAGATCTCATCCGATAAAAACTGTGCCAGGATCTTTATGTAAAAAGTCTACAGGTCATATTTCCCTGCGTTCAGCACCGCAGGCTCACTTTTCTGCCTGTCAGTCCCTACGGGCTCACATATTTCGTCGGATTCACATAGGACCCGTTCACCCGGACTCCGAAGTGGAGATGGGACCCTGTGGAGTATCCCGTCGAACCGACCTTCGCGATGGTCTGTCCCTTTTTCACACTCTGCCCCTGTGATACAAGCAGGCTCGATGCATGCATATAAACTGTATACACGCCGCCGCCATGGCTTATCATCACATAATTTCCTGCAGAAGAGCTGTAAGTCGCGATCACGACCTCCCCCGCAGCCGCAGCCACGATCGATGTTCCCGTCGGCGCGCTGATATCGATTCCCTGATGGTTCGAGGACGCGCCCTTCGTCGGGGATTTTCGCCCTCCAAAGCCGGAAGTAATCCGCCCGCTGGCAGGACACGGCCATGTAAAGCTAATGTCCCCAAGACTAACTGTTTTATACGTCTGTGCCGCCTTGTTTTCCGCTGCGGCCTTTTTCTTTTCTTCCTCGGCTTTCTTTCTCGCTTCCTCTTCCTTCCGCTTGATCTCTGCCTCGATGGACTTGATCTGGTTCTCCTGGGCCTCGATGGACTTCGCGTACTCGGAGATCTGTCCCTCCGCGGAGGCGATCTTCGTCTCGTAGTTCTGAAGTTCCGTCTGTTTTGCAGCCAGAAGCTTCTCCACGGACGCCTGTTTTGCCTCCGTCTCGTCCTGAAGCATCAGGAGCTCGGCATGTTCACTTTCTAAGCTCTTTTCCTTCTCCGCGATTTTCTCCTTCGTAGCGGCATATTCATCGAGCTTCTGCCGGTCGTAGGACGAGATCTTCGTGATGTACTCCGCCTTGCTCAAGAGCTCCGAGAGGGAGCCGGACTCCATGAGTAGGTCCACATAGGTGCTGTCGCCCTTCTCATACATATATTTTATCCGCAGCTTCATGGATTCATACTGGCTTTTCTCTGTCTCCTTCGCCTCGGATAATTCCTGTTTCGTCGTATCGATCTGTTTTTCCTTCGCGTCTATGTCATCACCAAGCTTTGAAAGCTCATTTCCAATGGACTCCAGGCTGGAATCCAGCTTTTTGACATAGGCCGTCGTATCGCTTTTAAGGCTTTCCAGGTTCTTTAGCTCCTGTTCCGTCTTCTTTTTTTCCGCCTCCAGCGCTGTCTTTTTGCTCTTCGCGTCACTCAATCCGCTCTTTGTCGCCTGGGCAGAAAGCGGTGTCGCAAGAACCAGGGCAAAGGACAGGGCCGCAGCCAGAAATTTCCCTGATTTTCTCATATGCTGTCCCCTCCTACACACGCAGCTCTTTGCGGATCGTAAAGAAGCTTACAAAAAATCCAAGTCCGCCGCCCAGCGCCAGGGCGATCGCCGCCATCATCGGATAGAAGGTTCCAAGCGGCAGGAACTGGATAATTCCGGAGAGAAATTCAAACCGGTTCATCACATACTCCACCGTCTGTCGGTAGACGAAAAGCATAACCCCCAGCGGGATCGCCGCTCCGACAAGCCCCAGGATCGTTCCTTCTACCACAAACGGGGCCCGGATCATAAAGTTCGTCGCTCCGATAAGACGCATGATCCTGTTCTCGTTCTTCCGGAATTCAGCCGCAACGGAGATCGTATTGCTGATCAGGAATACCGCAACAGCCAACAGCATGGCGATCAGGACGCCGAACAGCAGGCCCAGGATCTTATTGAAGCTTGCAAGTCCCGTAGCCGCACTGTTGGAATAGTTTACTTTCCGCACACCATCAATACTTTCCAGGTATGCCACCATTCCATCCTGATCCGTAATATTGTTCAGTCGGATCTCGTAGGAGGAGGAACCTGCAAGCGGGTTGTCATCCGCAAATCCTTCCGATAAGGCCTCATCCTCACCGAAATACTCTGTCTTAAAGCTGTCCCACGCTTCCTCAGCGGAGACGAATTTTATCTCTTTTATCATTCCCGACTTGTCCGACTCGATCTTCGCGCCGATATCTTTGATCGCGTCCTCCGTCAGGTTCTCATCAAAAAATACCGTGATTCCCATTGTGGTCTCCGCCGTGCGGACCATATATTCGATGTTGGTGATCACGGAGAAAAATACGCAGAATAAAAAAATACATGCAGAAATGATCGCGGTCGACGCAAGGGAAAACCAGATATTTCTGCATATATTTACCAGTCCCTGCTTCATGCAGAACCAGAATGTACTAATCCTCATAACGGTACCCACTTTCCTCCTCATCACAGACCACCATTCCGCGGTCGATCGTGATGACGCGTTTCTTCATCAGGTCCACGATCTCATGGCTGTGTGTGACAACGATCACCGTTGTTCCACGCCGGTTGATCTTCTCCAGGAGTCCCATGATCTCCATCGCATTGTGGGGATCCAGGTTTCCTGTGGGCTCATCGGCAAGCAGGATCTCCGGGCGATTGATTAGCGCCCGGGCAATCGCCACTCGCTGCTGTTCTCCGCCGGAGAGCTGATGCGGGAAAAACTTATACTTGGAAGAAAGGCCTACCATCTTCAACATCTGCGGAACCGATTCCCGGATCGTCCGGCCGGACTCCCCGATCACCCGCTGGGCAAATGCCACATTCTCATAGACCGTCTTGTCTTTCAAAAGACGGAAATCCTGGAATACGACACCGAGACGTCGGCGGTACTTCGGAACATATCTTCGCGGCATCTTTCTGAGGTCCATGTCATTAACGACAACACGACCGGAGGTCGGCTCCACTTCCTTCAAAAGGATCTTGATCAGTGTAGATTTTCCGGAACCGCTCCGGCCGGTTATGAATACAAATTCCCCGTCATCGATGGTGATGTTCACGTCCTTCAGGGCTTTCGTACCCCTGTCATAGGTCTTTGTCAGTTTTGAAATTTCTATCATAATTTAGTAGTCCAGATTCTCCATGTACTTCATGTACTTTACAACCATCAGGGCAATCTTAAAGGTGATCGCGTCCTCAAATACACGCAGATCCAGTCCGGTGCTCTTCTGGAGCTTATCCAGACGGTAAACAAGCGTATTTCTGTGGATGTAGAGCTGTCTTGATGTCTCGGAGACATTCAGACTGTTCTCGAAAAATTTGTTGATCGTTGTGAGTGTTTCCTCGTCGAACTCATCCGGGTTCTTTCCATCAAAAATTTCTTTGATAAACATCCGGCAGAGCGGAAGCGGAAGCTGATAGATCAGACGGCCAATTCCGAGGTTGGAGTACGCTACAACATTCTTGCTGCTGTAGAAGATCTTTCCGACATCGAGAGCCATCTTTGCCTCCTTGTAGGAACGTGAAACATCCTTGATCTCGCCAACGATGGTACCGAACGCGATGCGCACTTTGGACATCGCCTCTGTGTTCAGCATATCTAAAATCGTATTTGCTGTCTTCTCGAGATCCTCATAGGTCTCTCCCGGTTTCACCTCGCGGACAAGAATGATATTCTTCTCGTCGACTGCGGTGATAAAGTCTTTTGTCTTTGTGGAGAACAGGCTGCGCATGGTCTCCAGGGCATTCGTATCTTTCTCGTTCTTTGTCTCGATCAGGAATACGACACGCTTTACATTTGTCTCGATATGAAGTTTCTTCGCCCGGTTATAGATATCAACAAGCAGAAGATTATCAAGAAGCAGGTTCTTGACGAAATTATCTTTATCGAATCTTTCTTTGTAGGCCACCAGAAGATTCTGGATCTGGAATGCTGCCAGTTTGCCTACCATATACACGTCATCGCTGCCGCCCTTTGCAAGCAGGATGTACTCAAGCTGATGTTCGTCAAATACTTTAAAGAACTGATAGCCGGAAATCACCTGGCTGTCCGCCGGAGAATCCACAAACGCAAGTATGGAACTTTCATACTCTTCCGCATGCTCGAATGTGGAAGCCAGGACCTTTCCCTCCACATCACAGACGCACAGGTCAATTCTTGTAATCTCTTTCAGTCCTTCGATATTCGACTGTAAAATCTGATTTGAAATCATAGCGCCCTCTCCTTTTCACAGTATGGACATATCCACATTTATTCTAATGCAAAATCACAAAAAAGAAAAGAATTTTTTTGTATTTTTTACTAAAAAACATGCAAAAAGGCAGACCGAGTTCCCTGTCTGGAACCGGTCTGCCTGATATTTGGGTTATTCGTAACTATTCAGCAACTTCATAGTTACACGCAAAAATCCATTCCATATCAGCTTCGCTGATGGGATTTCTGCCTTCCTGCCTATGTTTCCTTGCGGTCAGCGCAGCAAGTGCGCAGACCTACTGAACAGTTATGGTTATTCTTTAATGATTTTTTCTGTTTCTTTGTCGAAAAGGTACACATCGTCGCCGGAAATTGCAAAGGACATTTTCTTTCCGGATGGCTTTTCGCCGTCGGATGCTTTTGCAAGAAATTCATTTTCTCCAACACAGAAACGGATGTATGTGGCATCCTCGATCTCCTCGCAGCCAAGAATGTCTCCGGTGATCTCACCCTTTCCATCTTTCGCCGGAACAACTTTTTCTGGTCGAACGCCAGTGAATACTTCTTTTCCGACATAGTCGAGTTTCTTTAACTGTTCAGCCTTTTCTCCGGAAAGCCTGATCTTTCCTGACGCAAATTTCAAAACAATACTTCCGTTCTCCTCCAACACCTTGGCAATAGAGAGATCCATTCTCGGGGTTCCGAAGAATCCCGCCACAAACAGACTCTCCGGATGATCATAGATATTCTGCGCGGAGCCTTCCTGGCAGATCTCACCCTCGTTCATAACGATCATTCTCGTTCCTAATGCCATAGCGGTTTTCTGGTCATCCGTTGCGTAGATCACGGTAATTCCAAGCTCACGGTTGATATTTGCGAACTCTTTTCTCATCAGTTCCTGGACATCCGGATCTGCCTCCGCGATGGTGCGGTCCAGAAGCAGGATCCCCGGGCGGCGCATCAGGGCACGTCCGAGAAGAACGCGGTATGTATCAGCTGCTGAAAGCTCCTCCGGCATTTTTTCAAGGATTCCATCGATTTTCAGGATCCCCGCAGTCTCATCCACTCTTCTCGCGATCTCTGCAGCCGGCATCTTTGTCATTCTGAGGGAGAATGTAAGGTTGTCCTCCACACTCATTCCCGGATAGAGCACACTGTTCTTAAAAAGCATTGCGACATTTCTCTCTTTCGGATCTGCATCCGTCATATCCGTTCCATCGATTATCAGACTGCCGGAGGTGATCTCCTCCAGGCCACCGATCATCCGGAGCAACGTCGATTTTCCGCACGCCGTCGGTCCCACCAGGATCAAAAATTCCCTGTCCTTCACTTCCAGGTTGAAATCCCGGATCGCCTGCTGGTCACCCGGGAACGTCTTGTTGATATTCCTTAACACTAAACCGGACATTGATTTCCTCCTGATCTGTATTCTTCATGGTTAACTGCAGAATTGCAGACTTAGCCTATTTTTATATCTGTTATATCCATCATACACAATTAGCACTTGTTTTTCCATATGGTTATTCCACAAAAAAATTTTATTTTTTCCATGCATATTCCATATAGTGGATTTAAGTTTTTGACAAATATACCCTTTTTTCATAAAAACAGGCAGGAAGATAGTTAAATCATTATCAAAATTGCCAAAAAAAGCAACGGCCATCATTTTCCGACAGCCGCCGCTCAGGTTCCAAAAATTTTATAACTGCTCAGCCCATTCACAGTCACACAAAAAATCCATTCCAGCCCCGCTTATTTTACAGCAATTGCCTCCATCTCAAGCAGAACATCCTTCGGAAGTCTTGCAATCTCCACACAGGAACGTGCCGGGCAGTCTTTTTCAAAATATTTCGCGTAAATGCCGTTGATGGTTGCGAAATCATCCATATTTTTGATAAATACACTTGTCTTTACAACCTGGTCGATGGATGTTCCTGCTGCCTCGAGAAGATTCTTCATGTTCTTCATAACCTGCTCCGCCTGTGCTTCGATTCCCTCCGGGATCACACCTGTCTCCGGATCTACCGGGATCTGTCCTGACGCGAATACGAAGCCGTTTGCCTCGATTGCCTGGGAGTACGGTCCGATTGCTGCTGGTGCTTTTGTTGTGCTGATTACTTTCTTCATGTGATTGTCCTCCATATTTTCCTTATTTATCGATTTTTCGGATGTTCTTCTCCGTGATCTCGATCTTTCCTTCTTTTAATAAGTGACCTACCGCGCGCTTGAACGCATTCTTACTGAGTTTAAATTCTCTCGCGATAACTTCCGGTGATGCCTTATCGTTGAACGGTAAAACTCCGTCAAACTCTTCGATGACCTTCATGACAAGATCGGAGTCAGAAAAGATCTGGCTGCCCGCCTTGTCGCGTGTTGTGAGGTCAAGCTTCCCATCCCCACGGACTCTCGTCACACGGACGCGGACCTCATCGCCCACCCGGTATCCGGAAAAGAGTTCCTTTTTCGGAATCAGGCCGTGATAGATGCCATCGACTGCAACAAAGGCACCGATATCCGGATTGATCTCAAATACGAAGCCATCCGCCTCGTCACCGGTGTGATACGGGGAGTCGCTTCTTAAATACTGATATGCCTTCATAGTTGCGGCAAGGCGCCTGCTCTTATCGACGTAAAGAGCCACAAGGCACTTCTCACCTTTACGCACCTGATGGGTCTGCTCCTTAAACGGGAGAAGAAGGTCCTTTTCCAGTCCCATATCGAGAAACGCGCCGATCTTGGAAACTTCCTTGACCTCAAGGACAGCCGTCTCACCGAGAGTCACCTTCGGTTTTGATGTGGTGGCGATCAGGCGGTCCTCAGAGTCCTTGTAGAGGAATACCTCCAGCTCATCACCGATCTTTGTCCCTTCCGGCACCTGTTTTTTGGGGAGAAGAACCCCCTGGGCGTCCGCCTTGTCCCCGTCAGAAAGGTAAATCCCGAAGTCTTTCTCCTTGATCACCTTTAGTTTCTGAATTTTTCCAATTTCCATCATGTCTTTCGTCCTCCCGCAGCCGGATCCTTTTGCGGCTGCGTCCTCTCTTTTATTTTCCGCTGCTCTTACAGCTATGCTTACCTATTATCGTTTTATAACCTCGCCCGCAGGATCTGTCATTAACTGTTTCTTACAGATCCCCCAGCAAATTATATTTCTTTCTCTTTTAACTCAACATTCGCGAACACATCACCATTTGCATTGCAAAGAGATACGAGATGCGACATCCCCTCTCTTGCGCGCTTGACAACGATCTCGTCCCCGAGCACCGCCGCCTTCCGGTACTCTGCCCTGATCTCGCCGATCTCGGTTCCCGCAGGGACAAGCTCTCTCGCGATATCCACATACTGGGCGTTATTTACATGGAGATTTGTATCCAGAAGATGTTTCATGACCACCAGACGTCCAGCCTCTTCCATCTCCTTCGGCACGGCGATCTTTCGTCCCGCGTCCTCCATCTCGATCTTCGGATTAAATTCGCCGTACGGATCAGTATCCGCATCCGTAATCCTCATAGGCCGGCCAGTCTCCGTATTCATCAGGAACCAGTAGGAATTGGCTTTTACCAGATATTCTCCTTTTTCATCGAGGATTGCAAAATTTCTCAGCGCGTAAAGTCCCTTGACTGCATAGGGCCATGTCAGAACCTTGATCCGTTCCCCGAGGACCGGACGGCGTCCGATCACGATCTGCCAGGAGGACAAAAGCCACGCCTTCTTTTCCCGTCCAAGATATCCGATCCCGACGCCGACATCCTCCGACTGCATCGTCGAGCAGTCCTGCATATAATTCATAATCCCGGTTAGGGACAGCTTCGCGTCAATATCCGTCTCGCTGTACCGGACCCGGCTGTTTAATTCATACATAGTCTAACCTCATGTTGTTGTCTCAATCTGTCTCTAACTTCCCGCTCATAAACACGGGCCTTCAATGCTCAGATGTCTGTCAATGCAAACCGTCCTTTCGCACCACTACCTTAACACAAATGCCTGCCAAGCGCAAGAAAAAAGACCATTAAGCCTTGCATTCACAAAGATTAACAGCCTTTTGTTAGCTGGGCTACAAGGATTCGAACCTTGAAAATGACGGAGTCAGAGTCCGTTGCCTTACCATTTGGCGATAGCCCAATAATTTGTGCCTTAAGCACTTGGACGATATTAAGTTTTAAAACTGGGCTACAAGGATTCGAACCTTGAAAATGACGGAGTCAGAGTCCGTTGCCTTACCATTTGGCGATAGCCCAATGCATCAACAGGTTGTATTATAGCTCAATGGTGCTGATTCGTCAACCACTTTTTTCAAACTTTTTCAATTTTTTAGTGACAGTTCGTTACTGCACACGGGTAGGAATTTTCTGAACTGAAAATTCCGTACAGTACAGTGGTGGTAGTGGATTTTGCCGATTTGGAATGCGGAGCATCGGCAAAATCAGTTACTGTTTGCGCAAGGCGTGAACATTAACGACAGTTCAGCCATGCCTGCCAGGAAAAATCCCCTCCCAAATAAGCTTACAGCATTTCCCTGCACAAACTGTTTCATGGCTGAACGATCTCTTTAATTCTTATTTCTAGGATTGTCAGGATCATCAAATCCCGGTCCCTGCAAATATGCCGGGGTCTTTGTCTCCGGAGTCAGCATTCCGGACGCTGGGGTGGTCTCCGGGGCTGCCGTTGTCTCTGGAACTGTCGGCGGTGCCGTTTCTGCCGGGGCTGTTTCCACTGGGGCTGTTTCCACCGGTGCTGTTGCAGCCGAAGTTGTCTCCGCCGGATATGTCTCAGGAGCTCTCGTCTCCTCATAAGAATTTCCATACTCCCATGAGTTCCGATTCCGATATCCATACTCATTTTCAGGCTCCGAATCTGATGAATCCCCTTCTTTCTCATCTTCATCGTTCCGGTATCCCCTCGTATCCTGGTCCACCCAGTCCACGCTCTCCCCTGCCTCCAGGGCTTTTCTCCGCCTCTGCATCTCGGAAAGGCCGTCATTCTCCGTGGTCTCCGTCTCATCAGTCTTGTCCATGAGCTTGGATTCCTGTTCGGATGCCGCCTCGGTGGTCTCCGCAGCCGTCGTCTCCTCCGGCGTGCTCTCCTCCTCGGTCTCATCGCTGGCCTTCTCAAATGTCGTCTTTACCACCACCGGTTCCAGGGACATCCGATATTCCTGCTCATTGATCTCCCGGATCAGACGCTTCGAGGAATACCCGGCAAGTTCGTCCTGCTTTGCTTTTGTGAGTCCCGGATTTTCCGCAAACAAGTGCTTTAAAAATTCTGCCTTTGTCAATGTGATCCCATATTCTGCCGCAATCCTCTGTGTATCCGCGTCCGGATCCACCTCATAAACATAGACCGTCGCCCTGGACTCCTTTTTCTGAAGCTCGGACTCTGTCTGCTTCTGCACCTCTTTTACGATCTTTTCCGGCGATGCCTTGACTTCCGCACTGGATTTTCGGACAGCAATCAGGATTCCGCCATCCTCGCCGAGACTGCTGTTCTCTGAAAGCCGGTCGAAGATCTTTCCCACCGCGATTCCAAGACTTTTTCCATCAAACGCGGTCATGGAGACTGTCTCGTTCGATCTTGCCATCGTTCCCTCCGCGGATAAGACCGATCCACGCCGGTTCATGGTAAATTTCATCAGAATATCCGAGTTCACTTCCATGATCAGGGATTCCTTCTGGTTCTTTCCCGCCATCAGGATCGCCATCAGGCAGACAGCTGCCCCACAGACAGCCAGCGCCCCACCGGCCCGCTTAAACCACCGTTTCAGGGATTCCATGGAAAATTCGCCGTTCGCGTCCATTCCGGCTTCCCGGAACTCCGGTTTCTTTTTCTTCTCCTCAAAGAGCATGTCCTCATGTTCTTCATTCTGATTCATCATACCGTTTTCCTTTCGCCCTCATAGTCCACATGAAGAAGGAATAATCCTTCCGGTGGGGCTGTTCTTCCCGCCATATCACGGTTCTTCGCCTCTATGATCTCCTTCATTTCCTCCGGTCTCCGCATTCCGCTGCCGATCTCCAAAAGTGTTCCTGTGAGGATCCGCACCATATTGTAGAGGAAACCGTTTCCTGTATACAAAAGTTCGATCTTCGTTCCATGTTCTACGATCCGGACTTCGTCGATCCGGCGCACCGTACTCTTCTTCATCCTGCGGTTCGCGCAGAAGCTCTTGAAATCATGTTCCCCGATGATGAATTCCGCCGCGCGCTGCATAGCCTCCACATCCAGCTTTTTTCCATAACCGTAGACATATTTTCGTTCAAATACGTCCTTCTTATCCCCCGTCTCCACATAATATCCGTAAGTCTTAGAAACCGCGGACAGACGGCTGTGAAATCGTCCCGATGCGAGTTCTGCAGAGAGGACCCGGATGTCCTCCGGCAGATACCGGTTCAGATAATCTTTTGCAGTTTTCCCATCCGGGCAGATTTTCGCATCAATATGGAAGTTCGCCACCTGTCCTCTCGCATGGACTCCCGCGTCCGTCCTTCCGGAACCGTGGATCTCGATCTCTTCCCCCGCCATCTTAAAAAGCACGGTCTCCAGTTTCCCCTGGATCGTATTGTCGGTATTCCCCTGTTTCTGCCAGCCGTCATACCGGCTTCCATCGTATTCCAGTGTGACCCGAATATTATTCTTCATTGTCGTTCCTTCCTGATAAAACGCATCTCCCTTGGCGTGTTTCCCGCACTGTGCGCAGTCGCCTGAGGCAATCTGAATCTTTGTGCACATGCTTATTAAACAAAAATTCCCGGCAGAGAACTTTTCCGTATCCGCCGGGAATTTCTGGCTCATCTGCCTGTTACCGCCCGAAAAAGACTATTTGTCTTCCAGCACGGACGTACAATGCGGACAGCGTGTCGCATGAATATTGATTTTTGTCTTGCAGTACGGGCATTCTTTCTCCGTAACTGCCGCCGGAACTGCCGGCTTCTCGAACATTTTCTTTGCACGGTTCAGCTGTTTTACTACCATAAAGATCACGAACGCCATGATAATGAAGTTGATGATCTCTGTGATAAACAGACCGTAGTTTACGGTCGGGGCTGCTGCTGCCTGCGCCTCAGCTAAAGTCGCATAGTGTTCTCCGTTCAGTGAGATGAACATATTGCTGAAATCCAACTTTCCCGTGAAAAGTCCGATCACAGGCATCACCATGTCACTGACTAAGGAATTTACAAGGTCCTTAAATGCAGCACCGATGATCATGCCGACTGCCATGTCAATCATATTGCCCTGAACGGCAAATTCACGGAATTCTTTCAGTAGCTTACTCATTGAAAGACCTCCTGGTGACTGCTTTCCGCAGATTTTTCGTATCTGTCCTATGTACGGAACAGTACTGATTTTCACCATCATTCTACCAACTTTTCTCCCTGTTGGGAATACCCCATTTGCCTTTTCTTAAAAAAATTCCTACTTTTATGATGTTTTCTGCCGTCCCAGATCCCATTTTAGTCCTGATCTCCCGGATCCTGATCGCGGGGATCTCCTGCCTATTCTGATCTCCGGCCAAACCTGGACAGGATGACAAAAAGCTCATGGGCAAAAAGCGGCATGGCTGCGAGAATGAGAAGTCTTCTCCACTCTGAGGCTGTAAGCCGCACCGTCTGGAACACTGACACAAGAGCCGTCTGCTCCGTCACCATGATCTGAAGCGCAAATCCTATAACCACCGCCAGAATCATCAGGAGGTTATTCACAGGATTCATCCGAAAAACGGATTTTTCCACATCACGCATCCCCACCGCGTGGAAAAGCTGTGACAGTCCCAGGACCGTGAAGGCGTAGGTCTGGCAATGGGCTAAAATCATGGAGTCCTCCAGAACCTTTGCAATATTGGTGATCGTCACCGTTTTTCCATGTCCTACAAGGAGTCCCACAGGAACGACGAGAAAGGCGGTCAGGCTGATGACAGCTATGAGGAACCCATAAAATACCGTGCAGGTCCCGCCGCCCCGGGCAAAGAGGCTCTCCCCCGGCTTTCTGGGTACTTCCTTCATCAGCTCTTTTCCGTCGCACACATCCGTCCCCAGCGCCAGGGCGGGCAGGGAATCCGTGATCAGGTTGATCCACAGGATATGACTCGCTTTTAGGGGGGACGGCAGGGAAAAGAGGATCGCAAAAAACATGGTCATGATCTCGCCGAAGTTCGATGAGAGCAGGAAGATCACGGTCTTTTTGATGTTAGCATAGATTTCTCTTCCTTCCTCGATGGCATTTCGGATCGTGGCAAAATTGTCATCTGTCAGGACGATGTCCGCCGCCTGCTTCGCCACATCGGTCCCGTTCTTTCCCATGGCGATTCCCACATCCGCTGCCTTTAAGGACGGTGCATCGTTCACCCCGTCCCCGGTCATGGCGACGATCCCGTCCGCTGCCTTAAACGCCTGCACGATCCGCACCTTGTGGTCCGAGGAGACTCTTGCGAACACCTGGATCTTTCCGATCTGTTCCGCAAGCTCCTGATCTCCCATCCTATTCAGTTCTTCTCCGGTCATGCACTGTGCAGGAGAATCCGCAATTCCAAGCTTCTCCGCCACCGCCAGCGCCGTATTTTTGTGGTCCCCGGTGATCATCACCGTCGTGACTCCCGCATGTCGGAATTCTTCCACCGCCTCAGCCGCCTCCGGGCGGACCGGGTCTTCCAGGACTGCCAGTCCTAAAAATGTCATTCCGCACTCGGACATGTCGTCCCCGTCCTTCATGGCCGCACCGAGGACGCGGCCGCCCAACGCGGAGTATGAGGCGGTCAGTCTTTCATATTTTCTTCTTTTCCTGTCCGTCAGCGGGTGGATTCCTGTTCCGTCCTTATAGGACTCGCATCTGCTTAAGATCACGTCCGGCGCGCCTTTTGTAAAGGCAGCAATCTGATTCTGCTTCCGGCATACAGTTGTCATGCGTTTTCGTTCTGAGTCGAAGGGAAGTGCTGCAATTCTGGTCCACTCGCTTCTTAGTTTTTCCGAATATTTTTCTTTCCCTCGATTTTTTCTGTCCGCAATTCCCCTGGATTCGCTTTTTCGAATTTCACTTTCATTGTTTCTATTTTCCTGAATCCTGTCCTTCTGATTTCTATTTTTATAATTTCCGCTTTTCTGTCTCCAGCCACTCTGATTTTCACCTTTCTGACTGTTGTTCCCTCCATCTGCATAGAGTAAGAATGCCGCCTCTGTGGGATCTCCGATCACCTCTCTCTTCCCCCACCTTGCGTCATTGCACAGCAAAAAAGCAGTCAGAAGAAGCTCCGGGTCCCCGTCCAGCTCCTGCACCGTCATCTGGTTTTTCGTCAGGGTCCCCGTCTTATCCGAGCAGACAACATTGACGGCTCCCAACGTCTCCACCGATGGCAGCCGCCGCACGATGGTATTCACCCTTGCCATCCGGGAGACTGACAATGCCAGAACAATCGTGACCACCGCCGGAAGTCCCTCCGGTACCGCTGCCACCGCCAGGGAAATCGCCGTCAGAAACATCTCCCCCACATCCCGCTTCTGCAGGACTGCCACGATAAACAGTACGGCACAGAGTCCCACCGCCAGGGCGCTGAGCATCGTCCCGAGATCCCCCAGACGCTTCTGCAGCGGTGTAATTTCCTCCGGCGTCTCATGGATCATCTTCGCGATCCCGCCGATCTCTGTCTCCATTCCCGTTGCAGTTACGATCCCCTCACCGCGCCCCGCCGTTACAAACGTAGACATATATGCCATATTTTTCCGGTCTCCCAACGGCGTATGTTCTCCCGCAGGAAAATCCGCGTCTTTCTCCACCGGGACAGACTCCCCGGTGAGCGCTGCCTCCTGAGTCTTCAGATTTTCCGTAAAGATAAGCCGCAGATCCGCCGGAACCTGCTGCCCGGCGCTTAACACCACGAGGTCCCCAGGGACCAGTTCAGCGGAATCGATCTCCAGGAGTCTTCCATCCCGCTTTACCACCGCCTTCAGCTTCGTCATCTGCTTTAGTGATTCCAGTGCCTTCTGGGCCTTTCCTTCCTGAGCGACACCTACCGCCGCATTCAGAAGCACCACCGCCGCAATGATCGCCGCATCCCCCTGTTCCCCTAAAAGAACCGAGATCACTCCTGCCGCCAGCAGCACATAGATCAGCGGGTCCATAAACTGCCCGATCAACCGCTGCAGGACAGACGGCGGCTTTTTCTCCTCAAGCTCATTTTTCCCATATATAGAAAGCCTCTTTTCGGCCTCATGAGCCGGAAGACCATCGTCCCCTGCATTTAACACCTTTCTTGTCTCGAAGACCGACATTTCCTCGAAATGCAGGCGTTTTGATTCTGTTCCATAATTTTTCTCATTACTCCAACTCAAATTTTGGCGCAAAAAAATCCCCTCCATCCTCTTTCGCTTTTAGCAAATTTATGAGAATGGAGGGGAAAACATACCTGCCCGTCAGCATCTTTCTCGAATCTTCCGAATTCGGCCATCCAATATGTGATCGCGTTTTAATGGAATTTGTAATTTTTTATAACCGCCTGCAGCGTTCTCGTCCCGTTATACTCGTTCACATCCGGATAATAGATCATATCGATGAGATTTCTGCCCGCCTGCTCATCCAGGAACCGATCCCCGTCGGTGAATAAGAGTCCGTCCACCGGGTGCCCTGTGTCCGTCACAAGGTTCATCTTCACCACATTCCGGTTTTTCCCGAGAACCCGCGAATTCCGGATCATCAGCCCTTTCTGGGCAAACAGAGGCTTCTCATTTCCCTGTCCGAATGGCTCCAGTTCCTTTAACTCCTGAACGATCTTCTCATTCACATACTCAAAAGGCATCGGCACATCGATCCAGATCCTCGGAACGAAATCCTCCGCTGAGAGGTCCGCCTTGGCGTTCAGCTGTCTCCGGAACTCATCGATATTCTTTTCTTCCAGGGAAAGTCCTGCTGCCATTGGATGACCGCCGAATTTCGCAAGAAGATCCGCCACGCCGCAGAGTCCCTGGTACATGTGATACTGTTCAATGGAGCGCCCGGAACCTTTCGCCATGGTCTCTCCTCTGGTCAGCACGAAAGATGGCTTGTTGAAATGTTCTCTGAGTCTTCCGGCGATGATTCCGGCTAAAGACTCATGACACTCCGGCAGGAACACTACAAGGACCTTATCATCCATGTACTTATTTTCCACTTGCTCAATGGCTTCCGCCTCGCCTTTGGCCGTCATGTCTTTTCGCATATCGTTGAGTTCTTTGAGCTCATCCGCAAACCCCCCGGCCTGTTCCGGAGTCTCCGCAAGCAGCATCCGCAGCGCGATCTTCGCGCTTTTTAACCGTCCGCCGGCATTCAGGCACGGTCCGATCACAAAGCCGATATGGTATGCACTGAGATTATCGATATCCAGGTTATTTTTCTCTATGAGTTCCCGAAGCCCCGGGTTCTTCGTCGTTCCGATCTTTTTCAGCCCATATTTCACGATCAGGCGGTTCTCATCCTGGAGCTTCATCACATCTCCCACCGTAGCGATAGCCGCGAATTCCAGGAGATCCATCCACTCGAGCTCCGGGATCCCAAGGTTCGCATAGAGTACTTTGATGAGCTTCCAGGCCACCACGGCACCGCAGATCTCATGGAACGGGTAGGTCTCCCCGTCCTGCTTCGGATCCACCACGGCGTCCGCAGGCGGCAAAATCTGTCCGTACTCATCCACCGGAACTTCGTGGTGGTCTGTCACAACGACTGTCATGCCCAACTGCTTTGCGATGCTGACCTCTCGCAACGCTGCTATTCCGTTATCGCATGTCACAAGCGTGTCCACGCCGTCCGCAGCTGCCTGACGGATAATGGATTCGTTGATACCGTAGCCGTCCTTGATACGGTCCGGGATCTCGTAGTCGATCATCGCATTCATCCGGTCTTTTCCCAACTCCATGCCGTTTTCTTCTGTATTTCCGGTCCAGGCACTGCCCTTTCCCGGAACTGCCAGGCAATCCTGCGCCAGCTTCTCTGCCGCTCTCTTAAATCCCTTCAGCAGAATATATGTAGAACACACTCCATCGATATCGTAATCCCCGATGATCCGGACATGTTTTCCCTCTTTTAATTTCCTCGCGACCAGCTCCACCGCCTGTTCCATTCCCTTCATCAGCCGCGGATCATAGAGATCATCCAGCGTACCATAAAGGTACTTCCTCATCTCCTCTTCTTCCACCAGCCCGCGGTTCCGCATCACCCTCACCGCCACCGGGCTCACACCCAGCCGCATCGCCAGCCCGTTAAAATCCGCCCGCTTTGTCTGCACCATCCAGATCTCTTTATTTTCCTGCATGTTTTTCTCCCATTATTCCTATCCTCAATTGTCTTCCTTCACGTTCACCGCGACAATCCTAAGTTTCCCTATCTTCCACACAGCTTTATCCCGTTTTCAATACTTCTGTCCATTTACCTTCAACCACTGTCTTCGTTCCTTATAGTCCGGCAGGATCTTCCCGACCTCCGCCCAGAACGCTGCGCTGTGGTTCATCTGGATCCTGTGAGCCAGCTCATGGACCACCACATAGTCCAGGATCTCCGGCGGCATCAGTACCAGTTTCCAGTTGAAATTGAGGTTTCCCTTCGTGCTGCAGCTTCCCCAGCGGGTCTTCTGCTCCCGGATCGTGACCGTTCCGTAGGAGACACCCATAACCGGCGCATAATACCTGCAGCGGGCCTTGATGACCTCTGCTGCCTGTTTTCTCCCTTCCGCCCGTTCCCTGTCCGTATAGGATGGACGCTCCGCCATGATCCGCGCTCCCGCCCTGAGGCGCACCTCGATCCAGTCCCGGTGTCCCTCCACGAACCAGTCCGCCGTCTGCACCGGTGTCCGGTAAGGTGTCCGCACCGTGATCGTCCCATCAAGATCCACCTTTAGGGACATGGACCGCCGCTTCGCCCGGATCAGTTCATATGTAAAATGTTCCGTTTTGCGTTTCATAAAATTTCTCCTAAATCAGACATGTTTCTGCTCTCTGCCAGAATCACGTCCTCACAAGCACTGCTTTCTCACTATTCATCAAACAGCTCCAGAGCATATTTCCTGCAGCCCTCTCAGCCACTGCATTCTCGCAGTCATCATGATACGAAAAAAGGCACCTGCTAATGCAGATGCCTAATCAAGCGCGCCAGAGAAGATTCGAACTCCCGACACTACGGTCCGTAGCCGTATGCTCTATCCAGCTGAGCTACTGACGCACACTTGAGAGGTTCCGGATAACCGTCACTCACTCAACGAAAAGTATTCTACTACATATTTTCATATATGTCAACACTTTTTGAAATTTTTATTCAACTTTTTCCAAAACTGTTTTTCAGGGGAACATTCCCGCCGCATGGGAAGAGGTTCCGTGGAATGTAAAGAATTCGCAGAAGTTTGTCAGGAACCTGTCAGCGCCGTGTAGGAACCCTTATATTCCTCTAACAATTCGTAAATTCTGTCCCTGCAATTTACTTCCGGGCTGCTCAGTCCTTTCCATATATGATATTCCGCTTATCCAGTACTTCCAGACTGTCAAGAATCCACGCAGTAAACATGCAGGCTCCAGAACAGCTATATTCGTTTTTTAATAAAGCAGCCGGTCAGAAAACCATCTTCTTTGATGTTTCTCTGACCGGCTGGC
>UMEN01008994.1_pt1 | contig 18380 bp, 15 predicted proteins | sample 1964751 | NCBI WGS metagenome assembly UMEN01 (sample SAMEA4836020, study PRJEB28245) | human gut metagenome | biome: gut microbiome; material: fecal sample | place: Denmark | collected 2008
AGGATAATTCTGTATAAGTCCATTTCCTGCTCCTATCTTTTAAAAGATCTGTTCCAGATGCTTCCGGATGACCGCCTCATCGGTCGGTTTTGCGATATGACCGTTCATGCCAGCCTTGATCGCTCCTTTTCGGAAACCGCCTTTTCCCCTTCTGACAGCCGGCCAGACCCGGAGTGCAGAGAAGGAGCATAACGGCTCCAAAGATTACAGAGCGCCTGCCCCCTCCTGTCCTTTTCTTTCTATTCAACGCAACAAGGTCCTGCATGTATTCCATCCTTTTCATCTGCCCGGTCACCTTGCCTGTTTCCGTGCTTTTTTATTCGCATACATATTCGCGTCCGCGCGCGCTTTTGTGTCGGAAATGCTCTCCTGTTCCTCGATCAGGGCACTGCCGTATGAGGCACCCGGGAGCATATGGAGCGATTTTTTCCGTTTTTCTATGATCCAGTAAAATTTCTCCCTGCAGTATTTTTCCTTCTCCGGTTCCCTGAACAGGACGCAGAACTCATCTCCGCCGATCCGGTAGCAGTTTCCATAGCGGGAATACGCCTTTTTCAGACATTCCGCGATCACCTTCAGGCACTGGTCCCCCGCCTGATGACCGTATGTATCGTTGATGTACTTGAAATTGTCGAGGTCGAGGACGATCAGCATCTTATCCTCCGGCTGGAGATTCAGTGTCCGGTTCAGATAGCCCTTCTGGCTTAAGAGTCCCGTCAATCCATCCAACTGATTCCACATTTCATTGCAGTAGAGGTAATAGAGCACTGAGATCAGGGTAACGCAAAGCCATGTGATATGCAGCGTGGGAAGAATGATCTGGATCATCGTCCCTGCCACCAGGAAGACGGCAAGACCGTAGATCAGCACTCTTCCGCGGTTCTGGTAGGTCTGCGCCATTTTCAGCGTGTTGATCATCAGATACAGAATCCCCCCGCCGTACATCAGCATATAGAGCCAGAAGCCCTGCTCCCTCGCGTAATGGTTTTCTGCGTCCACGGCAAAAACAAGACCACCGGAGAACGTCCCCGCCGTCAGGATCAGGAGATACAGGATCTCCAGGGCTGCCGCAGCCTTTAAGCTGAGGCGCACCTCATCCGAACGGTCCATCGCGTACACCATCAGGAACGGTACCGCCGGGGTCAGGCCAAAACCAAGATAATTTGCCATGATATTGACCGGTCGGAGCCTTACCGGAGTCCCATCCACTATCACGGTAACCAGCTCAAGGACCGAGATCACGCCGATCAGGATGAAAGTCAGCAGAAAAGTCCTTCTCTGTCTCGGAAACAGCGCTTCACTGAAATTGACGATCATACACATGAACCCAAGGACAAAACAATTGATAACCGTCAAAGAAAAAAAATAGAGATCCGGCATATCAGGTCCCTCTCTTTCAGATACTAAACGGGCACGCCGCCTTCCGGCGGCAACGCTGTTATGTATAATTATACTGTGGAAGCATATAATCGTCAAGCCAGCCCTCCGGTAGGTTTGCGCGCCCTTTCCCGTCCTGGTCCAGCCTGAACTGTGGTTTTGCCTGTCCTCTTCGTTTTTATTAAATATCATTATACTGCTTACTACTGTTTCTGGCAATGCTGCGGTCAGGTGTTTTTAAGGCATTGGGCTGTAATGAAAAAGAATGTGACTTGGCACATTCTCGCGCGGTCGCTTGCGACAATCTACGTCTTCGCGCGAGTGCGCATCTTTGGCACGTCAGTGACTTTTTATGTAACAGGGAATTCCTCGGAATTTCCTATTACATAAAAATCAGCTTTTGATCTCCACGACGGATCTCAAAAGCTGATATAGTCTGTTTTCTAAAAGACATCCAGGTCCATTCCATTCACCACCGGACCTTCGTAACCGGCATTCCATATCTCCTCAAGGATCGCCTCATTTCTTCTCGCCATCTCGGCTCCCACATCCACCGTGTTGTCCTGGATCTCCATGTGATAGATCCGGTGGTATGTGACGAGAAGCTTTGGCCTTGCCTTCTTCGCGATCTCTGCAAGATCCACACTCAGGGTGTGAACCTCCCGGTGGTATTTCTGCCACTTCGGTTCCCTCGCAGCAAGACCTGCCGTGTATTCTACTTCATGGAGAAGAATATCACAGCCCTTTGCCTTTTCCGCAACAATCTCAAGCGGCGCGGTATCCCCGCTGATCACGATCACCCGGTCCGGCGTCGTAAATTTGAAGCCATAGCTCTCAAGCGTCCCATGGCTCACCGGGAAGGCTTCGACCGTCACACAGTCATCCCGGTAGATAACTCCGGAAGTTATTTCCTGTGTTTCCACCCGGTATCCCACTTCATTTGCCTTTTCAAAACCGTTGATCCGGAAATCAATATCCACCTTGTAGGCCTTTAGCAAATGCTCTGTCATATCCCGGATCCCTTTCGGTCCAAATACCCGGAGTGGTTCTTTCCGCTCCAGGACCCATGGGGTAAAGATCAGGTCCGGGTATCCTGCCGTGTGATCCGTGTGCAGGTGTGTGCAGAACGCGGTCACCAGCCTGTCCGGGCGAAGCGCGTCGATCCCGTTCCGGTATGCCTTCGCCGCCTGGCGGACGACCCCCGGACCGAAATCAACGAGGTACGCCCGGTCGCCAACAACGACCGCAGAGGACGGACCGCTGGCATCCGGGCACGCGTTCGGCGTTCCGGTACCGAGAAGTACAAGTTTTGTCTCCATCATGATTTTCTCTCCTTTTTCCCTTCCGCGCTTCATCCCTGCTTCTCTTCGTTTTCATCCTCCACATGCCGGATCGAGATTCCGGTAAAGCCGTAAAAGATGCTGAAAAACGGAGTCAGATATAACAGGAACAGATATGGGAAGAACGCAGACCATGCGACGCCGAGCGTTCCCGCCATGTATACGCAGTACCCATGCCACGGGATCAACGGTCCGGAGAGCGTTCCCGCATCCTCCAGGCTTCTCGATAAAATCTCCGGGGCAATCTTTCTCTCCTTAAACAACGGTTTCATCATGTTTCCGGTCAGGACATGGGACATCGGCTGGGAACAGCTGATCAGGCTTGTGATATAACCGACGAGGAGCGTCGCGAAGATCAGGCCGCCATCGCTGTTGATCCGTCCGGTGATCGCGCGCAGGATGTTGTTAAGAACACCCAATCTGTCCAGCATGCCGCCCATTCCGACCGCGAAACAGATGATCGCCACATACTGCAGCATGCTGCTCATACCGCCGCGGTTTAAGATCGTTTTCAGAACAGCTTCCTCGATCTGGGTCGTATAGCCGTTGTAAGCAACACGGATGATGCTCTGGAGCGTCGCGCCCTGGCAGAAGAACGAGACTGCACCGGCGCACACCGAGGAAAGCCCCAGGGACACGATCGCGTTGACTTTACATAAGAGCAGGACAATGATAACCGCCGCCGGGATCAGGGTCACAAGACCAAGTTTAAATTCTCCCCGAAGTGCCTCCGTGTAGACGAGAAGGTTCCCCTCCTCATAACCGCCGGAGGTCTGACTGATCCCGAGAATGACAAACAGGACCAGGCTGATCACAAAGGTCGGCAGCGTTGTCCACAACATGGACCGCACGTGATCGTTGAGCTTCGCGCCCGCAACAGCCGGGGCAAGATTCGTCGTATCGGAGAGCGGGCTTAACTTATCCCCAAACATGGCACCGCAGATGACTGCGCCTGCCACCATTCCAGGATTGATTCCCATCGCATTTCCGATCGCCATCATCGCGACACCGGCACTTCCGACCGAGCCGTAGGATGTTCCGGTCACAAGGCTTAAAACGGCGCAGAATACAAGTGTCAACGGCAGGAGCCAGGTTGGATCGATCAGTTTCAGACCGCCTGCGATGATCGTGGCGATCGTACCGCTCTGGAGCCAGGTACCGATCATGACGCCGATCGCCATAAGCAGACATAGTGTCGGAACGACCACCCGGATCGCGTCGTAGGCACCGCTCACAACATGGTCATATTTGATCTTTAAACATTTACAAAACAGATAGATGATGATCCAGCTGAAAAACAGTCCGATCATCGGTCCTCCCGTCTTCAGCCGGATGCAGACTGCGACTGATCCGATGATCAGAAGCAGGAGCAGAAACGACTGAGGCATATTCAGTTTCTTTTCTTCACTCATAACAATTTCCTCTCCCCTGAAACTCATTTTTCAATTTAAAGCATTAAACTTTAAAGCGCTGTATTATTATATCGAATATTCAGGGAAATTGCAAGAGCTCACACAAATTAAAACAGCCGGAACCCACAGAAATACTGGATTCCGGCTGTTTTTAATAGCTTATATGAAAGTATTCGATATAAGCTGCATTTTCGCTTTATGAATTATTTACCCATCTGAGCAGCAACCTCAGCTGCGAAGTCCTCGTTCTTCTTCTCAAGACCTTCACCAGTCTCGAAACGAACGAAGCCCTTAACTTCGATGTTAGCGCTGTTCTCTTTAGCAACCTGTGCTACGTACTGAGCTACGGACTGCTTGCCGTCCTCTGCTTTTACGTAAACCTGGTCTAAGAGACAGATCTCTTTCATCTCTTTGTTGATACGACCCTGGATCATACCCTGGATAACCTTCTCCGGCTTGGAAGCTTCCTTCGGATCGTTCTGGATCTGAGCCATAAGGATGGATTTCTCATGCTCGATGTAATCTGCGCTTACTTCGTTGCGGTTTGTGTACTTCGGGTTAAGAGCTGCAACCTGCATACAAACGTTCTTTGCCATCTCTTTTACAGCGTCGTTTACAACATCTGTCTGAACGTCAAGAAGAACACCGATTCTGCCGCCTGCATGAATATAGGAAGAAACGAAACCGTTCTCCTCTGTAACCTGTTTGAAACGACGGATGCTCATGTTCTCACCGATGATGGAGATTTCAGAAGAAAGAGCTTCCTTAACAGTAAGGCTCTCATCTGCTGTCCACTTCTCGTCCATAAATGCGTCCATATCTGTCGCTGTTGTTGTAAGAGCCTGAGCTGCTACCTGAGCAACGTATGCCTGGAACTTAGCATTCTTAGCAACGAAGTCTGTCTCAGCGTTAACCTCAACGATAACAGCATTCTTCTCGTCTGCTGCCATAGCTGTGTCAACGATACCCTCAGCTGCGATACGTCCAGCTTTCTTCTCAGCGCCTGCAAGTCCTTTTTCTCTTAAGAACTCAACTGCTTTGTCCATGTCGCCGTCTGTAGCAGAAAGGGCTTTCTTACAGTCCATCATTCCAGCGCCTGTCATTTCTCTTAAATCTTTTACCATTTTAGCTGTAACTGCTGCCATGTTTCATTTCCTCCGAATCATATTAAAGAATCAAAACGTGTCTTTTCGGAAGAAGGTGCTGCCACTGACAGCACCTCCTTGGATTCCTTATAACAACTTAAGCCTCTGCGTTCTCCTCAGCTGCTTCTGCTTCCTCAGCCTCGCCCTGCTTAGCCTCGATGACAGCGTCTGCCATCTTGGAAACGATAAGCTTAACGGCTCTGATAGCGTCGTCGTTACCCGGAATTACATAGTCGAGTTCTTCCGGATCGCAGTTTGTATCAGCGATACCGATCAGAGTGATTCCAAGTGTGTGAGCTTCCTGTACACAGATTCTTTCCTTCTTCGGATCTACGATAAAGATAGCGTCCGGGATCTTCTTCATTTCCTTGATACCGCCAAGGTTCTTCTCAAGCTTCTCCCACTCTTTCTTTAACTCGATAACTTCCTTCTTCGGAAGTACGTCGAATGTTCCGTCCTCAGACATCTTCTCGATTGCTTTTAATCTAGCGATTCTGGACTGGATGGTCTTGAAGTTTGTAAGCATACCGCCAAGCCATCTCTCGTTTACGTAGTACATTCCGCAACGCTCTGCCTCAGTCTTGATAGCGTCCTGAGCCTGCTTCTTTGTACCTACGAAAAGGATTGTGCCGCCCTCAGCTGCGATATCAGCAACTGCCTTGTAAGCCTCATCAACTTTGCCTACAGATTTCTGAAGGTCGATAATGTAGATACCGTTTCTCTCTGTGTAGATGTACGGTGCCATTTTCGGGTTCCATCTTCTTGTCTGGTGACCGAAATGTACGCCGGCTTCCAGAAGCTGTTTCATTGAAATTACGCTCATGTTTTTTTCCTCCATTTGGTTGTTTTCTTCCGCCTGCATCTCACTTCCACGAACACCTGAGCTTCTCAGGCACCACTCGCAGAATCCGCAGACGTGCATAATATCAGCTTTTTCACTATATCATAAGTCATTTTTCACTGCAAGCACTTTTTTCTATTTTTTTTGTTTTTTTTCCATTACATTTGATTTCATAAAAAACAAGGTCATTCGGGCATGCGGCGGCAGGGATTCTTCTATATATAATAGACCTTTTAATAGTCTTTTCTCTCCTTAAATTCCTCATGCACCAGATACAGCCTGATCTATCTGATGTCATACAACAATTCATATTAAAAAAAGAGGCGCGGCTTTTCACCCAGCCGCGCCTCTTTTCCACAGGTCTCTCTGTCTTATTTTGTATTTACTGCCTTTAAGGCTTTTAATTCATCGAATACCACATCGTTTAAGACCTTAATGTAGGTTCCCTTCATACCGGAAGAACGGGACTCGATAACCCCGGCACTCTCGAATTTGCGGAGTGCGTTTACGATCACGGAGCGGGTGATCCCGACTCTGTCGGCGATCTTGCTGGCTACAAGGATTCCCTCGTTTCCGTCAAGTTCCTCGAAGATATGGGTGATCGCTTCTAACTCGGAGAAGGATAAGGTGCTGATCGCAGATTTTACGATCTGGACTTTTCTTGTCTCCTCGGCGTTCTCCTCGTTTACGGAACGCATCATCTCCAGGCCGACAACGGTCGTGCCATACTCGCAGAGGATAATATCATCGATATCGTACTGCGCGTCGGATTTGTACATAAATAAGGTTCCGAGGCGCTCACCTGCGATATCGATCGGGGCGATGATTGCCTGATACTTCTTTACGTTCTCCTCAGCGAATCCGAGAGTCGCAAGGTTTACATTTTCCTTGGTGGAAAGGACACTTAAGAGGCGTTCGTTAAACATTTTATCGACATAGCCGCCTACCTTGTCCTCAATCAACTCATGGATCTCATCAACACCAGGACAGATGCTGACACCCAGGACTTTTCCTTTCTTGCTGATCACGAGAATGTTCGACAGCAAAATTTCGCTTAAAACTTTACAGATGTCGTTGAATACGACCTTGTGCGAATTGTTGTTGTGGAGCAGTTTGTTTATTTTTCTGGTCTTATCCAATAATTCAACACTCATTTCCGAAAACCTCCTTTACTTTCTGATATCGTACGAATAATATTTGATCGCTTAAATTGTAACACGATATTTCCAGAATTTCAAGACTTTTTCGGATAATTAAGATAAATCGAAATAAATTGTCAAGTTCTTATCACGTTTTGGAAGTTTGAATAATTGAAATTGTACCATTTGTTTACGGCAAATATCCGGCAGAGCCTCTTCTGGGCACCCTGCCGGATCTTGATCTCACTATATTAATCTTCTTTTTCTTCCTTATTTTCCTTCATCGGCATCACAAATCCGCACTGCTCATTGGCGCAGACGAGTTTGTTTCCTTTTTCCACCATGTAGCTGCCGCACTCCGGGCACTTTTCAGTAGATGGTTTCTGCCAGGACATGAAGTCGCAGTCCGGGTTGGCTTCACAGCCGTAATACTTTCTTCCCTTTTTCGTCTTCTTAATGATGACTTCTTTTCCACACTTCGGGCACGGGATTCCTGTCTTCTCCAAATACGGCTTTGTGTTGCGGCACTCCGGGAATCCAGGACATGCGAGGAATTTTCCATGGGGACCGTATTTGATGACCATCCTTCTTCCGCAAAGTTCGCAGATCTCGTCGGACTCCTCGTCTGCGATATGGACAGTCTCTAAGGTTCTCTGGGCCTCTTCCACCGCTTCCATAAGATCAGGGTAGAAGTTTCTTACGATGGTCTTCCACGGGGTCAGGCCCTCGCCGACGCTGTCTAACAGGTACTCCAGGTTCGCGGTGAAGGCAATGTCCACGATGCTCGGGAAGCACTGCTTCATGATCCGGTTAACGACCTCACCGATCTCGGTCACATAGATGTTCTTGTTCTCTTTTACCACGTAACGGCGGGCTAAGATCGTTGTGATCGTCGGTGCGTAGGTGCTCGGACGGCCGATGCCCTGTTCCTCCATGGCTTTTACCAGGGATGCCTCTGTGTAATGGGCCGGCGGCTGGGTAAAGTGCTGGGCGCTCACGAGATCAGCAAGCTCAAGCTCCTCACCTTTTTCCAGCTTCGAGAGGATCTGGTTTTTCTCCTCTTTCTCATCCGCCTCGATATAGACGGACATGAAGCCGTCGAACTTCAGTCTGGATGCCGTCATCGTAAACTCGTTTCCGCCCGCTCCGATCTTTACGGATGTTGTCTCATAGACAGCCGCGGACATGCGGCTCGCTGTGAAGCGCTTCCAGATCAGCTGGTAGAGGCGGAACTGGTCTCGTGCCAGGGATTCTTTTACCTTTACAGGTGTTAAGGAAAGATTTGTCGGACGGATCGCCTCGTGGGCATCCTGGATCTTTCCGCTGTTCTTCTTTGTATTTTCACCCTGGGACAGGTAATTCTCGCCGTAGTTTTCAGCGATGAAATCACTTGCCATCTTCTCTGCTTCCTCAGCCACACGGGTGGAATCGGTACGCAGGTAGGTGATGAGACCGACGGTGCCATGGCCCTTTACATCAACGCCCTCATAGAGCTGCTGGGCGAGGCGCATGGTCTTCTGGGTAGAAAAGTTCAACGCCTTGGACGCCTCCTGCTGCAGGGTGCTCGTTGTAAACGGAAGCGGCGGTTTCTTCGTGCGCTCCCCGTTTCTGATATCTGTCACGATAAATTTCTGTCCCTTTAAGGACTCAAGTAAAGCGTCAAGCTCCGCCTTGCTCTTGATCTCCGTTTTTCCATCTTTGTCATTATGAAAATGGGCTGCTGCCGGTTTCTTTGAACCCGGAGCTTTTAACATCGCGTCGAGGCTCCAGTATTCCTCCGGGATAAACGCGGAGATCTCCTCTTCCCTGTCGCAGATCATACGGAGGGCCGCAGACTGGACACGGCCGGCGCTAAGGCCTCTCTTAACCTTCTCCCAGAGGATCGGGCTGATCTTATAGCCAACAATACGGTCCAGGATACGCCTCGTCTGCTGGGCGTCCACCAGGTTCATATCGATATCGCGGGGTGCCTTTAAGGACGCCTTTACCGCATTTTTCGTGATCTCATTGAAGCTGATCCTGTATACTTTTTTATCTTTTACCTCGTCAAGCTTTAACGCTTTCATCAAATGCCAGGAAATCGCTTCTCCCTCACGGTCAGGGTCAGTTGCGAGATAAATTTTATCTGCTTTTTTTACTTCCTTCCGAAGCTTCGCAAGGATATCTCCCTTGCCCCGGATCGTAATATATTTCGGTTCATAATCATTTTCCACATCAATTCCGAGCTGGCTCTTCGGAAGATCTCTCACGTGTCCGTTGGACGCGTCGACCTCATATGTGCTTCCCAGGAATTTTTTAATTGTTTTAACCTTTGCAGGAGACTCTACAATCACAAGACTGTTCGCCATATTCTTCACATCCTTCTGCAATCATTCCGCTTTTTTATAATATTGATTCCCGGTTCCAAAAACAAGTCCCGCAAGCTCCAGCTTTAAAAGGGCTTCCATACATTCTGTCACGGAGAGTCCGCAGAGTGCGGCGATCTCTTCCAGATATCTGGGGCGCGAATCAACCGAAGCATACACCAAATTTTCGTTCTTGGCAAGCCTATTTTGTGAAAATTTATGAATCGTTAATTTTCTTTCGTATTTCATCCCAAGGAATTCCAGCACATCCGAGGGGCTTAAAAGCATGTTCGCACCGCCCTGGATCAGGCGGTTGCAGCCACCGCTTAATGGGTCATTTGCCCGTCCCGGAAGGGCGAAAACTTCTTTTCCCTGCTCCAGGGCAAAGTCCGCCGTGATAAGGGATCCGCTCTTCTCCCTCGCTTCTATTATAATAACCGCATCAGCGAGGGCGCTGATGATCCGGTTGCGCATGGGGAAATTCATGGCGGCGGGGCGGGTTCCCGGGACGAACTCCGAGAGGATGCCGCCGTTTTCCTCCATGGCATGGAAAATTTTGTAATTTTCCCGTGGGTAGCAGACGTTTACCCCGCAGCCCAAGACTGCGTAGGTGGGCTTTCCACGCTCGATGGCGCCTCTGTGGGCATAGCCGTCCACGCCGGCTGCCATGCCGCTGATGATGTTGACTCCGGCGTTGGCGAGTTCCCCGGCGTAGAAGCCTGCCGCTTCCTTCCCGTACTCCGTGCAGGCCCTCGCGCCCACGATGGCCACCGACGGGACCTCGTTTTCCGGGAGACTGCCTTTTACAAAGAGGGCTGCCGGGCGATCTTTATATGGAAGAAACCGGGTCGGATAGTCCGGGTCGCATTCCGCGATGACGCGGATGTTCTTCTGTGCCAGGCCAGCAAACTCCTTCCGCCATGCGGATTCGTGTTTTCTCGACTTCTGGAAGACCTCCGCCCGCCGCTCCGTGAGGACTCCTGATTTCTGCAGTTCCTGGGGCTTTACCCTCCAGGCAGACAGGTAGGTCCCAAATGTGTCTTTCAGGCCTCTGATTGTTACGCCGCCGAAACCGGGAATGTGGCAGAGGCAGTAGAGAGCTTCGCGGTCGGTGAGTGTATTACTTGTCATAATTTCATATTCTCCTTTTAATTTCCCCAGAATTTACCGCGGCTCTTCACATAAGACACTGCTTCACAGAGATCCGCAAGCCGGATTTTCTCTTCTTCTGCAAGATCTGCCGTTGTCCGTGCTACTTTCAGGATTCGGTCATGCATCCTGGCTGAAAGGGCAAGCTTTTTAAAAATTTCTTCCATAAACTTTTCTTCTTCGCGTCCGAGCCAGCAGAACTTCCGGATATGACGTCCTGACATTTCGCCGTTGCAGCGGATATTTTCACCTGCAAAACGTTCTCCCTGGATCTTCCTTGCCTGTTCCACACGGGCACGGATTTCACGGGATGATTCGTTATTTCCGCTGCTTCTGATATCTCCGTAAGTGATCGGTGATGCCTCCACGCAGATATCGATCCGGTCTAACATCGGTCCCGATACTTTCTGTAAATACCGGGTTATTTGTCCATCGGTGCAGCGACAGCGGGAACGGTCTGGGAAATGACCGCAAGGACAGGGGTTCATGGCCGCAACGAGCTGGAAATTCGCAGGATATGTCACGGAAGCTTCCACTCTCGAGACAGTCACCTCCCGTTCCTCCAAAGGCTGACGCAACGTCTCCAGGGCTGCTCTGGAGAATTCCGGAAACTCGTCAAGGAACAAAATCCCGCCGGTGGCAAGAGATATCTCCCCCGGCTTCGGTCTTCTCCCACCTCCGGTCAGTGCCTGAACCGACACGGTGTGATGGGGCGCCCGGAACGGACGTGTCCGGATCAAAGGCTCTTTGGCTGTCAGGAGATGGCTCACACTATAGATTTTTGAGATCTCGATGCTCTCTGCGATATCAAGCCCCGGCATGATCGTCGGCATTCTTTTTGCCAGCATGGTCTTTCCAGCTCCCGCAGGACCAACGATCAAAAGATTATGTTTTCCAGCTGCCGCCACCTCGGCTGCTCTTCTGAGCAGCGGCTGACCGGAAAGTTCTGAAAAGTCAACCTCGTAACGGTTCATGGAATTCTGCAATTCGTCCATATTTATCGTTGACTCCGCCTGCATAGGAAGCTTTCCCGAAAGCACCTCCAGGAGATGTCTCAGATCCCGGATCCCATAAAGTTCCATTTCCCCTATAACAGATGCTTCATTCACATTCTCCACAGGTAAAAACACTCGTTTAAAACCACTTTCCCGTGCCTGGTCTGTAAGTGCCATAACCCCAGGAATTCCCCGAACAGTCCCGTCCAGCCCCAGTTCTCCGAACAAGACAGCGTCTTCGAGATCTTTCGCCCGAAATCCACCGTAGGCGGATAAAATTGCAGCGGCGATCGCGAGGTCGAATCCGGTCCCTTCCTTTCTAAAATCTGCCGGGGACAGGTTGATCGTGATCTTTTTGGGCGGCAGGGAAAGTCCGAGATTTTTGATCGCCGTCCGCACCCTGTCTCCGCCTTCCCGTACCTCGGACGCAAGGTAACCTACGAGGATCAGACCCGGAAGTCCATCGCTGACGTCCGCCTCCACGGTCACATTCTTTCCCTCCATGCCGCGAAGGTATATGCTGTTGATTTTACTGAACAAAAAGACTCCTTTCCAAACATATTTAAGATGTTTTTGCTTTGCTGAATTTTTCAGAACTATTTTCGACAGGTGAATTTTTCACCATTGTTGATAATATAGATGTATTTAAGAATGTTTAAGAAAAATATTGGTAACTGTTCAGTAAGTTTGCGCACTTGCTGCGCTGACCGTAAGAAAACATAGGCTGGAAGGCAAAAATCCCATCAGCGAAGCTGATCAGGAATGGATTTTTGCGTGTAACTATGAAGGTACTGAATAGTTACAAATATTGAATTTATAGCAGACTGCCCCGCAGATCAGCGCAGCCAGTCTGCCGCTTTTATCTCAGTCGAGAAGACTCCCACCTCATTAGGTGGTGAGTAATAGCAAATTTGTCTCAGTGGGAGTTGGGTCTCCGACTGAGATAAACGCTCCGCGAGGATGCGCAGTGATTCTGTATGGAACATGTCAGCTTTGCTGACCAGAATCACGCGCCAAGTCTCACGGACGTTCGACTTGAATTATTTGTTCTTCTCATGCTCCTCGATCCACTCCAGAATATCCCCGGATACCTGTTCTCGGTTGAGTTCATTTAAAAGTTCATGCCTCGCGCCCTCATAAAAGCCGATGGAGAGATCTTCTACCCCTGCTTTATCATAGCGGTCGTAAACTCTCCGCACGCCTTTTGTCTCCTCACCCACCGGATCTTTGCTTCCGGAGAGGATCAGGATCGGGAGGTCGGTGCGCATTTTGCCTGCTTTTTCGAGCTTTGCGGTCTTTAAGATCACCTCGAAGAAATCCCGGTACGCGCCCGCAGTGAAAATAAAGTTCGTCAGCGGATCATCCCCGAAGGCGCGGTCTCTCTTTTCATCCCTGGACAGCCAGTCGTAAGGCGTCTTTGTCGGCTTGAATTTCCGGTTATAGTTTCCAAGGGACAGATTGTAGAGCATTTTGCTCCTGTATCTCGTCCCTTTCCTCTTACAGACAGAGTCCGCCAGCATATATCCGAACCGCACCTCAGCGTCCTTCGGTGCTCCGGTTCCGAGCAGGATCACACCGTCGATTCCGTCCTTGTAGACGGTCAGATATCGTCTCGCGAAGAACGACCCCATACTGTGCCCCAAAAGAAAAATCGGCACACCCGGATATTTTCTCTGTGCATGGACCGTCACACGGCGCATATCACGGATCACGGAGACAGCGCCCGCATGGTCACCGAAATATCCTCTGTCTTCCTCCGCTGCCGCGGTCTTTCCGTGGCCTAAGTGGTCATTCCCGAAAACATAGATCCCGTGTCCCGTAAGGAATTCCGCAAACTCCCGGTATCTTCCCACATGTTCCATCATTCCGTGGGCGATCTGGACGACGGCTTTCACCTCGCCGTTTGGAATCCATTCCATACAGTGGAGATTCGCAAGACCGCTGCTGGATGGTATATAAAATTCATGGATCTCCATAATTTCTGCCTCCTGTGCATAAAACATTTTCGATTTTAGCTAACAGGCACTCAAATACCCGTTCCGCCTGTCATCAGTGCTCATCGAAGAGTTTTATAAATATAGTCCTAGTATAACACGCACTCAAAACTTTCCCTAGGAAACATCTGTTAAAATTTCATAAACTTTATCTAAACCGAAATTAAATGTGTCAGGCGCATTCCGCTATCCTGTATGGTCACCCACACCGGGCTGCACTCTGCGCAGGCGCAAAAAAGCCCCGCAGGCGCTCTCACACCAGCGGGGACTTTCTAACTTTCCAATGCTTCCAACCTCAATTACAAGACGGTCGTCATGTCCGATCAGTCTTTCTTCATCAGCTTTACCATAACAGCCTTCTGCGCATGCAGGCGGTTCTCTGCCTCATTGAAGATCTCGTCGGCATGTTCCTCGAAGACTTCCTCGGTGATCTCCTGTCCGCGGTATGCCGGGAGACAGTGCATGACCATGGCACCTGCGTTTGCGGCTGTGAGGAGCTGTTTGTTGATCTGATAGTCTTTGAAGATCTTCTTTCTCTCCTCTTTCTCGGCTTCCTCGCCCATGGAGGTCCATGTGTCTGTGATCACGATATCCGCACCGGACGCTGCCATATACGGATCTGTCTCCAGGGCAAATTTATCCGCATATCCTTTGGTGAATTCGAGGACTTTCCCGTCCGGCTTATATCCGTCCGGTGTTGCGACAGCCACGTTCATGCCGACTTTTAAGCCGCCGACGATCAGGGAGTTTGCCATGTTGTTGCCGTCACCGATGTAGCACATTTTAAGTCCTGTGAAGCTTCCGAATTTCTCACGGATCGCCATGAGATCCGCAAGGACCTGGCACGGATGACAAAAATCGGTAAGTCCGTTGATAACCGGGATGGAACCGAATTTTGCAAGATCTTCCACTTCCTTCTGCGCGAAGGTACGGATCATAATTCCGTCAAGATATCTGGACAGCACGCGGGCGGTATCCTGAACCGGCTCGCCACGGCCGATCTGTAAGTCTTTGGATGACAGGAACAGAGCATGTCCGCCTAACTGATACATTCCTGTCTCGAAGGAGACACGTGTTCTTGTGGAGGATTTCTGGAAGATCATTCCGAGAGTCTGTCCCTTTAAGAGTTCGTGCGGAATGTTGTGCTTTCTCTCATATTTTAACTGGTCTGCCAGATCCAGAATTCCGGTGATCTCCTCTGTGCTGAGATCCAGTAATTTTAATAAATGATTCATGATTCAAATACCCCTTTCATGGCTTCAAGTGCCTGATCGATCTCTTCATATGTAATAACAAGCGGCGGAAGCAGACGGATCGCGTCCGTTCCGGCTGTCAGGACGAGAACGCCCTTTTCCATAAGCTTTGCAACATATCCGGCGCGCTTTTCCGGATCCACGATGATACCTAACATGAGTCCCATGCCGCGGACATTCTTCACTGCCGAGGAATTAAATCCCAGGACTTTTTCTTTGATGTAAGCGCCCTTTTCCTCAACCTCTTTTAAGAATTCCGGCTTCATCACCGTGTCGAGGACCACATTCGCAGATGCCGCGCTCACCGGATTCCCGCCGAAGGTGGAACCGTGGGTTCCCGGTCCCATAACATCCGCGCAGGACTTCGCAGCCAGCACGCCGCCGATAGGCAGACCGCCGCCGAGACCTTTTGCCATGGTCACGATATCCGGAGCAATTCCGTACTGCTCATAGGCGAAGAGGCTGCCGCATCTTCCTATGCCGGTCTGGACCTCATCCACGATGAGCAGGATATCGTTCTCCTTACAGAATTTCGCGACGCCCTGGACAAACTCTTTATTTAACGGCAGAACGCCGCCCTCTCCCTGGATCATCTCCATCATGACCGCACAGCAGGTCTTGTCTGCCTTTGCGGTTACATCCGCCAGGTCGTTTGCCTTCGCGTAGGCAAAGCCTTCCGTGAACGGGAAGAAGTACTGGTGGAACTTCTCCTGTCCGGTTGCCTTTAATGTTGTGACCGTTCTTCCGTGGAAGGACTGGATCAGTGTCACGATGGTGTTCCTTCCCTCGCCGTATTTATCGAAGGAATATTTTCTCGCGAGCTTGATGGCACCCTCATTTGCCTCCGCACCGGAGTTTGCAAAGAAGATTTTTCCCATCCCTGTGGCTGTCACGAGCTTCTCTGCGGCACTCACCATAGGCTCCGTGTAGTAAAGGTTGGAAGCGTGCATGAGCTTTTCCGCCTGTTTTGTCACGGCATTTACGATCGCCGGATTTCCGTGGCCTAAGCTGTTTACTCCGATCCCAGAGGTCAGATCCACGTACTGTTTTCCGTTCGCATCCCAGAGCGTCGCTCCTTTTCCGTGGTCAAGGACGATGTCAAACCGTCCGTATGTATGCATGATATATTCTGAATCTTTTTTCTTGATCTCTTCCGCTGTCATATCGTACCTCCTGTGGCAACTGATTCGGCAGATCCACGCTTTTTCCTGCGTTCTCTCTGCAAAAAATGTGTACTCTGGCACATTCCGCGCCGGATGCGTTTTCTTACAGGAATCTGTATCTTCGCATGGATCTGCGTCTGCCTTTTATGAAAACATGGTTCCTACACCTTCATTTGTAAGCAGCTCGATCAAGATCGAGTGCGGCACACGGCCATCCTGAATGTTCGCGCGCTCCACGCCCTGACGGACACACTCCACGCAGCAGTTGACCTTCGGGATCATGCCGCCCTTGATGATGCCCTCCCTGACGAGAGACGGAACTTCCGAAACCTTCAGGCGTTTGATCAGTGTGGATTCATCGGACGGATCTCTCAAAAGTCCTCTTACATCCGTGAGCATGATCAGCTTTTTTGCCTTTAACGCGATGGCAAGCTTCTCAGCCGCTGTATCCGCGTTGATGTTGTAGTTGCAGGTATCGTCAATTCCTGCGGCAACACAGGTAACTACCGGGATATAGCCTTTTTCCAGCATATCAAGGACGATCTGCGGGTTTGTCTTAACGATGTCACCCACATAGCCGTATTCCGTTCCGTCCGGATCGTTCAATTTGACCGCCTCAAACAATCCGCCGTCCATTCCGCTTATTCCTACGCCTTTTCCTCCGGCATTTTTTAAGAGTGTTACGAGATTCTTATTGAGCTTTCCGCAGAGGACCATCTGGACCGCTTCCATCGTCTCTTTGTCTGTATAGCGCAGACCCTTGATGAATTTGGACTCTTTTCCGGTCTTCTTTAAAAGTTCCCCGATCTCCGGACCGCCGCCGTGGACGAGAACGACCTTCACACCCACGAGATTTAAGAGGACGATGTCACGGATGACCGCCTGCTTTAAATCCTCGTTGATCATGGCGTTTCCGCCGTACTTTACGACTACGATCTTTCCATTGTATTCCTGAAGATACGGGAGCGCCTCCACAAGGACACCCGCTCTTGTCTCCGGTTTCAGATTTTCCATAAATTTTCTCCTTCTTTTCAGATTGCCCCCAATAGAATCAGGCGATTTATTTATAAATTCAGTCCAGCTGTCTCCTCAAGTCCCAGCATCAGGTTCATGTTCTCCACCGCCGCGCCGGAAGCGCCTTTTCCGAGGTTATCAAACAGCGCCGTGATGATCGTCTGGTCTTCATGTCCATTGACGACCAGTTCCATGCTGTCCTTTCCCGCCATGGTCCCGGCGGCGATCATCGGATCCTCATATCCGAACGGATGGACTTTTACGACCTTCTTTCCGTCGTAGTGGGCAGCCAGCGCCTCGTGGATATCTTTCGCTGTGGGATTTCCCTTTAACATGGAGTTCTGCAGCATGACGGTGACTGCCATTCCTTTATAATAGTCATCCACGATCGGGCAGAACACCGGAGGAACATCAAGTCCACAGATCTTCTGCATCTCCGGGAGGTGTTTGTGTTTCAGGTTCAGACCGTAGATTCTCGGTGTGCTGTAGAGTTCCGGTTTCTCCGGGGATTCGTACTCCGCGATCATCTTTTTTCCGCCGCCGGAGTATCCGGTGAGGGAAAATACGGTGAGGGGCGTCTCCTTCGGGATCATTCCAGACGCCACGAGCGGATAGACCGGGATCACGAATCCTGACGCATGGCAGCCCGGATTTGCTGTGAATTTTGCATGGACGACTGCATCTTTATGCATATCGGAAAGCTCCGGAATCCCGTATGCCCAGCCGGGTGCTGTACGGTGCGCCGTGGACGCGTCGATGATCCTCGCGGAATCCTTCTCCACAAAGCTCACCGCTTCCTTCGCCGCCGCATCCGGCAGGCAGAGGAAGGTGATATCCGCCGTGTTGATGAGTTTCTTTCTCTCATCCGGGTCTTTCCTCTTTGTTTCATCAATTAACAGGAGTTCAATGTCGTCTCTTGATGCAAGTCTGTCGTAGATCTGGAGTCCTGTGGTTCCTTCTTTTCCGTCAATGTATACCTTTGGCTTCATAATTGTTCTCCTCTCGCTCATAGATTGTTCTGGATTCCAGGTTCGTCTCCCATCCGCCTGAATGTGTGGGGCGCGGATAGAAGTCGTGAATATTTTTTGAATAATTTTGCATAATTATAACTCTATGTGTATATTTATGCAAGTATTTTTTTGCCTTTTACAGCGTTTTTATGAAACTTTCTTTGTAACTGTTCAGTAGGTCTGCGCACTTGCTGCGCTGACCG
>UMEN01009903.1_pt1 | contig 17939 bp, 21 predicted proteins | sample 1964751 | NCBI WGS metagenome assembly UMEN01 (sample SAMEA4836020, study PRJEB28245) | human gut metagenome | biome: gut microbiome; material: fecal sample | place: Denmark | collected 2008
ACGAGAAACAACCCCTTTGTTACCGTGACGACCGGCCATTTTATCTCCGACTTTGATTTTACGTTTTTGTGCGATGTAAACACGAACGAGCATGTTAACACCTGATTGCAATTCATCACCGTTTGCACGTGTAAAGATTTTAACGTCACGAACGACACCATCTCCACCGTGTGGTACACGAAGTGATGTATCACGAACTTCACGAGATTTATCACCGAAGATTGCGTGAAGAAGACGTTCTTCAGCAGAAAGGTCTTTTTCACCTTTAGGTGTTACTTTACCTACAAGGATGTCACCTTCTTTAACTTCAGCACCAATACGAATGATACCCATTTCGTCAAGGTCTTTAAGAGCTTCTTCACCAACGTTTGGAATTTCGCGAGTGATTTCTTCAGGGCCTAACTTAGTATCACGTGTTTCTGATTCAAATTCTTCCAAGTGAACCGATGTATAAACATCTTCTTTAACAAGACGTTCACTCAAGATGATGGCGTCTTCATAGTTATAACCATCCCAAGTCATATAAGCGACGATTGGGTTTTGACCAAGGGCCATTTCACCTTTTTCCATTGAAGGACCATCAGCGATGAAGTCACCTTTTTCAACGATATCGCCAACTTTAACAAGTGTGTGTTGGTTATAAGCTGTACCTGAGTTAGAACGACGGAATTTAGTGATGTGGTAAACATCAAGTGAACCATCTTCACGACGAACTTCAACTTTTTCAGCGTCAGAGAAGACAACTCGTCCATCGTGTTTAGCGATGACGGCAGCACCTGAATCGTGGGCTGCTTGATATTCCATACCAGTACCAACATATGGTGCGTGTGGATCGATCAATGGCACCGCTTGACGTTGCATGTTGGCACCCATGAGAGCACGGTTAGAGTCATCGTTTTCAAGGAAAGGAATACATGCTGTCGCAACGGCAACTACTTGTTTAGGTGAAACGTCAACGAAGTCAACGATGTTTGATGGGAACTCTTGGTTATTACCTTGATGACGACCCATAACGATGTCTTCAGCAAATGTTCCATCTTCGTTCAGTTTTGAGTTAGCCTGTGCTACTGTGTATTCATCTTCTTCATCGGCAGTCAACCAAACGATTTCGTTTGTAACCACACCTGTAGCGCGGTCAACTTTACGATATGGTGTTTGGATGAAACCATATTTGTTAAGGTGTCCGTATGTTGACAGGTTATTGATCAAACCGATGTTAGGTCCTTCAGGAGTTTCAATCGGACACATACGACCATAGTGAGTGTAGTGCACGTCACGAACTTCATAACCAGCACGGTCACGAGTCAAACCACCAGGTCCTAAGGCTGACAAACGACGTTTGTGAGACAACTCAGAAAGTGGGTTGTGTTGGTCCATGAACTGTGACAATTGAGAAGAACCGAAGAATTCTTTAACGGCTGCAGTTACAGGACGGATGTTGATGATTTGTTGTGGTGTCAACACTTCGTTATCTTGTACTGACATACGTTCGCGAACGTTACGTTCCATACGAGCAAGACCAATACGGAATTGGTTAGCAAGCAATTCACCAACGGCACGGATACGACGGTTACCCAAGTGGTCGATATCATCAACTTTACCTAGACCTTCAGCAAGGTTAAGGAAGTACGACATTTCAGCCAAGATATCAGCTGGTGTAAGCGCACGTGCTTTATCATCAGGATTTGCATTACCAACGATTGTAACAACGCGGTCTGGATCAACTGGTGATACAACTTTGAATTTTTGAAGAACAACAGGTTCAGTGACAACAGCATAATCGTTTGGTGTGTAAACAAATTTGTTAAGGTCACCATCCAATTGATCAGCAATTGAATCGATAACGTCATGTGTCATTACTGTACCAGCTTCAACAAGGATTTCACCTGTTTCAGCATCAACCAAGTTTTCAGCAATTGTTTGGTTCAAGAGACGAGTCTTGATGTTAAGTTTTTTGTTGATTTTGTAACGACCAACAGCTGCCAAGTCATAACGACGTGGGTCAAAGAAACGAGCGACAAGCAAGCTACGTGAGCTATCAGCTGTTTTTGGTTCACCTGGACGAAGGCGTTCGTAAATTTCTTTAAGTGCTTCGTCAGTACGTGAATCTGCTGGGTTTTTATGAATATCTTTTTCGATAGTGTTACGAACAAGTTCGCTATCACCGAAGATATCCATGATTTCATCATCACCTGAGAAACCAAGAGCACGTACAAGTGTTGTAAATGGAATTTTACGTGTACGGTCGATACGTGTGTAAGCAATGTCTTTTGAATCTGTTTCTAATTCAAGCCATGCTCCACGGTTAGGGATTACAGTTGAACCGTAACCAACTTTACCGTTTTTATCAACTTTATCATTGAAATAAACACCAGGAGAACGAACCAACTGAGAAACGATAATACGTTCACCACCGTTGATGATGAATGTACCCATTTCAGTCATAATTGGGAAATCACCGAAGAAAACTTCTTGAGTTTTGATTTCTCCTGTTTCTTTGTTAATCAAACGGAAGGTTACAAAAATAGGTGCTGAGTAAGATGCATCGTGGATACGAGCTTCTTCAAGCGTATACTTAGGCTCTTTCAATTCGTAACCAACAAATTCAAGTTCCATAGTATCCGTAAAGTTTGTAATTGGAAGTACATCTTCAAAAACTTCTCTTAATCCGTTATCCAAGAAGTCTTTAAAAGAATCCGTTTGAATTTCAATCAAGTTAGGTAAATCAAGAACTTCCTTGATTCTTGAAAAGCTACGACGTGTACGGTGTTTCCCGTACTGAACTTCATGTCCTGCCAAGTTTTTTACTCCTTCATTAAAATACAGAGGTCTATAAACTCCATCATAACCACAATTCTCTTCATACGACGAGAACAATCATTACTTTTTCATTTTGACCTTTATAGTTAGGGTACTTAAAACACCCCGCCAAGTGTGTCGTTGATGTGAATTTTTAGAAACTTTAAATATAGGTTACAAACTGCATTTTTTCTAAAATTAGGCACAAAAAGAGCAGCTAAATCTGACCATAAAAAGTGTGATTTAACTGCTGCAAACTTTAGTTGGACAATATTTCAACTAAAGAAAACGACAAATAGTTGCTAATATTATACCTTATTTTTTAAATTTTTGCAAGTGTTTTTAGTTACTACTGTTGGTTTTAATCGCCGGATTATGAAGCAATGCATCCCATGCTTTCGTGTAGTCACTATCCGTTCCGCCAATAGCAAATTTATAGGTCATATTACCCGCTCCAGTCTTAGCCCAATAACTTGTCGTTGTCTCACCGCTAACGTTAAGCGAGCGACCATTTACCGTTACCGTACCAGGCTGCAAACCAGTTGCTTTTAGAACCGTTGACTTAATCACATTTGAAGACAAGTTGTATTTGTCTGTTCCAAATGTATTCGCATGAGCATTATAAATGCTATTAACCAAATCAGCCATATACTGAGCGTTGTATTTGTATCCAGCCATTGAGTCTAGAGAGGTATTATCATCATTACCTGCCCAACCACCTAAAGTTACTTTTGGTGTTGAAAGCATCAACCAAACATCCGTATAATTGTCGGTTGTCCCTGTTTTTCCTGACCAATCTGCTTGCGCTGCTTGACTATTCAAAGCTTGTAAATCTTTATAGAACTCGGTAGTTGCGCCACCTTTAACAACATCTTTCAATAACTGGTTCAAAATACTAGCTGTTGCTTCTGAGAATATACGAACTGGATTTGCCTTGTGTTGGTAAATGACATCACCTTTATTATTAGTGATGCTATCAACCAAATAGCCTTTCATGTAAACACCACCGTTTGAAATCATTTGATAGGCATTTACTTGTTGAAGAACAGTTGTTTCAATACCACCACCTAAAGGTAGGCTTTCAATCGCGTAGTTGTCAACGCTATAATTCATTTTCTTCATGTAAGACGCAATATCAACATTGTGATTGAGTAACATCTGATAAGTCCAATAAGCTGGAATATTCCATGATGTATTAAGTGCTTCTTGAAGGTTAATCATGCCAGTTCCGACGTCGTTACCGTGCATGATTGGTTGACCACTTGAGAAATTCGTTGGGTAATTAGAAAGAATACTTGCACTGCCAAGAAGTCCTTGATCAATGGCAATACCGTAAGCGATAATCGGTTTGATACTTGAACCTGGTGAGCGCGCAGTATCAAAAGCGTGGTTATTTTGGTTGGTTGAATAATCCCTGCCACCAATAAATCCTAAAATCGCACCAGTAGAATTATCCATCAAGACATTCCCAACATCGACTTGTTGAGAACTTCCTTGATCCAGTGTGCTACCATACTGTGCTACTGCGTTTTGCATAGCATTGTAGACATTCTTATCAATCGTTGTCTTGACCGTGTAGCCACCTTGTTGCAAAGTTTCAGAAGCTAATTTACGATAAGATTCTTTCGTTGTATCGTTTTTCAATTCTTGTTCAGAAACACCATTTTTCTCAATCAAGTAATCATACATGATATCTTGTGCTTCTTCTAGGACAGAATAGTAAAGGAAATCGTGAGAACTTGTCGTTGCAGATGCCGGTTGAATAAAGTCTTGACTAACATCATAAGATTTATATTCATTGTATTCATCTTTTGTCAAATAGCCTGCGCGATACATATTGTAAAGAACATCTTGTTGACGAGAAAGACCATAAGCCATATTCTCAGCATCTTTTAGCTGACCAGCTGCTGTATACGGAGAATATACAATCGGGCTTTGAGGCAAACCAGCTAAAAATGCAGCCTGTGGAATTGTCAAATCACTTGCAGACACCCCAAAAATACCTTGAGCTGCCTCTTCAATACCAGCAATATTTTCACCCTTATTGTTACGTCCAAAAGGTGAGACATTCAGGTAATCGGTCAAAATCTCATCTTTACTCAAATAACGTTCCAAAGCCAACGCATATATAATTTCACGTGATTTACGTTTAAAGGTTGGATCATCACCTAGCACCTGTTGCTTGATTAATTGTTGCGTCAACGTTGACCCACCACTAGTTTCACCTAGGCCAAGAACAGACCCCAAAGTCGCACGGAAAACCGCCTTAGGAACCACACCATCATGCCCTTCAAAATTTTCATCCTCAGTTGCTACAATAGCATGTTTGATATTTTCTGAAATAGCTTCGCTAGCAACTGGTGTACGTAGCAAGTCCGTATCAATGGCAGCAATCGAACTGCCATCAGAATAAGACATCTGTGACACGCGCGTCAAAGATGTCACCTGACTGACCAAGCTCTCCTTATCAGGGATTTTAACCGCATCTATCTGACTAGCAAGATAACCAAAAGCTAAACCAACTCCCAACATGCCAAACAAGATGACAATAATATAAAAAAAGTCGGTTAATAACTTAACTGTTCTCAAAAAGACTGATCCAAAATCAAGTAAGCCAAGCTTCTGATGATCTGCTTTTTTCTTATTTTTATTTCTCTTACTCTTACTCATTCTAATACCTCGATAATATTATACCAAACTTTGATAAAGCTTGCATAGAGGCACCGCTTTTTGATATAATAGCCTGTAAACTACAATATCATTGAGGGAAAATCTAGCCCAGCTAAAAGACACAAATATCACCCTCAAAATTTTAAGTAAGGAGAAAGCTCGTGAACATATTCGAAGAACTCAAAGAACGTGGCTTAGTTTTTCAAACAACTGATGAAGAAGCCCTTGTCAAAGCATTAACAGAAGGGCAAGTATCCTATTATACTGGTTATGATCCTACAGCTGATAGTCTTCACCTTGGTCACTTGGTTGCCATTCTAACATCACGTCGCCTTCAAATGGTAGGACATAAACCATATGCTCTTGTTGGAGGAGCTACAGGACTTATCGGTGACCCATCATTTAAAGATGCTGAACGCAGTCTTCAAACAAAAGAAACTGTCGATGGATGGGTTGTTAAAATTCAAAATCAATTGTCACGTTTCCTTGATTTCGAAAATGGCGACAACAAAGCCGTCATGGTCAACAACTATGACTGGTTTGGTAACATTAGCTTCATTGACTTCCTACGTGATGTCGGTAAATACTTTACTGTCAATGCAATGATGAGTAAAGAATCAGTTAAAAAACGTATTGAAACAGGTATCTCATACACTGAGTTTGCCTACCAAATCATGCAAGGTTATGACTTCTACGAATTAAATGACAAATACAACGTTACTTTGCAAATTGGTGGTTCTGACCAATGGGGTAATATGACTGCTGGTACAGAACTTCTTCGTCGTAAAGCTGATAAAACTGGTCACGTTATGACAGTGCCACTTATCACTGACGCTACAGGTAAAAAATTCGGTAAATCTGAAGGAAATGCGGTTTGGCTTGATGCTGACAAAACATCTCCATACGAAATGTACCAATTCTGGCTCAACGTTATGGACGATGATGCTGTTCGCTTCTTGAAAATCTTCACATTCCTTTCACTAGATGAAATTGCTGAAATCGAAAAAGAATTTAACGCTGCACGTCACGAACGTTTGGCACAAAAAGTCCTAGCACGTGAAGTTGTCACACTTGTTCACGGTGAAGAAGCTTACAAAGAAGCTCTTAAAATCACTGAACAACTTTTTGCTGGAAACATTAAGAGCCTTTCAGCAAAAGAATTAAAACAAGGTCTAAACAACGTTCCTAACTATGCTGTTTCAGACAATGATAACCGCAACATCGTTGAAATGCTTGTTGCTGCTAAAATCTCACCATCAAAACGTCAAGCACGTGAAGACGTTCAAAACGGTGCTATCTACATCAACGGTGAACGTATTCAAGATTTGAACTACACACTTTCTGATGACGATAAAATCGATAACGAACTTACTGTTATCCGCCGCGGTAAGAAAAAATACTTCGTACTGGACTTTAGCTAACCATATACTAGCATAGAACCCTTGGAACGTTGATATTATAGGATTTCTGGAAAAACCTATCTCCTTACATTTTTACTTATTTTTATCAAAAGTCCACAAAAAGGGGAGTAAATTTTAACGAGTTCAGCAGGCAAGAAAATAGCACCCAAAAGGTGCTTTTTTTAATCTTTAAATAATTCTACAGAGTTAAGTATGTGTCTGCTAGGAGCTTTAGTAGTTTTAGTAATAATATTACTCTCTCTTAAATACTTAATATTATCTTTGATAGTTTTCTTTGGATACGTTCTTGATAATATATCTATTATTTCATTATCTTTAATTCCTTCTTTAGGGTCGTCCACAAATTCAGTTGATTGAAAAACTAAAAATAAGATTCGTTTTTGAATTTCTGTTAAATCATCCATACTTTCAATGATGTTAAAGGTATCTTCTAAAATAGATTTTTTACTACTTAATATATCAATTATATCGTCTTGGCCATCTTTCAATAATTCCAACAAGTATAGAACAAAAAAAGTTCCTTCAGCTCTATTATCATAATCACCAGTTATTTTAAAAGCCTCATAGTATTTTTTCTTATTTTCATTAATTTTTTGAGATATTACAAGTCCAGAATAAATGTCTAGTTTTCTAGATAAATATCTAGATAAAATATATCTTCCTGTTCTACCATTGCCATCATAAAATGGGTGAATATTTTCAAAGAAAAAGTGAGCTAAACTTGCTTTTATTAAAAATGGAATTGTTTTATCATTAATAAAAGTTATCCAACTTGTTAACATTAAAATAATAGTTGTTTCCTTGACGGGTGGAAGATGTTCTAACTTTCCAGAACTTTGGTCTAAAATATTAACATAATCATTTCTAAAAATGTCACCATCAAGTTCATTTTCTTCATCAATTTCACCTTTTGTCAATTCATCATAAATATTCCTAATGGTCTCTATATTGTCGATTTTCAAGAAATTATTTATTAATATATCATGATACATCCTTACTGTTGAGAGAAGTCTAATTTTTTCATTTTTACTTCTATTAATTACTGCATTATATGCTTCAGAAACCTCTTTTCTGGTAGTTTTAACTCCCTCAATTTCGTTGGTATTTATCACAGCTTTATATAATTGCTCCTTGTAAAACTGATCTTTTGCAACCTCTGGTAACTGGTTTGCTAATTCTTTTATTATTATCGATTTTTCTTGAATTTGTTGCATTAATATTTGAAGTTCTAATAAAGGAACCACAAAAAGGGGGAATTCCCTACCTTTACTAACCTCTCTCTTCATAAGATTGGGATACATTTCAGTTTTTATAATACCAAAACCATTAATTCTTTTACTATATTCACCTTCATATTCAGTATTATTGTTAAATTTTGTAATTTTTAAAGGTTTGTAGTCCATATTCATCACCAACTTTTTTAAATTTAAGTATATTTTAAATAGTTTATCCAATAATTTTATTAAAATCAATAAAAAACACTTCTTTTGATAACTTTTTTAGATACTGATAAACTAAATTCGTTCATGTATTATACTTTCTGAATTTGGAGCTTTGCACCTAGCAAGGCTCTTTTTTTGCTCCTAGACACGTTCTACAGGCGCTAAATCTAAAGACTGGTCGGGTATAATTACCCTTGGGAAGTCTTAATAGTTGCTGTAGGCTATTAAGAACGTTGTCTATGAGGCTTAAAATTGATTGTGGTGCGTGAGTTGCTCTAAAGAAAACACTAACAGTTCACCATTTTTATAATATCTGGCAAATTCAATAACCCCACGCTCTAATTTCAGATAAAAATTAGTCTCTGACATCATCAGTTCATCATAGATAATATAATCTTTCTTATTGTGCCATTTACAATATTTCTCAATAAGGATTTGTCTTAAATATTGCTTATCAATGCTATTGATAGCTTCTGTAATTGCCTGTAGCTCCTTAAAAGCTTGTAACTGCCTTTCCACCTTGATATGGCTTAACTCTACCGTTTTAAGCTCAAATAGATAGTTATCTGTTATTTTGGGTATGAGTTCTTCACCAGCCATACGGGAATAACGTCGATACAATTTTAAAACCTCATAAGCATTTCTCTTTGTCAGCTTCTTATCTATTTCCATTATCTGCCTCCTGTGCTATAATACAGGTCGGTAGAACCTTTCTAACGCCCCTTGAAACAGACTTGTCTGCGGTAGGCGGTGGGACGGTTCTACCTTTTTGTGTTATAATATATATCAATGGATTTGTTGGATTAACCTAGTCATGGTGGGGCACTTCTATTTTTTGTGTCATAATATATGTATTGGCACAAAGCCAAAATAAAATATAGAAAATGTTATGATATTAGTAGCGTTTCATATTTGAGGGCTTGCGTGACAGGGCTTTTTCTTTCGGACTGTGGTGTATCCATGGTCTTTTTTTGATACCTAAAAACTGAGCTAATCATATTGTTAGCTACCTAACAAATAGCATAGCAACAAAACTCAATGCAAGTGATGACACCCCTTAAAAATCTGAAAAAATGGCGCGTGATACAAGCTAACACCTTGTGGTGGCTCTCCTTGTCTCAAAATAGGGGGCGGGGGGTCATTTTTAATAAGCTTGAATGTAATTACATATGAAATACCTTTACCGCCATACACGGGCTTTTAGGCGGTTTCTAGGACGTTCTAAAAAATTCAAAAAGGGAAAATTGCGCACGGAAGAGGGCGGCGTTGTTATATCCGAACAATTCAGTGCCCCGATAAAAAAACAAGGGGTATTTCCGAACATCTACACACCCGTTTTGTCCCTCCTCATGGCTGTTTCTCGGACTTCGTTCGGTGTTCAGTGTGATTGCTGATACATGCTCACTCTGTCGCTCTCTGCTTGCTCTGTGATGATTGATGACTGTTTCCTACTGTATCCAAACAAAAGAACCTTACCAATACAGTAAAGCTCTTGTGTTTGTTGTCTGTGTTAACTTGCTTACTAACATTATATCATGAACAACAAAAGGACAACACCTAAAGCATTGTCCTTGTTTCCTCCAATAATAATATAGCATTGACAATCTCCATTTAGTTAGTTTAAACCAATCCAACTAATACAATATCAGTCTTAAGTCTCTCAAGTTCATCACTTGGTAATACTGGTTCAAAGTCACTAACCAATTGACTAACTTTGTTCATGTCTGCTTTCTTTAACTCTCTATCAATCATGTTGTTAAAATGTTTCTCTAAACAGTCAGCAAACAACTGTAGTCTGTCATCTGTTGGGAACTTCTTATCATAGTGTAATGCTGTTCTTGCTACCATGTTCCACATTTTAAGACGTGTATTCGTATCTCTATGTAACATATATAAGTTAACTGTGCTATCCTCATTCATTACCTTATTACCAATCTCTAACAGTTTTGTATGGTCTGCCTTGTTTAAATCTTCCCATTCCATACCCATAAACTGATAACGTCTAGCCTCAAGGCGTGTTACTTCTTTCTCACAATAACTAATATATTCTTGTTCAGTCATGTTATTCTACCTCCTCATACATAACCATGATATTATCTCCGTAAGCTTGTACACTGCTTATTTTCTTATCAGCCATGAACTCATTCACTCTGGTTTCTAGTTCCTCATTATTTTCTTGTCTAGTTATTGATAAAACGTCATCATATTTTGATTTAATTTGTTCACGGTTAAATAATTTAATTTTCATTTGTGTTTTGTCCTTTCTGTGTGGTCGGGGTAGTATTGGGTTAGATTTTGATTAGTTTTTAACTAACCCGCCAAAACCCTTATGTATCAAGGGTTTGAGAGCTTGGGTTATGGGTTAGTTTTACTTTTCAGGTCTCTCGCTATAAGAGAGCATATATATATTACTATTACTTACTTAATATATAATAACTAACCTAACTAACCTAATAATAAAAAAGTCAATAATACCAAGGGTTTGAGAGGGTTAGGAATAGGGTTAGGAATTAAAAACAATACTAACCCAAATCATTGGAAACGTTGATACCATGGGAATTTGTGTCCCTGTAATTTCCTAACCTACTATTTTTCAATCAGTCCAATGCCCCAAACGCCTTTAACAAATCTATTACGGTGAAAGCCGTGAGGGTCTAGAATATCATAAAATTCTTGGGCTACTGTGCCATTCTTTGCTTTGTATTCATTGCCTGTATTCCTTTCTAGTTCCATGATAACTGCCTTGCTGAATTGTCCTAGCTTTGGCTTGTCTATGCCCATGTCCTCAGCGAATTCTTTGAGTTTGTTCCGTGCGATAAACATTGGTACGTGGTTAACCTCGTACCATTTATTGGGGATATAAAAATTTTCTACCCAAACCTTAATATAGTCGTTGCTATTCTTGTATTCCGTTAACATTTCCTGTACTGCTTTAGGTTCTATGAATTTATCAAAATCAGCCATATTCAAAATCTGGAATAGTACCCATTCTAATAATGTTTTGTCTCTGATAAACTCGTCTTTGATTTCAGGGCGTTCTGTCTCACCGTTAAAATCAGCATTAAATGGAATAATGCATAAGCGCCGATACCAGCCTGTAGTTTTGTTTCTAGCACTTGGCAGGTCGTTACCTGAAAAGATACACAAAAGTTTAAAACGTGCTTCTATTGGTTGTTTACCCTTTTTGTTAACCTGTACTGGATCACCACTGACAACACTCATCAAGTCGGATACCTCATCAAGATACTTGTTAGATATGTCATCACCAATGTTACATACTTTCCCCTCAAGCGCTCCTAAATAGAATTCTTTCCCAAATTGGTCGGGTTTTAGATTGCTTATGTTCTCTCTGCCTATTAAATTTTCTAGTAAGGCTTGGAAAGTTCCCTTACCATTGTTACCGTCACCAACAAGCAACACCATTTTTTTTCGTGTTCGGTTCGGATTGATAGCCTCATTCATTACCTGCCATAAGAGCGTTACAAGTTCTTTATCATTACAAGCCAACGTATCAAGCCATTTATCAAAATCAAACCAACCGCCTAAAATTGGCTTCTTGGCAAATGGATTGTAAGAAGTCTTAATCTTACTTGTAATAATGAATTTAGGGCTAAACTTCTCTAATTGCTTTGTTTTGATATTATACACGCCGTTAGCAACTGGAATATAGCGATAGTCGCTTAATGGTGGCTGTATTTTGGTTTCTGTACGGATATAAGCTATTAATTCATTGAAAAATCTATGGGAAGTCAGACGGTTGTCATACTTTAACAACAATTTTCTAAAAATATCATCACTGGAAACATAGCAACCTAGGTCTAAATGATAGATATACAACTTACTAACGTCACTAATTGCACCCTCTCCGATAAAAGTAAAATGACAATGCTTTTTCAGTACTTTAGCAACTGTAGATACGTTAGGTTGTGGTATAACCGTGCGTTCGTTTTTTTGCCCCTCGTTAACAATATAGGCGTTTTCTTTTCGCCACGCGCTTCCTAGCTGATACAATAAATTATATAGCTCTGCCATAGTTTTAGGTGGCTCTGTATCTTCTGTTTCTGTCTGCTCTTTCTGTAAATCTATGCCATGGTTAATATCTGGCACTTTTTCGTCAAGCTGTTCTAAAAATTCGCTCATTCAATTCCTCCTTGAAAATCGTATTAATTGTGTTTAGAAAGCAGATATTAAGGTCGTTGTTTTTGGTTAAGCTAGTATATAACTGTGTGATTTGCTCGTATGAATAGCCGTTCAGATAGAATAACTTAACAAAGGCTATCATATCTTCTGTATTAGATAGTCCGTAAGCTATCCAATCAAACACAAGTCCCATAATAGGCAATGGGCTTCCTGCTCTCTGTCTGTTCAGGTATTCATGTTCTAACTCGTCTAACACGTCCGCTAGCTTGTCTTGTACGCTTGCTATCTGATAATCTCTAGCAACATGCCAACCGTCCTCTAAATAGCTTTCTAGGTCATCTGTGGCGGTTACCGTTACCGTGATACCTTTATAGCTAAAATTCATTAAAGCTATGTCTGGGGGGTGGTAGTAGGTCATCATGACATGATTGTCTTTGGCTATGGTTCGTGTGGGATTGTCCTTTAGAAAGCCAAACAAAGGTAAAACCTGCTTATTAATTTGTAAGTTAATGAATTGATACATACTAATATCCCTTTCTCCGTTTCTTTTTCAACTTTTTAAGTCTCTTCCGCTCTTTTTGTTGATCCAATGTAGGGCGACGGTCTTTATAATGCTTCTCATCGTGATAATGTCCGCCACCTTGTGCAGGGTGTATATTATATCTTCCCATTATTCAACTCCTCTAAAAATTCAATAAGCTGTGGTATTTTTTGTTCAATTACTCGTAAAACTGCTTGACTAGTATTCAAATTATCATCAACCAAAGCAACAGTTGCTAACGTCTGTATGTCATTTAATTCTGGTATAATATCATCAATCATTTTTCTACTCCTAAAAATATTAAAATGTCATCAATTTTGTAGAATACGGTGCGCGTGCCTTCGATTGGTGGGATGTATCGTTTTAGCCCAGCTTCTTCCCAACGCTTCACCGTGCCATACTTGATATTTAACTCTGTTTGCAACTCATCTTGTGTGATCAGTCCTAATAGCCGTGGCTTTGGTTTAAAATACGACTGTAGAAAGTCTTGTATGAGCTTTAATATGCCACGTTTGAGACTGTTCTCGCTCTCTCTGCTCAAACTAAACATACTTATACCCCCTCTAACAGCTCCTTGATAAGTTGCTTATATTCTTCTGGTTCAGCATTCATTAGAATATTTAAGCGTTTCTGTTCGTCTTGTAATTGATTGTAGAAAGATTTAGCACCGTCCAATAACTCCGCTTTATTGACTGGGATAAAATACCCTCGGTTAAAACCATGTCTAACACCAACAATAGGAATACCATACTTTGTGATTAGTTGGTTGATAATCTTCTTTACCGTTCTTTCCTCTAGTTTTAAAGTTAGGGCTATTTCTGCCCCTGTAGTCGGATTCTCTGCCCCCACTTTGATTTGTCTTAACACGCGCTTATAATTCACTGGTAACGGTGATAATGTCATTACTTATCCTCGCTTTCTTTGCTGACTAGAATAATCTGACCTTTATCCCACATATCGAAGCAATCAGTCAAGATTTCCAATACTCGCTCTAATTGATTTTGTTCCTCGATACTGTAACAATCAAATTTATTTTCTAGCGAAAAATCAATCATAATATCCAAGGCTTCCGATAGGTTTTCTCCGAACTTTTCAGCCCTTACTTTAGCAAGATTGGCGCTTGTTTTATCTGTCATAACAATATTTCTCCTTTATCTAGCTTAGCAATCTGATTTTTAACCCATACTATTCTATCCACTCGCTGTTCCAAGTGTTTGAATTCTTCTAATTCGGCAAATGTTACACGTTCATTGATAAGGTCAGCTATTTTATTCAATTCTTTATCTGTCATGGTCTGTCTCCTTAATTGTAATATCGTCCCTGTGATTGAATATAAGCCCCATACCGTTCTTTAACATGGTTGTCGGGTATTTCTTCCTTAACTTCTTTTGGAGATTCTACAGGCTTGATTTTGACCAATTCAATGCCAATTAGAATAAGAATAGCCATAATAAGCAACTGTGCCCAGATAGGTAAATTAATTTCTTGGTATATCATGATTTAACCTCTTCTTTCTTGCTTCTTGCTGGTAAACTGTTAACTGCTCTGTAAACAATATCAGTTGTAATCTCATAACCTAGACTGTTCCAAGCCTGCTCAAAGGTTTCTGCGCAACCTGTATAGATGTTGTGGTACGTAACCATTACATTAGCAACAATCACCCAAGCCGTTGATTGGTCGTACATTGCTTTGAAAAATTCCTCTGCTCTTTTTTTGGTTTCATCTCGTTTTTTAAAGACCGCTTTTTGTTCGTCGGTGTAATGATCTAAACTAAATGGATTTGCTTTGTTTTCTACGCCTTTAAATTTCATAATTATTTTTCCTTGTTGCCTTTCAATGTTTTTTCTTGTATACTTCCTTGTTGGTTTTAAGAGTTTCCGCTTCTTTCTTGCTTGATACCTGCTATTTTACCCATGAGGAATATTTTTTTATAAACTTCCCCTAGGCTATTTCCTTTCTGTGATTGGCTTAAAATGGTACTGCCATAATAATTTAAATCACTTTCTTCTTGTTCGGTTAAATCGTTGTTGTGAAAGCTACTCTGTAAGAACTCATCATAAAAATTACCGTGAAAGCCTAGCTCTTTAATCCGCCTTAGTTCCATTGTGTTTTACCCCACTTTGCATTTAATGATTTTTACTATACATACCAATTATTCTGTAGTTTTAAGAGTTTCCGCTCTCCGTCTGGACACAATAGTCTAACTTTGATAAAATTAAACTATATAAACTTTGCTAAAACCCTTTTAATAATAGCTTGCCTGCTTTATTAATTTTGTTTTAGTTTCATTTTCTAAAAGGCTTGTGAGTTTGGCGACTGGTAAGCCTTTTTTTGTGGGCTCATTTCTAATGACCCCATTTTTTTATACTCTCACGCGCTAAAAAGCGTGGTTCTTGCTCGCTACCATAAATATTTAGCTGATGACCGTTAAAATAGTTTGCTGTGGTTTCTCCTCATGATTTGCCTGCCTTTCGGTTAGTTTCTGAGTTCTGTTTTTTTCGTACTATCGCCCAAAAAAATATCATCTAATTTTACATTGTAAAGAGTAGCTAAATCTCTTAAAAGTTCAAAAGGTATATTAGTACTGTTTTTTTCGTACTTTGAGATGGTTTGAAAATTCTTGTTAACTTTTTTAGCCACCTCTCTCAATGTATAGCCTGCGTTGATTCTGCAAGCTTTTAACGTCCATTGTTGCATTAATTTACGTCTCCTTTCAAAAAAATAACAAATCAATAGTACTATTTTATCCGTACTTAGTCAAGTGTTTTTATAAAAAAGTTTTATTTTTTTAGTACTTAGTGTTATAATGTTCCTGTAAAATAATTTCAAGAGGTATAATTCATCATGTCAAAAAATAGCCCCCAAGATATAAAAAATAGGGAGATATTCTCCCAAAATCTCAATAGAATTATGAAAAACAAAGGTGTTAGACAAATAGATTTACATAACAATCTAGGTATCCCCAAAAGCACTATCACAGGATATGTTAAAGGTTATTCAATGCCGACGCTTGGCAATATCCAAAAAATAGCTGATTATCTCAATGTCAAAAAATCAGACCTTGACCCTCGTTTTTCTGCCAATAGTTCCGCACTTAAAACCGACACCGAACCAATACCAATAGAGGATTTGGAAAATAGGTTCATGACGTTTGATGGTAAACCACTAACAGAGGATGACTTAAAAGCCATTCAAACCATTATAGAAGTCTATTTAGGAAAACGAGGCGGTGACTAAATGGAAGAATTGGAAAAACTAGCTAGCCAATACGGTTATAAAGTTCTATTTTTTTCGCCTGAATTTTGGGGACGTGCTGGGGTGATAGACCATGTTAAAAAAATAATATTTGTTAACGCTATGGCAGACCCAATAACTATTAAAAAGGTCATCTATCACGAATTAGGGCACAAAGACCATAACCCAGCCAATTATGACCGATTGCGTGAAAAATACGAATTACAAGCTAACAAAGCCATGTTACAAAATCTTGTAGCGGAAGAATTAAAAAACATTGAATTACAAGACTTTAATATTTTACAGTTTTGTCAAAAGTATCAGCTAAAAGAAAGCTACTATATGGATATGCTATATTCTATGTTAACCTAACCCACGCGCCAACATTTGCCAACATTTTGGTTTACAGTAGCGCTCAATTTTGGGCTTAACTATACAGGTATCCTTATCAGTCATACCCAAAATACGCTATGATTTTCTATGATTTCACCGTATATTTACAACCGTACCTGAAACTACACTTGTTACTGAATAAGTAGCGTTTATTTCAATATTTCGCTATTTCTATATTAAGGATTTGTAGTTAATTGCTCACATTTGCAACTATTCCCAAAAATGACAACGTTGTCACATTTCATTTACTACCATGCTATTTTTTTCCAACATTTTCCAACAAAATCTATAATAAGAAGATTGTAGTATTTTGTAGTACTCATATGCTCACAAATGCAACCACAACAACGGTTATAAGTTCTTAGAACTTGACAAAACCTGACATATTTCAGCTATAAACCTCAAAAAACCTCAAATATTTCCATTATTGAAAATACTAAAAATTACTAAATTCAATTATATATAGCTTTTACACTCACATTTTCCAACATTTTTCTGATATGAGGTATCGTTTTGTTACACCATATACTTGGATTTTCCAGTATTTTCTAGTATTTCTAACCTGCTTTCCTAATTTAGGACTACAGTTATCCCAACATTTCCCAACAATTCATATAAACCTAAAATCTTGTCACTTTTTAGGGTGGATAAAATGGCTGATTTTCTTTTTTTTAAGGCGTCAGCAATGTCATTTTTTTAAAGGTGTCTAAGATTACTATGATACATTGCTATTAAGAAATACATAATAAAGAAAGTGTGAAAATATGGATGAATTAATGCAACAAATGGCTGATAAATTCGGTGATATGGTCCAGGCTGTAATCATTGAAAAAACAAAAGTCATTGATATTGATCAGACATTGCCCCTGGAACTTAACCAAAAACAATTGGCAACTTTGCTCGGTTGTTCTACAAGTCGCTTACCTGAATTTATTTATCGGAAAGATTTTCCTAAGATTGATAGAGGATATGGAAGGAGATTAGCTTTTCCGAGAGATGCAGTAAGGGAATGGTATAATAATAACTGGCACAAGTTATAAACAAATTAACTAAGATGATTTTTAAACTTTCCCGCGCGTGTGCGAATGCGTGTGCGAATGCGTGTGCGAATAGATTGTTATCGATAAATCCTTTAATAACGCCTTTTTCTAACAGGAAACAAACTTATTAGTCTGCGCGTGTGCGAATGCGTGTGCGAATAGATTGGAGAAAAAATGAGAAAATACGATATACAAAAATTGTTATTATCAGGGGAGAACCAAAGTATCGAATTTAAAGAAGCTAAAAATTCTTTCCCTA
>UMEN01025147.1_pt1 | contig 17496 bp, 15 predicted proteins | sample 1964751 | NCBI WGS metagenome assembly UMEN01 (sample SAMEA4836020, study PRJEB28245) | human gut metagenome | biome: gut microbiome; material: fecal sample | place: Denmark | collected 2008
ATACCGTGCGGTTTGCGCCTACCACAATGTGCCGCCGGACAGTCTTTCAGCCATTCCTTGTTCGCCTCATAAGAAACCACTGCCGCACCCAGCGGGAAATCTTTTTCCCGTCTCATTAGGCTGCTGAACTGTTTCGCAACGATTTCATTCTCACGGTAAATCTCTTTTCCAATGTCGTCCGCAAGTCGTTCTGCCAGTGATCTTATGGTTTCGTCTGGTCTTCTTAGATCATACATACGGTCCGGGCTGATGATCGGTGCCACGGTACACTTAGGTACATGGATCTCGATTCCTTCCCATATTCCATTGTTTTTCGGTATTTCCCGCTCCACGAAGCTTGCACCCTCAAATAGAGGATTTTCATGCATCGCTTCTAATAATTCATCATAAAATAACTCTTTGTCTGTCATAATTTTTATCTCCTCTGATTAAACTCCCTGACCTGATCTGCCAGGGATAAAATTTTTCTGTCTTTAAAGTAATAACACTTCTTCGGCCGCAGATAGCCGATTCCGGAAATGATGAGGATCACCTCTTCCTTCTTTACCAGGGTTATCAGATCTCCCTGTTCCACGATTGGTTTCTCCTCATAGGTATAGGATTTGCTTCGGTTCTTCCCACTGTTTAACGTCTCTTTCTTGTTCTGATAGTTTCCGCACCAGGCTGAGATGTCCTTTGCCGTGTCTGGATCAGCGCACTCACAGATAACCTTTATACGGCAGTTATCCGCAATGACTCTTGCCTCTTCCTTGGAATAGATGACTTCCATCTGAGCCATGGACTGGAACGCCAGCATGACCATTGTCTTCTTACTCCTTAAAGTTGCCAGTGCGTTGAAGATGGTTTCCACACGGCCAAGTCTGGCAAATTCATCAATCAAGACTAAAATCGGTTTTGCGGTTGCATCTGCATCCGGTCTCCGCTGTAGATCCTGTAAGACTTGTGCTGTGCATAAACGCATAATAGCCTGGTAACTTCCAAGCAGATGCTCTGGGATTGCTAAGAAAATAGATTTGTTCTCTTTGAATGCTGAGGGACTTGCCTTGACTGCGTTGTCCCGGAAACAGAATTTTACGTCCGACTTACTGAAGACGGAGAGGTTCGTTGTCATCTCCACCATGCAGTCCTCCACAGACTCCGCTTTCTTTCCAGCGAACTTCGCGAGGTATTGATACCATAGGTCACTCTTTACGCTTTCTTCAATGATTTCTTCAATCAACTTTTTGGCATCTGACTCCAGGATGTGGTTGACGGCATCTATAAAGCTCTCACCCTTTTTGAAATAGTAGACTAATAAGCCTGTGAACATGGAGCGGGCATTTACTACGAAAAACAGGTCCTTCGGGTTCGTGCTGACGATCAACGCCTCTGCGATTTCTTCCATGCTCTCCACAATGAGGTCATCTGCGGGATCACCGTGTAACCGATACCATGCATCCCATCCGATGGTTTTACGGTCAGAGGGATCCACAACATAAATGGCTGGATCATCTTTTTTCGTGGATTTCTCATGGAGTTCTCCTTTGATGTCGATACAGAACGTCAGCATTTCAGGTTCAGGCGCAGAGTAATTTGCAAGAAGGGTATCTAAGATCACCGTTGACGTTTTACCGGATCCGGAACCGCCAATGATGCAGGAATGTAAGATCTGGTTTTTAATTCTGACGTATCGGTCTTTGTCACATCCAAGGATTATGCCCTCTGGGTTCTTTGAAATCAGTTCGACGGGAATTTTCGGATAGGTTGCCGCCCGCTTTTGTGGTGAGTCCTTTTTCAGTCCGCTGTCTGGAATCAGTCCATCTCCGGCTTGGAACTCTGAGAATTTTTTTCCTTCACAGGCGATGCTCCATAGATTGTTTAATATGATCCAAGCAGACAGAGCGGCTGTCATATAGAATGCCTGTTTTGTTGTTACCGGAAGAATCTGTTGTTTTTCTAAGAAATATATGGGAAGTGCGGTCCATAGGCCTGTGAAACCTACAAGATTACTCAGGAGCTTCAGCGTCTTTTTCATCGGACTTCCACTCCAGTTCAGCTAAAATTTTATACTTGTGATACCAGTCTATGGTGTACTGGATCTCGTCCATTTCCTTTGCGGACAGTATATAGTGATTAAATATTTTTTTCATGGCGTGCCTCCTCTTTCCTCTAAGAATATTATGTGAGAAGGGTTGAGGAAAAAGTGGCATTTTTACCCTTATTACCAACCTTTTTTGAGCAAAAAAATAACACCCTGAAGGTGTGCTGAGGGATTCCATATATGGTTATCACAGAGGTATCTGCCTGAGTCTGCGTCTGCCGTTTCTGATCGATAATACGTTTCATCAGATGGACTCCAAGAATCACCGGCCTTCGTCAACCAGATCTTATAGTAGGCATCTGCGCCTTGGTCTGGCCACTGCTGATCATATTCCCACCAGGAGTGATCGTCTATTGGATAGATACTGCCTGAAGCTTCTGGGACGCCATTCCATTCTCCAACCTTTTCACCATCTGGCGAAGATGCATAGGAATCATACCAGCCAAAGTTTGTGGCATACTCATAGTCAACCATCTTCTTTTCGTACTCTCCGGTTTCGACCTGTTCACCTGTGGTTGGATCTGTTTTCATAATTGGCTTATCTTTATCATCTTCTTCGACGGTTTTCTTGTAATGAAGACTTCTATATTCACGTTGGCCTAAGTTCATATCTCCATAGAGCTCAGGATCTTCTGGGTCGTCTTTTTTCTCATCGTCGATTTCTAATTCGTAATCGAGTTCAATCGCATCATCACCTTTGTATTCGTTATCACCATTGTCTGAGTAAACCTGCGGGACGATGAACTTTAAGTGACCTTTTTGAGGGAATGCGGCGTCTACTGTGAATGCAATGACTTTATAACCTGCCATACCTACTAAATATCCATAGTTTGAAGTATCTCCTACTACGGTATATCTGGCCATAGCTGTTAGGTGTTCTCCTCTATAGTTACGATCCATCCAGTCTGCTTCCAAGACATTTAATCCTTCAATATTGGCAGTATTGTCTGAACCAAATTCTTTGAATGAACCTGTTTCTGCGCCTCCTGTTTCACCTGATGATACGTCTGACCAAACCTGAATTTGAGGTCTGGCATTCTCATCTGTTTTATCGGTGTATGAGTATGGTCTACTCAAAGAAGCATATACCATTCCTAACTCTGCTGTGTAAGTTTTTCCGACTTTTAATTTGATTCTTCCGTTTGTCTTTATGTTTTTGTCGGTTGCATCTGCACCGCCAAAGGCGTCGGTAACTTTTTCAAGCGGTCTCTCGGATTTTTCTAAGATTTCATTCCTATCATCAAGAATCTGGATCGAATAAGCGATGACGTTATTATCTACTGGACGCGGGATGTAATAGGTTTTATATCTGATGTGTCCATTGTCTTTAGTATCACGGTAAACAATTGTCATAGTTACGGACTGCTTGTCTACGTCTCCATCAATACGCATGTATTTTTGTAGAAGCTGCCACCACGCCATTCCATATGCAGGCGCATAGTTTTCATAAGCAGCTTTGTACTTGGCTCCGATAGTTGTTCTCTCAGCCCAAGTCTCGAAAACTTCCTGTGCAGTTCCATAATAAGGAGATTGGGTTGGGATGTTTGATGGGACTCCACTGGATCCGCTCCAGTTTTCGATAAGATCTTTTGGGTGTTTTACATCATCGGTTGCAATAAGCTTTAATGGATAGCCTTGTTTTTCTGTACCATCTTTGTTGTAAATATAATAAGTCTTATTTTCTCCTCTACTACCAGCTACACTGGCTTCCTGAATCCAGTCTGATGCATAGGTTGGGTTTGTTACTACGGATCCTCTGTTGCTGTTATTTGTATCGATCATAATACCAGCATATCGAAATTCAACATTAAAACTCGGTGAGAAATCACCTAAATTGGATGTTGCCATTGCAGATTCTCGATCATTATCTGTTGTCGATATTTTCTTTACAAAATATTGAGTTTGGACACCACCAGCATTTGCGTACAATGGTGCGTTCCAACGCATAGCAGCTTTATTATAAGTCTCACCAATTCCTGAATTATAGATGCTGAAAAGATTTGTAAACATCCGGCGAAATTTATCTTGACCGGTCATAAAACTTGAATATGGTACAAAAACGTTGAATCCACCTTCATTATGTTGCTCATATTTTACACCACTATATTTACTTGAAGAATAGATATAAACACCGTTTTCTTTGGTAAATACTCCTGCATCACGGTAATCAGCTGCAAATGCAGGCGCAGGACGAGCCAATATTGATAAGCCTATCAGAATAGGCATAAAAACTTTAATTAGTTTCTTGTGCATGCCAAAAAACCTCCTTTATCTTTTCTAATATTATGTAAGATTTTGCACGCGAAAAAGGGATTTTCTCACATATTATATAGAGATACAAAGAAGGTTTTGGTGATCTTTTTGTGAACTTTTAAAAATAAATACTAAACCAGAATGGAGATTCCGTTTATGTCTGAGTTCTTAAATAACTTTGCACAACTTGATCCTTTGGCTCCAGAAGTCCTTAAAATTTTTTTATATTCAAGTATAACATATTTTGTGATCAGTTTGTGGGCGGCTATATCCGAAGAACAAAGTTTTCGTGATATAATAAGTGTTTTTCTTTTTGTTTATATATTTATTGTTGCACCGATATGCGTATTAAATTTTATTTTATGGATTATTCTTGGCGCAATTAAATATTTAATAACAATAACGATATTGGTTGGAATATTATTATTCTGGACTCTTTGGCGAGAAAGTTAATGGTTTAAGTGCAAATATAAGCCCTAAAAAAGTAACCCATCGTCCTAAATAATCAGTTCGCAAATACTTCAAACCATCAGATAATGTTACATGTGGTTCTGCTTTGTAAATTAAAATCATGAATACAAGTGAAAATAAAAGCGCCCAAAGTATTTGTTCTTGTACTGGTCTATGTTTAAAATAATAAACTTTTGTACATAGCGGTAAAATCAACGAAAACATTCCAGCCATCAAAGAAAGCCATTTTAAATTTGCAAGAATTCCAATTCCCAATATTATAACATATGCTATGATAGCAAACCAATTTATAAGTTTATAAATCCAATCAGATATTTTGCTCTTTTCTTTTATATCAAATATAATAACTATTTCTTTTGAAGCATCACTGGATTTATCTTTTACCAGCATTTTATACTTTCGTTTCATATAATTTTCTCCAATCTAAACTTTTGTATAATAAAAAGGAGCCTTTTGGGCTCCTCTTAATTCTATATGGGTTTTAGTTATTTGTAAACCTTAATTTTAATTCCTTCGCCTACAACTTCGATTGAAAATGTTTTTCCGTAATCTGTTTTACGGTTCTGCCACGCAGAAAAGTCAAGTTTACTTGGCATAATTCCATCCGGTTCATTATTTGGATTCCATTCCGCATCCGGAATTGTTTTATCTGCATGCTGTTTAATATAGTTGAATAATTCCGTTCCGATTTTGTCTCCGATTGCTGCTTTAATGGTTTTTTCTTTGATATCAACTTTGTTTGCATAATAAGCTTTATCGATGGCGTTATTATATTTTCTTTCAATATCTGACCAGTAATTTCCAATAGCTACAGTCACAAATGTCCCAAATCTTTGATCATTATGAGTTATTGAAGTTTCGCCATATCCACCATATGTACTCATATCTTTATCTGTCCAGATAATGTCTGCACCATATCCATAAGTATACTGATCAATATGAGTTTGTATGCCATCGGCATTTAAACCGTCAAAGTCTTTTCCAACAATAGCATCCTGGTATACCGGAATTAGCTTCTCTTTCATTAAGCTCCAGATCTCATCGTCGCTCTTGCCATTATAATCCTCAGTATGCATCTTATAGTTACCTGCTCCATTGTGGATCGGATTACCATTGACAGTCCAACGGCCTAATTCATCAACCGTATAGCCGTCAGGCGTCGTAGTATTTGTTAAATAGTTACCGTTTTGATCGTAGTAATAACAGTATCCCTGATACCAAATCCAGCACGGGAAGTTCTCATATCCTTTGTAACTGTCTGTTTTAATGTAGTTTGTAACACTTCCCTGTTCCGTATAAGTAATATTTGCGGCAAAACTTGTGAGTGTCATTGCTGCTGCTAATGCACCTGCGACTGCACCCGTCACCATCTTTTTTAATCTATTCATAATCTCTATCTCCTCATTCTTTCAAATACGTTTCTTAGTTAATATTAGTATGTCAGATTCAGCAGAAAATAACTCTATGAATATTATAAGAGGTATTTCTAAGAATGTCAAATAGATAAGTTATTTCATTTAGATTCTCTGAATGGGAAAAGAGTCTGCGCCTGTCTTCGTCCTGCGTCCTGCGTCCAGTTTTGGTAACTCACCGCTACTAAGAAAAGCTAAGATTTTTATTTCTTGTTTTTTGGCATAAAAAAAGAGCCTCTGCTCTGCTGTGAAATTCTATGTATTTTTCGAATAGCCTGCCTCTGCATTTTCAATTCATATTCATGTGTGGTGTTATCTAAAGTTCTCTTGGCGTTCCCTGTGATTTTATTCTTATCATCAAGAATCTGGATCGAGTAAGCGATGACGTTATTATCTACTGGACGCGTGATGTGATAGGTTTTATATTTCGTATGTCCACCTTGAATAGCGTCATTGTATACGATTGTCATTACGACTGACTGAGTTTTAATGTCGCCATCGATACGCATGTATTTTTGCAGAATCTTCCACCAGGGCATTCCATACGCAGGTGCAGTTTTTCTCTAACAGATTGTCATTTAATGATGCCAAATCAGTGTCATTGTGCTTTGCAATTTTATATGTATTTTAGCGAATTAACGTGTAATTATCTGCATGTCAATTTGCGTTAATTTACAAATATTCAAAGTTAATATATATCAAATATTAAATGTATAATAGTCTATTTTATTTTTGTTTTTTCAATAAATTATCCCTTATTTAGGGATAAAAAATTCATTCTGTAATTCATCTAAAGGGTTATAAATAGAGAATCCGATTTCTCGGATTCTCTATTTAATTATGCAATATCCGCAAACTCTGCTAAAGCATCTACCGCTGTTAAAAAGGTGTATCCACCAATATAATCCATCAAGAATTTGATGTTATCGCCGGAGTAATATTGAGCTCCTTTTTTCTTTGCTGCGTTGTCACAGTAGTGGTAATAACCATCGCGACCAGCAAAAAAAGTCATAGCCGGATTTTTGCTGTATGCAAAGCTTCCGTCTTTTCTCTCAAAAACTAGTTCCGGGTAAGTTTCTCTTAAAAAATCAATAATGTTTACTTTCTTAGCTTTTTCTTTCTTTTCATTCTGATACATGGTTTTTCTCCTTTTCGTATAAAGTAATATAGTCATTGAAGGTAACTGCCAGCAATCCAAATTTTTCGTTGTTCCCTTGAAGCATGAGTGCTGGGTTTAACATGTAATGAGACTTAGAGATTTTTACAATCGCTCTTATCTCTTGAAGTGTTTTTATCGTATTGGACACGGTTCGCTTATTTCCGATTGAACAGTCCTGCATGATGTCTTCATAAGTACAGTAGATCATATTATTGGTGTCAGCATTATATATAAAATACAAAAGCACCATGGTTGATTGATTTGCAAATAGGCTCAGTACCGGAATTGCCTGGTTTAAAAAGATTCTTCGGAAATTTTTCTGGTTGCACAAATTCATGATAACTTCTTTTAAGCTGTCATCTGTCCGCTTCATTGACGGGATTTCTCTTGGTATTTTCATCTCTTCTCTCTCCTTCGTAGATATTATGTAAGATTTGGGAAAAACGGAGAACTTTTTTTGCAAATTTTTCAAAAAATTTTTTGGATGGGATTTACGGCCGAGATGGCATGAATGGAATTACAGGTTTTGTTACATTAGAACGATACTTTCCGGTGGCAAATCTGATACCCGGTAAAATTCTGGAAAGCCTTATCAGTTCTGGGTTTTCTCATGGTTTCCTAAATTTGTCCTTTTATTTTATATATATCTTCTGTCTCATAATAAGTTCTTGGAAGTACACTGATATCCTTGAAATACTAGAACATTACTCCATTTATTATTCCCTGAGTTAGTAAACCAATAAGTTCTACTATAAGCTTATTACTCATTAACAGAAGGAAGGATATAAGAATGTTATGCTTAGTGTTCCACCTTAGATGAAGAACCTTAGATGCTTAGTTTATATGCTTGGATACTTAGATTTCATTCCTTAGATGCTTAGGAGTTGCGGTGAGTTACACAAAACTGGACGCATGAACAACCCAAGGGACTTTTCCAAGCATGGACACTCAGTGCTTGGTTATCTTCTTAGAAGCTTGGTTTTGTTCGCGTCAAGTATCCCTTGCCTGCTCACCGCTTGGATACTCTAAGAGTTGAAAGCTAAGTACCTCAGTTCTAAGTGTCTCAGCTGGTACACTAAGATATCTGTTCTAAGATGGAATCTCTAAGGTATTCCTCTTTCTAAGATGATCCTCTTCTAAGTGGTTCACTCTCAGTTGGTTACTCTCAGTATCATACATTTCATCATAAGATGGTGTACTGTTCTATATGGTACTGGTACTCTCAGTACTCAGTAGGTTAATTCTATACTTGAAAAAAATATTTTTACTTTTTTGTAATTTTATGGCACTTTTTTTCTCAGATCTTACATAATATCTATAAGAAAATCTTTCCTCTACCTTCTCAAATACAAAATGATTGGAGCTTATTCATGAGTTCATACATAAAATTTACAGAAAACGATATGCGGCTTGCAAAGCAGGCCGACTTAATTCAATATATGTTAGCAGAACACCCGGACCGGGTCTTCTACCGTACTGGGACCCTGCGCGACTGCAAGCACGACAGTCTGGTGATCTATCACGACAGTTACTTCCGCTACTCTCTCCATGAAGCCGGTGACAGCATCTCGTACCTGACAAAATACCAGGGATACAGTTGGGCGGATGCCGTCTCCTCGCTGCTTGAATTTTCACTTGGTCATGATGTCACTCACAAATATAAAAAGCCCGCGGCACCTCTGAAAGCGGACATCCACACTTTCCGTGTTCCGCCTGACACTGGCGACATCAGTGCCCTTCAGAACTATATCATCAACGAGTGTAACATCAGCAACCGGATCTTCCGAAATTTGATATACATGAAAAAGTTATATGCCACGGCAGTCCCTGGAGCGGGACATCACTATGCCTGCTTCGCAAACCCTGAACAAAATTACTACCTCCTCCAGAATACAAAACAGAGCGGATCCCAGAAAATCGTTTACACAAAGAATCCTTTAGGATTCTGGTGGTTCTCTTCCGATACCTTTCTTTCCATCAATCACGTTTTCTCCATGATGGAAACTAACATCGAAACCTATGATGATGACTATCCACTCTTCATCTGCGAGTCACCTCTGGATGCCATAAGCCTCTATGAACTTACAAAGGAACCGGGAATTTATATTGCGCTCTCGTCCCTGAATCCGAAGAACCTGGACTATGCGATTCATTCCTTCCCAACAGAAAACCTTATTCCGCGTCCAGTAATCCTTTCACTCTCCAAGACTCCGGCCGCCGATCCTTTTTGTTCAAATCTCCCTTATCAGCGGATCCTGCCAATGGGAAACAGCTGGAGCGAAGATCTCCGCAAGATTCACCGCTCGCCCATGTCTATGCGGGAAGTCGATGACGGCGATAATTCTTTTGTATGTGCATTGCTTGATTCAAAGGGAAACGTGACTTCATACTCCACATACCAGGATTCCAAGAATGTAAAATTGATCGACATAAAAATCCCAACATATGGGTAAAGAAAAAAAGAGTCAGGGAAACTGTTACGACTCCTGACTCTTATAACACTATTTAGTTGCCCTCTATCTGTCCAGATACTCTTAATACCATACGGATCAGCAATCCTGTCTGGTATAATAAAAATTCTAACAGACGTGCATCAATCTTATCGTTATGCTTAACTGTTTTATCATTGATGTCTTTATACGTGGAAATTATAGACTTATACATTCCACCTATGCTTGGATCGGCACCCTGTGATGTCAAATATTTGCAGATTTCACCTTTGTTATTATCCAAGTTCTTATCATTTTGTAAAAACTCTTGCAGGAAAGTTTCCAATGCTTTTCTAAGGTTATCAGCAGCATCCCTTATATATATGCCATCCGCATACTGTTTCAATGCATTAACATACGTTTTCTTAGTACCGGGATATTTGTCTAACCACACCAATACATTAGAAACCAGGTTTTCATCCATCATTGGATCACCTGCCGGGAATACAAAATATCCGTCTTTATCTTCTAAAACTTCATATTGAATATGTGCTTTCATTAAACAATCTGTTAATAAATCTTCAAAATTGTCACGACTATAATATCTATTATTTATATTTCTTTGACAATTCAAAAAGGCAATATAATACGCTAGGAATTCATTTAGCGATTTCACACGATTCAACAAAATATCGGCTATCTCTGAGAATTCATCAATGTAATAATTTAGCATTCCATTCAGTTTCACAATAGTTCCTGTCATATTGCCAAATTTGAAATATTCATCTGCAGAGATCACACATTCTCCACTTTCAAATATGGTTCGCAATTCGTTTGAAATTATCGCATAAAAATATTTTTCTTTTTCTTTATCATTGAATCCTAACCCTAATTTTTCCCGATAATCTAACCACTCCATACATTTCACCTCTTCATTTATGGCATTCTGTACGCTTCTATTTTCATTTTATACAGAATCGAACTGGTTTTCAATCATTTATTATGAAATGCATGGTCAACTTCTTCCCTGTTCCGATACTGTTCCACGCAGAACCGGATGAACGCAGACGAACTCTGAAAACCGTACCTTGAAACCGACGCTTGAACATACGCCCATTCATCCTCTGTAAAGCATACATACCCTCTATACTCCTTCGCTCTCTCTGCGTCTGGCTTCTGCTCCCAGAATGGGACCACGTTCAGATTGTGTGCCAGGATGTCCAAGTGCTTTTCCTTCACTCCCAGGGATCTCGCAACATACTTTTTTGACCGGGTCATTGGCTCTTTACTCATCCGCAGAAACAGGCTGACCGTCTTATTTTCTAAGCGTTCTTCCGAGAAAGTAACCTCTGGGTTCTGATGAATCAGTGTAGATAGAATCGCATATCTTTCTGGAAGTTTATAGTTCCAGTTCCGGACATTTCCGAAGATTGCGGCCCGCATGACGGGCGTTCCAAAATGTTCCTCTATGAAGTCCTTTCCGAAGCGTTCCAGGAGATCTGCCTCCACTCTCTTGTAATCAATAGAAAAGTTCTTGTCCTTCCTGGCGATCCCATAGTCGGAGTTCAATAATCCCTCGTAAAGGTTATTGTGGGTTTCCATAGGTCCTTTTTCTATTGGAAGTTCCTGATATTTCACAAGAATACCAGAGAGTTCTGCTTCTGTCTCCGTAATGTCCAAGTCTGCCTCTATCTCCTCTTCATCCATCGGAAGGAACAGATTATCGTTGAGTGTCCATTTTTTCATATTATCCTTCATTCTCAGCCTGCACCTGTGTTTTGTGCATATCGTCACATATGGAATTTGATGGGTAACATGCCAGTAAGCCTCTCCATAGCGCTCCCTGTCCTCTCTCATACAGAGCGGACAGTATTTCAGTACCGTGGATGTGTATGGCTTCGGCAGCTTGATTGGAAATCTCACTTTTTCGCTTAACGCCTTTTCCAGTAATTTTTCTTTCGTTGCTAAGTCCTGAAAACGGAAGGTATACGGAAACAGTGTGTGATGCAAGGCAATGTCCCTTTCATCTAAGACTCCCTCCGGCAGTTTCTCAGCCACTCGTCGGATCCCGCAGTTCGGCAGGAAGTTTCCCATTCCTCCGACACTCTCCTCGCCAAATAGTTCCCTAAATGTTGTTGCGCTGTTCGGATTGCCAGACCTGACATGATATCTCCCTAAGATGCTGTACCAAAGTTCATCTGGGTAAGGCGTTGGAAAGTATTGAAGCATCAGAAGCACCTCCTTTCTAACATATGGAATTGTTCAAGATTCAGAAGCAGCGCATCCGCAGACGGGTTCTCCGTCCAAAGTTCCAGAAGATCCGAGTCATCGCGCTCGGATTTTTTTCGTCCACGCTTCACGGCATAGAATCGCTTTGAAGAGGTCTTTTCTGCGCTCCCTGGTAACTCTTCGTCCATGATATTTTCTGCGTCCAGTTTATCCCTTCTACCATCCACGGGATCTAAAGAAATCTCTTCCTGACAGTCTCCCTCCAGGGATGTTTCTTCGGTAGTCTCCACTTCTATCTCCACGGATTCCACCGCTTCTTCATTCACAGTTACTTCCTGCACCGTAAAGTCAGAAATAGAAGTTCCACTCCATCCATATGTTTTCGGGACTTCGATTCCAAGACACATGATGGCCTGTTTCAGCACCTCATAGGAAAGTTTCTCCTTCCCTGTGAGGATTGCCTGGACCTGTGCCTCCTGGAAGATCTTCACGATGTAGGATGGGATCCCGGCTGAGAGGTCATAGATCTGCTTCATCAGCTTTTCAGAGAGTTCCGTCTTTTGAAGCACCACCTGGGAATCCCAGAGTTCTGTAATGAACTTCCGATATGTCACATCATATTTTAATGGCAGAAGCCGGAATCCTCTGGTTCTCCGCTTCAAGTGTTCCTGACTCATGAAGAGATCTTCAGCCTCCATCGTTCCGCAGAAGCAGATTCCTGTTGATGTCTCGTTCGTAAGTTCCACCAGAAACTTTACTAAGGGCTTAAGCTGCCGGTTCTTGACCGCCGTCTGGATTGCGTTCTGGATTTCATCAATGACGATCAATCCAATGTGATGATTCATGCAGATGATCTTCAGCTTTGTTGTCGTGGCACTGGCTGCCACCGCTCTCTGGTAGGTTGCCTGTTTTAAGTAGTCGGAACCGATTGCGCGGTCGATTGCTGAGAAAATATTAAATGCCAGGGTTCTCACGGAGCAATCAGACGGGCACTCCACGAACAGATAGTTGATCTGCTTGGTATACATAGGTTTCCCACCATAATTCGTATGGACAATGACCTGTGGCATCAGAGAAAGGCATCTCTGGACCGTCGATGTCTTTCCAATTCCCGGGACACCTAAGACAGCTCCGGTGTATGCCTGGGTCGCATACTGGAACTCCCGTTCCCGGCCGGTGCGGAAATCCATATACAGGTCATTCATCTGGCGGATATGGTCCACGATGTTCTTTGTCTGATAGGTTGCTGACATCGCACGATAAAGCATATCATAGATCGTATACATGTAATCCATGGGATAGAACCACTTGGAGATCTCCATGACTTCTCTTCTCCGTTCCTCCGGTGACCTCTTCTGAATGTCTTTTGGATAAGGGATCTGACTTCTAAGCCGCTTCATCACCTCTTCTTTTCCAAGGATCTCCGGCAATGCCTCAAAGAAGGGATTTCCCTGTTCTTCTCTATATTCTGCGTCCACGGTCATTCCACTCTGTTTCTGATACTTTTTCATGCCCGTTCCATCTCCTTCGCCTGCTCCATGCGTTTCGTTGAAATCTTATTCTTATCCCGGTACTCTGCCTGTTTCACCACGGACTCGATATCCTTTAAAAGCCGGACCCGTCCTTCGGTATCCCTAAGTTCCGATTCCTTCCGGCTGTCCCGCTCTGCCTTACGCTTCATCTGATATTCACTTTCGGTTGCTCCGGCATATTGCTTGGAATGTCTGGAAAGCTCAAATGGAATGTAATTCATCCCATTCAGCAGAAACAGACACGATACGTCTTCTGGGTCATAGCAGATTCGCACAGTCTCGCCTATGTTATGACTCTCTAAGAACTCCTTGTAATTCTCACTCACATACCAAAGTCCCTGATAGCAGATTCCACGCCGGTTCAATGTGGCTGAGGTCCTTGGAAGTCCAAACCGATACAGTTCTTCACTGTTGATCGGGATGACCAGGGATCTTTTTTCTTTTTCACATTCCATCCACATTGCGGCCGCCACTGGGTCTACGTCCTTACAGAAATGATTCTCTATCACACGACAGCTGTTCAAGTACAGGATGCAGGAGAGGATGACTTTCGTAAACTCTTCCAAGGTCAGGACAGCCTGACTCCGATAGTCCACCGCCCATCGTTCCTGTGCGTCAGCCTCAATGACTCCTTTTCCTCGGAGCGCCGGTTTATATCTCTGTTGGATCAGATCGAAGGATTTTTCTACCAAGCCTTTTCCGTCTGGTCTAAATGGCGGCAGGGATTCAAACTCGATTCCATACTTCATTGCAAGTTCGTTCATCCGGGTGCCAATAAACTCCCGTCCCTTGTCGGTGATGATTTCTCCAGGAAGTCCCGTGTTTGGCCATTCTTCTTTCTTGATGTCCAATCCATACCGTTTGCAGAAGGAAACCTTATCCGCAGCCGCATTGGAAAGACAGTTGATGACCGCCTGTTCTCCAGCATCCATTCCCACATAAACTCCGGCAATCAGCTGAGTTGCCGTGTCCACGGCTAAGTAGATATACGGTCTTCCAATCACTTCAGAGCGGTCCAGGCGTGACACCAGGTAAATGTCAGCCTGCGTTGCATCCATCTGAAAGACTCCTATCTGCTCTTTCCAAGCCGATGCACTTCCAAACAACGGACGCTTATTTCTCTGATAATCGGTCAGTCCATTTCTGGCGATCAGGTTTCTTGCTTTCTTATGGAGGTTCTTATCATAGAAATAATGGCGGAAAGTATTCCAGGAAGGATAGACATTCAGTAGATGTCCGTCTGGATCCGTATATCTGGAAAGCAGCAGCATATCATACGCACTCCGCAGGGAAAACTTCTTCGCTGTATAGTAGAACGTGTCGATTGCCCACAGGAAGTCCTTTTCTTCCTTCGTCTCTTCTTTCTCCGCTTTTTTTCTTTCCTCCACTAAGGCTCTTCCGGCCAACGCCCGGAAATACAGTTCCCGGATTCTCCGTTCACTCGTCTTCTCCCTGGCTGCAATCTCCCGGATCTTTGTGTTGCGTCCAGTACGGTCCCACACATAGGATTCCTCTTCCAAGAGTTCCGAGATCAGTTCCTGCCGCTTCTTCTGTCCCGGTGTCTGCTCCTGTGTCATCCTCATCTGAAAATCTTTTGGTGGCTCTATGCGTTCCATGGTTCTTAGGTCATCCCTAAGTACAAACTTCGGTGTGCATGGGTTATCATAGGAGATCACCCAGTTCCCTTCTTCGTTTCCGCATAATACCCGAATTACTTCTCCACAGCTTTCTAAGAACATCTCAGCACTCTCCCTTCTCCATGACAACGATCTTCCACTCTGCAACTTTTGTGGTACTCCAATACCGTCTGGAAAATTCCAGTTTTTCGATGGCTGCCCGTTTGGAAAGTCCGTCTTTGTTTGTCAGTTCCCGGATTCCTGTTCTTCCATCTGTAAAATGAATCACAAAGTCTGACGTCCACTGAGTGTCAAAGTATTCTTTTCGGATCCCGATTGTATTTATGAATGGGTACTTGTCTGGATCCAATACGGTTCCGGCCTCATAAGAAGCAACATCCGCAGACGCTTCCAAGTACCTTGCATACTCCCTGGCTTCCCTTGAGTGTACGCACACTACGATTCCATTCTTATCACTCCTAAAATGAATGTCCCTACGTTTCGTTCCCGCTTTTTCCATGTTCAGTTCTCCTTATGGTTTATTCAGATTGAATTGATTCAAACCATTCGGACGCTAATTTTCAGAGACAAACGCAGACGGTCATTGAATTATTTCGAGTTTTTGGATTTATTCTGAGTTTCCGGTCACTATTTCTACCAGAATTTGGATATTCATCAAATTCCCGCCCTATTTATTTCGAGAATTTGGCATTTATTCCAAGAATTTGGATGTTCATGGAATTTCCGGTCATATTTATTCCCGGAAATTGGTATTTACTCCGAGTATCTGGAATTTATTCTAAGTTTTTGGTGCCATTTTCTCCGCTTAATTCCATTTAATCCTAGTTTTTGGATGCAATTATTCCGAGAAATTGGATATCCAGCGAAATTCCGGTCATATTTATTCCGAGTTTCTGGTGGCTATTTCTTCCAGAAATTGGCTTTACAGCGAATTTCCGGTCATATTTATTCCCAGAAATTGGTTCTCCACCAAGCCCACAAAGCCAAAATCTCGATTTAATTCCAAGCCCAAAAGCCATTTTCTCGAAATAATTCCAATTATTTCGAGATACTATGTTCTCGTCCCACCAAGAATCACCCTCTTGTCTACCCGAAAATCGACCTTCCGGGACGAGAAAAAACCAAGCCTCTTTCCCTTTTCATAGCGGCAATCCTACAACTTTCTCTTCTATATTCAACTTTCAATTTTCCGATTCAATGGGTCTCTGCGTTTGTCTCTGCCTCCAAGCCTCTTCTGCCTCTGTTCCATTCAGCAATCCCATCTAAGCCTTATAAACCAAGCCTTTTTCCTGTTTTCCTGATTGTTTTCTGGATTGTGAAGGGCGCTTGAGAGGGATTGGGAATGGGATGCGTGCTTGGGTAGCAGAGGCAAAAAAAGAAGCAGGGCCAGACGAATTTCTTCGAAATTCATCTGACTCTGCTTCATATTTTTTATGTTCTTTTTCACTCGGACACTTGGATGGGTCTGGGTGGGACGAGAACAACAAATTATTCAAACTCAATCGTAGCCGGCGGTTTCCCTGTGCAGTCATAGAGTACGCGGTTAACATGCGGTACTTCGTTTACGATACGGCTGGCAACGGTTCCGAGAACTTCCCACGGAATCTCAGCGGCCTCAGCAGTCATAAAGTCGATGGTGTTTACGGCTCTCAGGGCAATTGCGTAGTCGTAGGTTCTCTCATCGCCCATAACGCCTACGGAGCGCATATTGGTCAGGGCTGCGAAGTACTGGCCGATATTGCGGTCGATTCCTGCCTTTGCGATCTCTTCGCGATAGATCGCGTCAGCTTCCTGTACCATCTTTACTTTCTCCGGTGTTACGGCACCGATAATACGGATACCAAGTCCCGGACCCGGGAACGGCTGGCGGTATACGAGCTTTTCCGGAATTCCGAGCTCCAGACCGGCCTTACGGACCTCGTCTTTGAAGAGGTCGCGGAGCGGCTCAATGATCTCTTTGAAATCAACATAATCCGGAAGTCCTCCGACATTGTGGTGGGATTTGATCACTGCAGATTCTCCGCCGAGACCACTCTCTACAACGTCCGGATAAATCGTTCCCTGTACAAGGAAGTCAACGGCACCGATCTTCTTTGCTTCTTCCTCGAACACACGGATGAACTCCTCACCGATGATCTTTCTCTTTCTCTCCGGCTCCTCAACGCCTGCTAATTTATCGTAGAAGCGCTGCTGTGCGTTTACGCGGATAAAGTGCAAATCGTACGGGCCATTCGGTCCAAATACTTCCTCGACCTCGTCGCCTTCATTCTTACGGAGAAGACCGTGATCAACGA
>UMEN01018797.1_pt1 | contig 17238 bp, 17 predicted proteins | sample 1964751 | NCBI WGS metagenome assembly UMEN01 (sample SAMEA4836020, study PRJEB28245) | human gut metagenome | biome: gut microbiome; material: fecal sample | place: Denmark | collected 2008
ACGGCCCGAAAAAATACCAGCCGTACCTGTTCGGCCGCTCTTTCTTCGGATTTCTGGGCTTGATCACGCTGTTCTACGCCTCCAGCCATGCTGCACAGGGAGATGTCACCGTATTAAATAAGCTCTCCCCGATCTTTGTCACACTGCTGGCGGCTGTGTTTATGAGGGAGAAGCTTTCCCCGATCCAGATCCCGGCGCTGGCACTGTCCGTTATCGGCGCATTCATCGTATTCCGTCCGAGCTTCCAGTCCGACCCATTTCCGCTGGTAGTCGCGCTTCTCTCCGCCATCACATCCGGCGTTGCGTACACGTTTCTCGGCTACTTTAAGGGAAAAGTCGACGGAATCACCGTTATCATGCACTTTTCAACCTTCAGCGTGTTCGGTTCTCTGCCGTTCGTCATCAGCAATTTCGTTATGCCGGACCCGCGCCAGTTTATGCTGCTCATGCTGATCAGCCTCTTCGGCTCCCTGGGCCAGGTATTCATCACCTACGCTTACCGCTTCGCCCCGGCATCCGAGATCAGTATCTACAACTACTCCGGAATCCTGTTCAGCATCGTTCTCGGCGCTGCGATCCTCGGCGAGCCTGTAAAATCCACCTCGATCCTCGGCGGCGCATTGGTTGCGATTGCTTCGATCATGGTGTATATCTATGGGAATTCGAAGAAGCAGGCTGGGAAATAAAGTTCTTTCAGCCCAAACTAGCGTAGACCGAATAATTACGTGTATAAAGAATGTCAGAATCCGAAAAGTCTACCCGCATGAACATAGTCTGGATACACTGTTCACCTGCGGAACCGCCACCGGCAGCTTCTTCCGGATGCATGGCAATTAGAAATGTGCATTTGCATAATGCCTTTTATTTAGATCGTTTGTAACTATTCAGTACCTTCATAGTTACACGCAAAAATCCATTCCAGATCAGCTTCGCTGATGGGATTTTTGCCCTCCAACCTATGTTTTCTTACGGTCAGCGCAGCAAGTGCGCAGACCTACTGAACAGTTACGATCGTTTTTTGATTCGTTGTAAATAAAAGTCAAAGTCCACATGATAATATTTATTGAAGTGATCTCTTCTAAAATATCATCATGTGGACTTTTTTCGTTTTTTTATCTTACCAGGCATATTTTCTCAACATTTTTACTGCTGTTTCAAATCTCGCCCAGCCTCAATTCTCAGCTCTCCATCTGCCGTCCCAGGAATCCCGCCGCCGTCGCTGCCAAACGCACCTCTGCATCCGCGAACTTCGCCCTCGGCTCCCTGCTCATCACAATGACCGACCCGATCGCGTCACCTTCACAGATGATCGGAGTGATCACCTGCGCAGTGATTCCCTCGCTGTCATCGTCCGTCACAGGCGTGAACGCCCGCTCATCCTTTCCCGCCTGCACCGTCATCCGCTCCTGGATCACATGCTCCAGCGCCCGGCTGATGGGCTTCTGGAAAAAGTCCTTTTTCGCCCCGCCGGCCGCCGCGACCACCTGGTCCCGGTCCGTGATGCAGACCATAAGCCCTGTCGACTGCGCCATCGCGTCTGCATACTGCCCTGCAAACGCATTCAGTTCCATCATCGGCGAGTACTTCTTCAGAATGATCTCCCCTTCACGGTCCGTGAAAATCTCTAACGGCGTTCCTTCGCGCAAACGAAGTGTCCGCCTGATCTCCTTCGGAACCACCACACGTCCGAGGTCATCAATTCTTCTTACAATTCCCGTAGCTTTCATAACGTCTATTCCTCCTGCATACCACTGCTTCCATATCGTGTGACTTATGGGTAGTATGTGGAAAAATGTCGGGATTATTCCTATTTTACTTCAACCAGTTCAATCTTGAAGTTCAGCTCTTTCCCCGCCATCTCATGGTTCGCGTCAAGAGTGATCATCTTCTCGTCCTTCGCGGTAACCTTCACCGGGAACGGCTGGCCGCTCTGGTTTGTGAGGTATACCTGCTGTCCAACCTCAAGGTCCTCGGAACCCGGGAGATTTGCGATCTCGAGTGTGAGGATCATATTCGGATTCGGCATTCCGTAAGCTTCCTCCGGCATCAGGTGGATCTCCTTGATCTCACCGACCTCCATATCCGCAACAGCCGCGTCAAATCCCTTGATCATCTGTCCAGCACCACATACAAACTCTAACGGCTCGCCGCGGTCGTAGGAAGAGTCAAACTGTGTACCATCGTTAAAAGTACCTCTGTAATGTGTGCGGCATGTCTTTCCAACATTGCGTCCTGTCATCTTTAAGTTCCTCCGATATTCTCTATTATTTCCTGCACGCCTGCGTTCTATCACGGTCAGCGCAGCAAATGTGCAGACCTCATCCGCAAAACCTGCCGATAACAGGTTTTTCACGAATGTTCTATAACGAAATCATGCATTCCTATCCAGTATACCTGTTAAAAAGAATATTGGCAACTTATTTCAGGTACCGCCGCGCTTCATTTTTCTGTTTTCATAGCCGGATTCTGCGCACGATATCGCAAACAGCTGCATTTCCGCAATCTGTTATGCGCCAAATTTTGCCACACAGGAGCTTTACTGTCCCTGCCTCTTCTTTTTCCTCTCCAGTTCCTCCTGCTTCTGCCGCTCCTCTTCCAGTCCCGGAGACCATAAAAGCTCGTCGCTCTCATCGAACACGATCTCCATCACGTCCTCCACGCGGCAGTCCAGAATTCTGCATAAAGTCTCCACGGTATGCGTCGAAATATATAAATTCTTCCGCAGCCTGTTCAACTGACCATTGCTGATTCCATATGTCTTGATCAGGCGGTACTGGCTGATGCCTTTTCTCTGCATTGTTTCCCATAACCTTGTATATTTAACCATACCGTTTCCTCCTTTGTCTCATCTCTCGCCGTTATTTCCAGGACATTCCGGGCTGACCCGTTCAATCCATAGACTCGTAATCCGGCAGAAACCGCCTAAATTCTTCTCTTTCGGTTTCCACGCCTGCTCACCAGCGATACATTTTCTATTTTCTCATTTGTATTTCCTGCCAACATTCGCAAGATTCGATCTGTTTTTCCTTATATTTCCACAAATTCCCCTAAATATCTTTTATTCTCTACTATGGCAGAACTTCTGCCGCATTATATAAGGAAAGGAGGCGTTTCTCATGATCGATTACAGCCCGCTCTGGAACACCTTAAAGTCAAAAGGAATCAGCCAGTACCGCCTGATCCGCAGCTATCATTTCAGCTCCGGCCAGCTCCATCGGATCCGTAAAAATGAACATGTATCCACACATACTCTGGAAGCTCTGTGCCGGATCTTAAACTGCAGCGTTGCGGACATCGTCCGCATCTCATTTGACCGCGGGGAAAAAGAATCGTAAAAATATCTGGTCTTTATCGGAACTCTTTTCCGGTAAAGATCAGTGTCAATTCGCCTTATTTTCCTTCTTCTCGTCCTCGAAAGAAACCTCCATCACATCCTCGATCCGGCAGTCCAGGATCCGGCAGAGCGTCTCCAACGTATGCGTCGAAACATATGTATTCTTCTTCAGACGGCTCATCTGGCCGGAGCTTAAGCCAAACTCCTTGATCAACCGATATTGACTGATCTTTCTCTTCTCCATAGTCTCCCACAAGCGATTGTAACTTATCATTTTATCCTCCGTGCATATCAGCCCAACACACTTTTCAGCCCGCAAAATATCCGCGGATCTGGCAAACAGTTACTCTGATGTCTTCTATATAACATACATTGACACTATTTGTATATTGCCCATGTTCGGACTATATATGTTCCACGTTCGGTCACGGTCAGGTACACGACGCGCGAATGGCCAATTTTTCAGCTTATGCACGGATTCTGTGCTCTGTTTCAATCATTGTTTTCTATGAACTGACAGAATCTTCTTCTGACATTTTTTCGGATACATGGCAATCAAAAACGCCGGTCAGCCATTTCTGACTGATCGGCCATCATAATCACTGATCACACAAATTACAGGCATCCGCCTTCCGCTTTTTCATTTTCCCCTTTGCAGGCAGTTCACCTGCTGCTTTTTCATTTCATCTTTGCAGGCAGTTCACCTGCCGCCTTTCCATTTTCCCCTTTGCGGGCAGTTCACCTGCCGCTTTTTCATATTTAATTTCCTGCGCACCTGCAGTTATTATCGCCGTCAGTCCGCTTTGCTTCCGGACTCTTATCTTCCACCTGAACCAGCAGACGTTCAAGCTGCATCTTTTCCCGGTTCCAGCGGTAAATCGTCGACTGCTCCGCGGAACAGTTTCTCTCACCATTTATCGTATCGATGATCGCCGACCTCGAATAATGCTTATGAGGAACCATAATGTCCGGGAGTTCCAGATGAACACGCCCACACACCGTACACTTGTATCGCCGCAAAACAAATGTATCCACCGTACCATCCGCAAAAATCACCTTCCGCCTCTTGCTGTCACGGATCTTCATCTCTCCACCGCACTGCGGACATCCCGGAACGCTTGACGGAACAATATAATACATTCCATTCTGCTCTTTGATTTTGTAATTCTTTGACACGACCATATTCATTCCTCCTCCATTCGTCATATTCGTAGGACCACATCCGCCTATCGGTTCAAATAAACCTGTATTCCGGTTCTTTGGGGTTTTAACCAGAATGGCGCCCGCGTGCTCATGTCACAGAACCATATCATCTTCCCAGAATTTCATCAAATTTCTGCCGTTTTCCATTTTCCGCTCATTTCTCTGGCAAACGACCACGTTTTTCCGGAAAAATTTCGGTCTGATCAACATGTTCTACTAATATAAACGTAATAAAATTGGATTTGTGACAGGAAAACAGGAAAAAGTTGAAATTTTTTCGTCTTATATTTTCCGCTCTTCAAAATCATTCAATAATCTTCGGAAGCTCCCATTTTTCTCCCTCGCCGACTGCCTTCTGGAGAATTTCCTTTACCTGATTTACCTCCTCGGGTTTCATTTTTTTTCCTAAAACCATGTACGCGAGCAGCATTCCTGCCGAACGGATATTATCCTTTCCAGTAATCATCTTGTTATTGGCATTTCCGAGCACCAGAATATTGACCCACATTTTATTGTTCCGCGCCCAATCGACCTTATTCAAGCGTTTTACTACCTCTGTCCAGGCAACTTTCTTCTTTTTCGCAAGGTAAGCTACATGTGCTAACGCCATATGGGTCACCGGTTTCATAAGAAGATTTTCTTCACGCAGGTCACCCACCGGTCGGTCTTCCTCTGTCAATTGCAGATACATTTTATACACATCAATTCCGTCCAGCAGTCCTCTCCAGAATTCCTCTATTTCCCCGTACGCCTCATTCAGCGTATCCTGGTTCGACGGCATTACTCTCGAGGACCAATTGTAATCTGCCAGAAGAATCTCCCCGATCGTATATAAAGCGCTCACCGTTGTCAGCTGCTTGCTCCGCTTGGAGAGCGTGTTGCTCTTCCAGTTTACGATCCCAATTCCATTTCTATTTGCTAGGATTCCGCCGTCGCTGAACAGTTTGCGGGCGAACACTGCAAATACATCATCATCACTAGTAATAATATTCTGTCCACGACCAGTCTGCCTTGCATAGCGATTCACCTTATTAAAGATTTTACGAATTTTTTCCGTTTCTGTATGTTGCACAAAAATAACACTAATTTCTTCTTTTGCCAGTTCTGGATGCGGTTCCAGTGCTTCCATCTCAGGCGTCATCTTTTTATCTTTAAGCAAGCTTACTGTAATAGCGCTTTTTCCTTTTATAGATAATTTCATTGCCAATGTTCTATGCTGACCATCCAACGCAATCAAGCGTTCGCTCCCTGGCAAGGTTAAAAATCCGGTATCTTTCAATAAGTACTTGTCCGCCGCACTTAAATCCAACTTTTTATCTGCCAATGAATCAAATATAATATCATCATATCCCGAATAAATGTCCACAATGATAGCTCCAAAAAAGCGATCTTTGTCTTCAGTAAAATATGGGCAGATCTCATTTACAACCCGATTGAGGTCTGGTTCCCTCTGCATTTTCTCGTCAGCTGTCATTCCATCCCATTCCGGCAGTTCTATCGCAAGCCCTACAGAATCAATCAGTTCACCTGCTGTCATTTTGGCCAAATAATATTTTGTTGTCCCCAAATGACCCACTTGTGCAAACATTGTCTTCATAATCATCTGCTCCTAACTATTTTACTTTTTTATTTTCATATTTAATATGTTTTCTCATGTGTATGTTTTTCATTCTGTATTTGTTTTTGAAAACATTGCTATGTTTTTTATTTATTATAGATATTTCTATTGATTTTATCTTATAAACCCATTATAATGCAGAGTGTATGGTGCGTCAATATCTTATCATCTTATTTTATTAAGTATGATTTCATCAATTTTGAATTTGATATTCTAATAAAACATACATTAATATTTTTTATCATTATTATTTGCTATAAAATTTACGCTGTTATATTATGAATTATAAAACATTACCAATTACTAGCCTAAATATAAGGCAGATAAAATCATTATACGCAATAAGGAGTGTTTGTATTGAACGATTCACCAAGAGTGATTTTAGAAATGAAAGATTATCTTAATATAGTTGCTGACACTCAACAGGAAGATTTCCACTTAACTAATAAGTCTAAACATTATGCAGCTTATAAATCCATGTTGATTCAAAAACAGTTACAAAAACGCTGTATATACCGTTTTCTTAAAGTCCAGCGAAAGAATGCATACCGCCACGAGTATGTCCACAACTATTCTGCTTCCGATAACATTAGCCTTTTTCATTTTTTCTGATTATTATATACTGTTTTTCAAATTATCAGTTTATTTATACCAAAGCCCTCCTATACTAAATGCAGCGGAAAGTTTATTTTCAAACTTCCCGCTGCACGTTACCTGCCAAAATCAACATTCCTTCGACCAGATATTCTTTTTTATGTATCTGTACGCCGTTCAAGATACTTATCAAGTACTTTCATAATATTACTTGTTCCAATCCTGTACTTTTCCGCAGACAACTGATTCGCACTAATGCTTTCAATAATTCTTCTACACCGAAATGCTTCTGCTTCTTTTTTCTTTTTACCTTTGTCAACCTTTTTCCCCAGATAAACCTGTTCTACATCTTTGCAAAACCACACAAAATCATAATCATGATACGCACAGTACTGCTCTGCTTTATCCAGGAAAACGAGATCTTCCTGATTTGTGTCATATTCATCACAGTCAAAACAGTAAATTACTACCGATCTTCTGGAGGCGCCATTCTTCACGGCATTTTGATACGTCTTGATCTGACTGGCAATTGCCTTTTCCTTATTTGAGTATTTACCTTTACCATCCATATATATTACGCTGAGTTTGACATGCGCGCGATCATACTGATAAAATTGCTCAATTGTATCCTTGATATAAATCCAGTCAGATTTACATGTTGAGTTGCTCTCAACAACAAAAATTATCTGTATATCACCCATTCTCTTTCCTCTCCTCGTTTGAACCAAATACGCCTATAAAATCCGTAGAATCTACATTAAACGGGGATCCCTCAATCATACCAGTTCTATATAGCTTTGATGGAGAATAATTTCCATTGGCGGTCCATGGATAGATCTTGTGATCTTCTGATAAGAAATCAATCGACTTTTTATGTCTTTTCAAAATATCCATTGGTCCTACATTATGAGTTGTAAAGCAGAGCTGACCCTGACCATATTCCATTAGATACTCAAGCAGAGCGCACAAATAAACATCATGAAGATTCGAGTCAAATTCATCGATAAAGACAATTTTCCCCTGCACCATTCTCTGCAGATAAGCAAACAGCCTGATAAGCTTTTTTATTCCAGTACTCTCGAACTCAGCATGAATTTTATAATCATCATACACCATGATCAGATCACAGCTGTAAAATTCTTGGTCCTCCTTTTTATCGATTTCTATTTTCTTCAGATCGGCCTTAAAGATTTTGAGGAACTTATACAAGAATCCCACATTTTTCTCAAAATCAGTATATCGGCCTTTAAAAATATAATTCTCAGAAATAGATATTTTCGAAGGCTGCTTGCTATCCAATTCAGCCAAATAACGAATCAGGCCAAGATCATCTGTGTCTTCAGCCAAGTCTGTCATATATTTGCTTGACTCGTTAATAAAATAATCCCAATGATCATCGGAATCGTCCAAGTAAACATATAAGCTTTTGCCAAACATATAAAGCCATAACACATTTATTACAAAAAACGACGGTTGTATCTTTTGGGCCTCTACCTGCTTAGGTATCTCATCCCAAAGCAACGCAGCCATCGACGACTTTAACAACAAGTTTGTTGTTTTTTCAGATACCAGCTTTTTCAGTTCTTCCGTTTCATTTTCAAGAATATACCGTACTTTTCCATCTACCACTTTAAAAATTGGTATCATTGACGCATTTTTATTTTTGGCAAACTTTGATGCCAACCTCTCTTCAGCAATAACATATCTGCCGGAATCATCCTTTTTCAAAGTCACTGCATATTTATATAGTATCACAATATTTTCTACTTTGCTGGCAAACTCAGCCTCAATCGACAACTCCCCTGTTTTCTTATTAATAATCGCATCTAAATTTTTTTGAACTAATGGATTGTTCAAATAGCTCTGATCTACCAAGAGTTTTCCAAGTACATTTACAGATGTCACTATTCCGGATTTACCGGATCCATTCATTCCATAAATACCTTTAATATTGTATTTCTGCATGTCCAAATCATTCGATATCGTCTTCTTGTAAAAAGACAATGAGATCCACTGATCTAATGTTTTTATTCCCCTAACAGCGTAATTAAGCAAATAAACATTTCCCATTTTCGTTTCCTCCTAGTCTTTAGTATATCATGAGTCGCTGTAAAAATACATACAAAATGTATATATTTTTATTATTCATTTTTCACCATACGCTGAGTTCCTTCTTCCTCAATGCGTCCGTCCTTTCGCCATCCCATATTCATATTATTGTGTGAACTTCATATAAAATTAACTCTCAATATACGGAAATAGCATACTTCCTGCTTTTTCGACCAAAATAATAAATATAAGTCCGGAAACCTCTATTTTAATGTTGAAGTCCTCTATCCCTGGGCTATCTTTTATCTGTACACTCTGCGGGCAATCGTCGAAGACCATTATCCTGCCTCCTGGTTTGACGATGAAGATTTTTATAGTGAGTATCTGGCCGAGAAAGATCTGGCACTGATCACTCATTTTGTCCAGCTTCTTTGGGATAAATTGAGAAATCATCTCCCCGAGGAGGTTATGAAGGTAGTCTGGACCTACACCAGAACCTACAATCATATCGAATACTATTTCTTCTATCCTGATCTGTATATGGAATGGCTCTGTACATACTGGATCAATGGCGTAAAAACACGATCAGAACGGCAGGAACTGCTTTCTCTGCTTTGTCTGGAGCTTTCCTCTATCCTCGATGAAGACCCGGATGAAGCATGGGAGACCATACAAAAAGCAAATCTGATAAAAGAAAAAGCCCCCGGCAGAGCCAAGGGCATACAATCCTCTGGGAAAACAAATTTCAACACTCCGGAAGCTACAGACAAAGCAGACGACTTAGAAAGGAATATCCTGACATTCCAGGCGGATATCGCCAATACGATCCTCACCGGGCTGGAGCAGTATGATACGTATGCCGAAATTTTCTACAATCGTCCCGTCCCCTTTCAAAGTATCGATGAATTCCTGAATATTACTTACGATTATGTCGATACGCATGGACCATTTACTGAAGAAAGTTATGAGAAATGGTTGGACACACAGCTCGGAGAAGTGGATTGGGATCGACTGGAGTGCTAGTTGAAATGTACAAAAGTCTTACCGATAGAGCAGGAAGCTCCTGCTTTATCGGTTCTCTTGCCCTCACGCCAAATACAGCGCCGCATATCTGCGGACCTTGCTATAACTGCCTTAACTATCCCCTTTACCCAATTGTACTTAATCATTGTGGATTTAAGATCAATTATCAAACCTTTCCGAAATATTCCCTTTTCAGTTCATCTATCATTTCAAACGGAAAACATTCCGCACAGCCGTCCGGGATTCCTTCCAGACGCTCCCACAGCACTCAAATCATATGACATTTCAACCAGCTTTCGCAGCCTGCGGCTTTTTGCTGAATTATGTTCCATACAATATCTTTCGATTAGAATTCTTGAGTATTCCTGCATGTTGGTCCGCCTTTCCATTTATTATATATTTTATCCTTATTTTAAATTCTACCGAAGGACGTGCGTTGTACCGTTTACCCCTCAAACACGCAGCCGGGCATCCTCTTCTCACCCTCTACCTGCAATATCCCTCCTCAACTTCCTCAAAATCCCCTCTTCCGCCTCCTCATCCAGCGGCTCTCCATACAGCACCCTATACGCAAAATCCTTCGTTGGGAACATTCCCATTTTTACCATCTCTTCCACTTTCGCATCGTCATACTGCTGCCGCAAAAGAAGATATTTATGCGCTGTGGCTTTATGCCGCTCATAGCGTTCTTCCAGATGAAGCGCCTTCACATTCTTCTCCATTCCCGCCTTCGGATGAAAGTGGATCGTGCAGTCAGCAGCCGGGACATTTTCCATGTTAACTCCCACGGGCAGATCCGGGTAAAGCCATGTACATCCTTCGATTCCATCTTCATAGGGATTCATTCCCAGGAGCTCTTCCCTTTTCATTCCATTGCAGTTCTGCCCGCTGGGAACAAGATTATAGAAGCACATTGCGAGCGCCGGATATTTTCCCTTCGGAAAGAAATGGTCGATCTCCAGTGTCCTCAGTTTTCCTCCATTTCCATTCTCAACAACATCCAGATACTCCTCGTCACAGTAGGGACAGATCGTGACACCAAGGTTCTCAATAAACGTGTACGCATTATATTTCGTTGACGCATCCACATATTTATCACTTCCGGCACTGAAATAATCGGAATACATCCTCTTAAACTCATCAAACTGCAGCAGCTCCGGTCTGCTGATCATCTGCTTCAGCGTCTCCACATCTGCCAGGATAAAATCAGAAAGCCAGCTCCAGTCATCCCTGGCGCTCATATCCTCAAAAGTCCCGGAAGCAGGCATGACACGGCTGATATTTGCAAACAGTTCTCTCCTGTATCCCTCCGTCTTCCTTTTCACAAATGATATAACAGCCTCAGTGTGGGCTGCCTTCGCCGCTGAAATCCGCTCTTCTTTTTCAGGTATTTTAATCATGCTTTCTCACCTTCTCCATCTGAAGTTCAAATGCCCTGCGGATCATCCAATCCCCGATGTGCGGGATCAACTGTTCCATCGACATCAAAAACGATTCATCAGCGTCACCATGATCCGCGTACATCTCCAGCCGCGAAAAAGCATTCTGCAGAAAGCTTCTGGAATACTCCCCGATGGTGTAATCAAGGAAAAATCCATCCGCCAGAATCGTGTGAATATTTGCACCAAAATATTCCTTATCTGACCCGTTCTTTACCAACGCATTTCCTGTCTCCCGGTCGATCGTCAGTCTGGTGATCTCCTCCGGCAGGACATCGGAAAGCATAAATGGCGAATGCGTGCTGAGTATGATCTGGATCGTAGAAGATCCCTGATATTTCTCAACAATTTTCAACATACGGGCGATAAACTGCCGTGCCAATTCCGGATGCATATACGCCTCCGGCTCGTCCATCAGTATGATCTTGTCCAGCCTTCTGTTAGCCCTGCCGGAAGACGAAAGCTTCAAATAGTCCTCCAGCCCACCAAGAACCTTGGCATACTGGTATTCCCCGGTGCTGAGTCTTGTAAACTCGTATGGAAGAAGACACTCTGTAAAAATACCTGCATCATCCGGACGATACTGCTCCATGCGTTCAAAGAGCTCATCAAACACTTCCCGATACTCCGGTCTCTCCATATCGACCACCGGTATGGAGCATGTGTCCACCGTGAAATACCGCTCATCCAGCTTCTCGAGAAAACCGACAATGTCCTTAATATCCCCCATGATCTGCCATAACAGCCCATGCGGATCCCCATCCCCGGCTCTGTCTATATACTCCGCCAGCCAGGTACATCTCCTGACAATGGACATTTTTTCTCCATCCGGCAGCACAGTCGGATCGATGCTCTCCCTGCGCGTTTTCCCTATATAATAGTCCATAAACTCCTGGTAAGCATCCAGGTCCTCCGCCGGCTCCTCTTCCGCATTAAAGTTCCGGATCTTCTCGACCCATTTCCGCAGATACTTCGCGTAATCCGTCCACAGATCATGAATGAACATCTGCTTGTTCGTCAGCGTTTTCTTCTTTTTCCTCTTCCGTACACGTTCCCTGGCCTCCGCATCATAAATTGCGCGTTTCTCATCCTGTAGTCTGTCATAAAACGTCCAGTATTCCTTCTCCACTGCCTTAGAAAGCTTTAACGGATACTGATCCGCAAAATTATGCGTCGACAGCACAAACGAAACCTGACGTTTCCCGCTCCCTGGTTCCAGACTCGTAAGATATTCCCGGATATAGCCGCAGATTTGCCAGAGCGATGTCCTCTGATAAGGGAAAGCCGCCCTGCCGATCCAGTCACTCCTGAAATCCGTAAAATCCTCCTTATCATCCGGATACGGCGGCCGTATAAACGCATGAACATCATAACAGTTCATGATCAGCGCCATGTCGCGGACCTTTAATTCCGGAAGGTTTCTTTCGTATCCATACTCTTTTACCGCGCAAAATCTGACCGCCGTCTCGCCCGGCTTCAACGCTTTTTCCAGCGCAAAACGCACCGTCCGCAGCGTCCCCGCACGCCTCGCATTCTCCCTGATCGACTCCGGAATCGTCGAATCATCCCTCTCCACAGGCTTCGGAAACTGCATGATCTCCATGTCACATATCTCAAGGAAAAATTCCGTATCGCTGATACTATAAAGAAGAAAATACGAGTCATCCTCTCCTTCCCACTTCCTATGATACCGCACATCATGCTTCGCCCCGATCATCTGAAGCAGATTCGTCTTTCCAGATCCCGTTTTTCCAACAAGGATATGCAGGTTATCAGGTTTCCCGTCTCCGCGGATAGCCGCAGCCGCGGATGACTGGCCACGGTATTGGATCGACAGCTTTTTGTTTGAAAAATTGATCTGCCAGCGGGGATCGAAGATGATTTCCTGGGTGGTGTAGTTTTTGAATTTGTTTATGTAGGCGTAGATGAGAATCATAGGTATTCTTCCTTTATTGGGCCAGATTTTATATTAATAAAATCTGACTTAATTTTTTTATATAGTTCACAATTTACTTAACTAACCTTAGCTACAAATCGATTTTAAAGCTTTATCTAATAATCCTCGCTCATATGAATCCAACAACTGCTTAATATCCTCCAAGTGTTCTAATATGTATTTTTGACTCGCACTTGCATCCATAGATAATAACCTTAAATTGTTATCCTCAATTCTTTTAATTGCATCAACTGGGAATCCGAATTCAATTAGTTGTTCTCCAATATAACTTTTTACACCCGTTTCATAAAAACGCGAAACTTTAGATAATGAAAAATTATCTAATGTTTTTCTCCTCAACAATGATGCATATGAAAAAATAGTTTCAAATAGTGCTAGGATCTTAGGAATTTTATGTTCTATAATATCTTTTTGTGTTTTGAACGCATCCATGTACGCTTTATCGATACTTTTATGTTTCACCTTATCTCCTCGGGCATTGTCTATTTCATACCTCAATAATCCATGAAATCCCTCATTACAGTATGTATTGCTAACGGCTTTATATCTTCGAACAATAGTAGAGTCCAGTAATCCTGATTCTTCAAAAATATCAAGCACAGTATTCATTGCATGGTATGTCGTAAATTGCATTAATATATCTGGGTAAGATAAATACCTATAAAATTTATTATAAAGAATATTATTATTAAGTAGAAATCTTAAAAGTATCTCTTGATATTCTCTTTTTATTAATCTATTTTTTTCATATATATCATTTGTCAATAAGTATTCTTTAAACTGTTCCTCTCTTTTATGTTTGAGATTTTTATTTATATCCGAAAGATCCATATACTCTGAATTATCTATATCTACCGGATCCAATTCTTGATCATCATATGTAACAAAATTAAGCGTCAAATCCTCTGTATGTTCAAATTTTTCTAATTCTTTATCGACTAAAAAATATCTACCGACAAAATTATGATAATACCTACCCGCTCTACCAATGATATTTTTAAAATCAAAAACTGTTAGTTCTTTTGTTCCCTTACTATGGTTTAATACAACCATATTCTTTGCATTGGTGTTAACGCCCTCTACAATAGTCGATGTACAAAAAAGTAAATTAAATATGCCCTCATTAAATAAATCCAAAATTTCTTTTTGTATATACTTAGGCATTTTTCCGTGATGCATTCCGAATCCCATTTCCAGCACATTCACAAAACTCCATTCATTAATAGATCCATCTATATTATAATTTCTTTTTAGATGCTCTATAAACTCAGAAAATCTTTCATTTTTAACAACGTTCCCCTGATAATTTTTCGCTAACTTAGTGGCATATTCATTCGCTTTTGCGGGCGTTGTACAATATAATATTGTAGCACCATATCCTTTTTGCTCGATATAATTCACTACATCACAGATCCTGTCATTAACCTTGCTATGTATTTTTACTATTCCTGGTTTTTCTATATACGGCAAATTTGTATAGTCCTCGTCTATTACCTTATTATATGCTTTTACCATTATTCTTTTTGTAGGTTCGAACTCTATTTCTTTAACTTGTATGTTATTTTCAGCAATATATCTTTGCATTCCTTTTCCAAACTTCTCTCTTTTCAGGTTGGGTCCAGCTAAATAATAATCTTTTACTCTTTTTGAAAGCAAATATAAACAAATACGAAAAGTCTTTGCTCTTGCTTCATCTAAGAATGTTCGTTCCGCATATGAGTTTTTCTTCTCATCATTATCATCTGTTTCATCATTACAATAATCTTCATCAATTTTATACATTTCATCATAAAAGAAGAAATCTATTTCTATATTAGGATATTGAGCTAAAAGCTGCATCGCTCGTTCAGGCGTAAGTACAAAGATATTTCTATCCTGACAATCTATTTCGCGATCAATAGATTTAATAACATTATATCCCATTTTCTTATCCTGATTTAATTCTTCCATATTCAATGCATTTTCTCGCAATAATGCAACTGTTGGGAATACCAGCAATATGTTTTTATATTTCTCTTGATTTAAGTATAAGATTTCTCGCATAATAAATGTCTTACCATAAGAAGTTGGCGCACTAATCAACATTCTCTTTATGTCTAATGACTGATAAAAATCTATAATACTTTTCTGACTTTTATCTAGAATATTGTTATTTCTTACTTTGGATCTATACATGTTAACAATGCTTTGATTGTATAAGGCCTGTAATTCCGATATATGTTTTTCATTAATATTTTCTTGTTTATAAAATCCATTCTGCACATTGTACCCAAAAATACGCATTTTATGCGATGCTGTATACAATAATTCTTTAATGAGGGGATCACTTTTTACGCTATCATTTTCAGAAATAATGCACACTAAGTCCCTTAATCGATTTTTACTATCAACATCATCTTCATTATATTTATTTATTGCATCCAAAAGCAAATTAACATAATCCAGCATAAAATCCCTCATTTCCTCGTAAGGCTTTGATATTCTCTATTGGGAATATAATAAAAATTAATTTTGGTTTGATATCTTCGAATTTAAAGTTCTTTTCAAAGTAATGTTTCATCCAATTCATTTCCACCTTCATCTTATTTTCAATATTCATAGTCTCAGAATATATATTTGAGTTATCATAAGCCAGAAGGCAGGGTATACATATATCTATATTTTTACTTTTTAGAAAATCCATCAATTGTTCAGCGCGTTTTTTATCATTTTCCAATACATTTAACATATTTAATTCACTTAATAAGTCAGCAAGTTGCTTTCCCTCGTTAGTAAGTCCTGACGGTTTATCTGCCAGAAAATAAATTTGTTCCGCCAAATATAAACTTGAGTATTTTTTATTTAAATCATCTAAAATTCCATTTTTACAGTATTGCTTGCTGCCCATTTTTGCCTGACCAAGCCATAATGTTATTTTTCCATTCACGTTTGTAAAATAAGTCAAATCATATCCTTTAATTTCGTTATTATCATTCTGGCGAAATATTGTTCGAACAGCCAATTTATATGCGCCAGGAACTAATGATTGTACGATAGCATCCAATAAGACTTCGCTTGGTAGACCATCCATCTTGGGTTCACGGTGCGGCAATCGCATTTTGTAAGCTCCTTTTATAGCCTTTTCTAAATCAGCAAAAAGCCCGTTATTAAACTTCGCTACCACTTCATCTTCACCGTAACAGTAAAAAACAATATTCTTTCTCATTAGTTTCCCAAGGCTCTTATAACATTGATGGTCACATTTATTGACACATTTTTCCTTGCAGTTATGACTCAATGGCTGATAATTATTTATTTCTGTTTCATCTTCATAAATGGCTATTTCCCTTTTTAATTCCCTGTTTACTTCATTATCATATATTTTTCTATATTCATCCTCTATAGGCATATGTATCACCCCCCCATCATATTCCACATATTGTATTATACATATGATTATGCATCTATATTTAGGTTTGTCAACCTTTATCTGGAGCAAAACACGATAACTCTGATGATTATTAGTCTTCCTGCACTAAAATTCCTAACATAGATATTTTCGCTAAAGTAGGATTAGTGCGAAAGAAAGTAGAGGGAGACAATAAATTGGCACACTAGAATAAACTGTCTAAGGCAGGCAACTTTTTGAAATGATATAGAGCTTGTAATGATAGCGCGTGTATTCCCTGAGAATATGGACTATCTTACAAGGGATATAGCGCCCTTTACCCATTTGGGATTGGCAATGACAACATTGATTTCATCTTCCAGAAGATTAAAGACAGGAATCCAGTATTTACCTGTGGATTCCATACAGGCATCTTGACAGTTATTGTCAAAAAGCCATTGCTTGAATTCGAGAATTGAATTATTAAAGGTGGAAAAGCGTTTCTTTTGGTAAGAGGGCTCAATACCACCGCTGGTTTTAACGATTGCAGCAACAAGAAACGATGAGTAATACGTTGTAAATTATCCATCTAAACAGACAATACCTTAATCGAGAGTATGAGAAAATCTCTGTAAATAAGATTCTTCTATGATA
>UMEN01013503.1_pt1 | contig 16478 bp, 13 predicted proteins | sample 1964751 | NCBI WGS metagenome assembly UMEN01 (sample SAMEA4836020, study PRJEB28245) | human gut metagenome | biome: gut microbiome; material: fecal sample | place: Denmark | collected 2008
AATAAGTTATTCAAATTACAGTTAGAAAAGAGGTAAAGTTGATGTCAGGAAAAAAAGAAAAGAAGCATTTTATAGTAGGAGTTATAATGGTTGCAATTATCATCGCAGCAACAGCAACAATGATCTATTGTTACATAAACCGTTTTGATCCGCAGGAATATGTACAGGCATTTTTAGATGTATCTTATAAGCAGAAAACAGAATCCTATATAAAACAGACCGGCATTTCCGAGAAAGAAGCAAAACAGGTTTTTGAAGATAATCTTGCTTATACAATGGAAAAATTTCCGGAGCATGTAATGACAGATGAGATGATAGAAGAATATAGAGAACTGTTTGCAGATCTTGCGAAGAAGACATCTTATACTGTAGGAGAAGCAACCAGGGAAGAAAATGGAACTTATCAGGTTGTTCTTACAGTGAAACCAATCACATTGCTGAAGGATACTTATGATGAATTTCAGGAGAAGGCGCAGGAATACGCCACAAAAGTTTCAAATGATGTGATGAACGGACAGGCTATGCCAGAAGAAACACAGATGCAGACAGAAATTTATCAGATCTATTATGAGGTTTTAAGTCAGGCGGCAGAAAAAGGGCTGAAGTACGGAAAACCAAATAAAATTGTTCTTCATGTAGAAAAAGATAAAGAGGGAAAATATGAAATCAGAAAAGCAGACCTGCAAAATCTGGATCACCTGCTGATTGAATCTGTCGGAGAAGAACAGGATGAAGAAAATAGTTAAACAAGAGGAAAAAAGCGAAAAGAGAAAAGAGTGGAAGAATTGGAAAGAAAAACAGAAGAGAAAATGATTCAAAAGAAAGAATTAAGAAGAAAAATAAAAGAAAAACTTTTTTTACAACAGAAAAATACAGAAAAGAAGCAGACAGAAAGATTACAGAAAGTGTTTTGGAACTGAATGAATACAAGAGCGCAGACTGTGTGTTCTGTTATGTGAGCACAGAGAAAGAAATAGATACATTTTCTATATTGCAAGATATTCTTCAATCAGGAAAGCATCTTGGAGTGCCAAAGTGTACGGGAAAAGGAATTATGAACGTATACGAGATCCACTCATTACAAGAGTTGTATCCGGGTGCATATGGAATCCTTGAACCAAAAGAAGACCCGGAAAGATTGATTCAGCCGGAAGCAATTGATTTTGCTTTCATTCCATGTATCAGCTGCGATAGAAGCGGAAGACGCCTTGGTCACGGAGGTGGATATTACGACAGATATCTGGAAAAGACGCATTGCGTGAAAGCAGCACTTTGCAGGGAGGAACTGCTTGTAGACGAAATTCCGGTGGAGGAACATGATCTGCGGATGGACCTTGTGATTTCTGAAAAAGGTTGTTATAAGATGTAAACAAGGTGTGCTGTTCCCAGAAACTTTTCATCAGAAAAGAAAAATACGAATCTACTGAAGAAGTTCAAGTATAAAAAATACTCGATTTCTTCAGTGGGTTCGTATTTTTAAAATTGGAAACCTAAAAATTGATATTAACAATAACCTCTTCTATTTGAAAATTATTTGATCGTTTTCATCTCTGTAATTGGCCAGTAACGAAAGACTGCCTTGCCAAGAATCTTATCTTTGGATACATATGGATTAATCCAGTAGCGGGAATCTTTCGAATCATTTCTATTATCTCCCATCACAAAATAGCATCCTTCCGGTACGGTATAAGGACCATAATTTCCGATCATGTATTCTTTCGTCTCTACATCTTCAAGAGGTTCAGAAGAGCCATCAATGTAGATGTGACCGTCACGGATCTCCACGGTTTCACCAGGAAGTCCAATGATACGCTTGATAAAAAGCTGGCTTTCATCATCAGGATACTTAAATATGATTACATCATAACGCTCGGGATCCTTGGTTAAATAAGAAAGCCGGTTACCAACCACACGATCTCCGGTCATGATAGTGTTTTCCATTGAACCGGAAGGAATCTGAGCATTGACGATTAGAAAATTATCAACAAATAAAGCAATAGCAACAGCTGCTAAAATGGCGATTAGCCATTGGAAAAGTTCTTTCGCAGTAGAGTCCTTCTCCTTTGCAGCAGGTTCTTTCGATGTAGATGACATATAAACTCCCCATTTCTGATATTCTTGTTCTTATTTTAAAAGATATCTTGTCTGCGTTAATCAGTATCATAACTGATGAAGAAACAAATCACAATAGAACAGTTACAATCATAACATATCTGGGAGAATGTGGCAAATGTGTTCAAAACTTCATAAAATAAGATTCCGCAAAGACAATCTGAAAAATCTTGTAAATAAAATAAGAAGAAAATAAAAAACTTATAAAAATAACAATCAGTGTTGACAAACAGAAATCGAGGTGCTATCTTAGTATCTGTAAGGTGTTAGCACTCAAAAACAAAGAGTGCTAATAACAAACAAAGATGAACAGAAAGGGGAACACAGAGATGTCTGTAGAAGCTGAATTAAGTGAAAGAAAACTTACGATATTGAAAGCCATCATACAGAATTATCTGGAGACTGGCGAACCGGTCGGATCACGAACCCTTTCAAAATACACAGATTTGAAATTAAGTTCCGCAACGATAAGGAATGAGATGGCAGATCTGGAAGATCTTGGTTACATCTTCCAGCCACACACATCGGCAGGAAGAATTCCATCAGATAAGGGATATCGCTTTTATGTAGATCTTTTGATGGAGAACAAGGAGCAGGAGATCAGCAGACGAGAGGATGCACTTCTTGAGAAGACAGATAAGGTCGAGAAGGTACTCCAGCAAGCGGCAAAGGTTCTTGCTTCGAACACCAATTATGCGACGATGGTTTCCGCACCGGTCAACAGCCGGAACACATTGAAGTTCATTCAGCTATCGCAGGTGGATGAAGAACAGATCGTAGCAGTCATCGTACTTGGTGGTAATGTGATCAAGAATAAGATCATTGAAGTTGGAGAAACCTTAAGTAATGAGAATCTGTTGAAGCTGAATATGCTTCTGAACACGACACTGAATGGATTATCCATTGATCAGATTACATTAGGTCTGATCGCCAGATTGAAAGAACAGGCTGGTATCCACAGCGAGGTTGTCGGTCATGTACTGGATGCAGTGGCAGAGATCATTCATGTAGATAATGACATGGAGATCTACACAAGCGGCGCAACGAATATTTTTAAATATCCGGAGCTTAGTGATAAGCAGAGCGCACAGGAGATCATCAGTGCATTTGAAGAGAAACAGCAGCTGGCAGATCTGGTGACAGAGACACTGGCAAGTGAGGAGAACAACGGCATACAGGTTTACATCGGAGATGAAACTCCGGTTAAGACCATGAAAGACTGCAGCGTTGTTACCGCCACATATGAGCTGGGAGAAGGCATGAAAGGAACGATCGGAATCATCGGTCCGAAGAGAATGGATTATGAACATGTCATGAAGACGCTGAAGACTCTGCAAAGTGAGTTGGATGCGATTTATAATAAAGAACCAAAAGAATAGGAAGGTAGAAAGCTGGTGACAGAGAACATGAGCAAAGAAGATATGGTAAAAGAAGCTGTTGAAGAGGCAAAAGCAAAAGCTGCGAAAGAGCAGGCAGAAGCTGAAGAGACAGCAACAGAAGATGCCCAGGGAGCTGAGACTGAGGCGAAAGAAGCAACAGAAGAAGCAACTGAGACTGAAGGAGATTCAGAAGCAGCATCAGAAGGAAAGAAGAAGTTCTTCGGAAAGAAAGAGAAGAAGGACAAGAAAGACGAGAAGATCGAGGAACTCACAGACCGCGTTACTCGTCAGATGGCAGAGTTTGATAACTTCCGCAAGAGATCTGAGAAGGAGAAATCCCAGATGTATGAGATCGGAGCGAAAGATATCATAGAAAAGATTCTTCCGGTTGTAGACAACTTCGAGCGTGGACTTAGTTCCATACCGGAGGAGGAGAAGAATGCTCCGTTCGTAGAAGGAATGGAGAAGATCTACAAACAGCTTATGACTACACTGGAATCCGTTGGAGTAAAACCAATCGAGGCAGTTGGTCAGGAATTCAATCCGGATTTCCACAACGCAGTGATGCATGTAGAAGATGAGGGGCTCGGTGAGAACATCATCGCAGAAGAATTCCAGAAAGGTTACATGTACCGTGAAAGTGTTGTAAGACACAGCATGGTAAAAGTAGCAAACTAATTTGATTTTTAACAAGATTCAGAGATTAGATAGAGGAGGAAATTTATCATGGGAAAAATTATTGGTATTGACCTTGGTACAACAAACAGCTGTGTAGCCGTTATGGAAGGTGGACAGCCAACAGTTATCGCGAATACAGAAGGCGCAAGAACAACACCGTCTGTTGTAGCATTTACAAAGACAGGAGAGCGTCTTGTAGGTGAGCCTGCAAAACGTCAGGCTGTAACAAATGCAGCAAGAACAATCTCATCCATCAAAAGAGAGATGGGAACAGATTATAAAGTAGATATTGATGACAAGAAATATTCTCCACAGGAGATTTCTGCAATGATCCTTCAGAAACTGAAAGCAGATGCAGAAGGATACCTTGGTGAGAAAGTAACAGAAGCTGTTATCACAGTTCCGGCTTACTTCAACGATGCTCAGCGTCAGGCTACAAAAGATGCAGGTAAGATCGCAGGACTTGATGTAAAACGTATCATCAACGAGCCTACAGCAGCTGCACTTGCTTATGGTCTTGACAACGAGAAAGAGCAGAAGATCATGGTTTACGACCTTGGTGGTGGTACATTCGACGTATCCGTTATCGAGATCGGTGATGGAGTTATCGAAGTACTTTCAACAGCCGGTAACAACAGACTTGGTGGAGATGACTTCGACCAGAAGATCACAGATTACATGCTTGCAGACTTCAAGGCAAAAGAAGGCGTAGATCTTTCTACAGATAAGATGGCTCTTCAGAGATTAAGAGAAGCTGCAGAGAAAGCAAAGAAAGAACTTTCAAGCGCAACAACAACAAATATCAACCTTCCGTTCATCACAGCAACAGCTGAAGGACCGAAACATTTCGATATGAACCTTACAAGAGCTAAATTCGACGAGCTGACAAGAGACCTCGTAGAAAAGACTCAGGAACCGGTAAGACGTGCACTTTCTGACGCAGGAATCACAGCTTCCGAGCTTGGACAGGTACTTCTCGTTGGTGGATCAACACGTATTCCGGCTGTTCAGGAAGAAGTTAAGAGACTGACAGGCAAAGAGCCTAGCAAATCCCTTAACCCAGACGAGTGTGTAGCACTTGGTGCTTCCGTACAGGGTGGTAAACTTGCAGGAGATGCAGGCGCAGGAGATATCCTTCTTCTTGATGTAACTCCACTGTCACTGTCTATCGAGACAATGGGTGGTGTAGCTACAAGACTGATTGAGAGAAATACAACAATCCCGACAAAGAAGAGCCAGATCTTCTCAACAGCAGCAGATAACCAGACAGCTGTAGACATCAACGTTGTACAGGGTGAGAGACAGTTCGCAAGAGACAACAAGTCCCTCGGACAGTTCAGACTTGATGGAATCCCGCCGGCTCCACGTGGAATCCCGCAGATCGAAGTTACATTCGATATCGATGCAAATGGTATCGTAAATGTATCTGCTAAGGATCTTGGAACAGGTAAAGAGCAGCATATTACAATCACAGCAGGTTCTAATATGTCTGATGACGATATCGATAAAGCTGTAAAAGAAGCAGCTGAATTCGAGGCTCAGGATAAGAAACGTAAAGAAGCAATCGATACAAGAAACGAAGCAGACGCTATGGTATTCCAGACAGAGAAGGCAATCAAAGAGGTTGGCGACAAAGTCGATGCTACAGAGAAGGCAGCTGTAGAGGCTGACGTTCAGGCACTGAAAGATATCCTTGCAAAATCTGCTCCGGAGAACACAACAGAAGAGCAGGTAGCAGAGATCAAAGCTGGGAAGGAAAAACTGATGGAGAGCGCACAGAAACTGTTCACAAAGATGTATGAGCAGGCAGGTGCTGCAGCAGGTGCAGGTGCACAGGCTGGTCCTACACCAGAAGCTGGTCCGGCTCCGGATGGTTTCCAGGGTGATGATGTTGTAGACGGAGATTACAAAGAAGTCTAAAATATAGAAAAGATGCCGGTAAGACAGAAGAGAAACAGACAGCAGGGCATCAGATAAATGAAGCATGAAGAGAAATTCTACGGAGCTTTGTAGCTTCGTAGAATTTCTTGAGGTTAAGAAAGAGATACAGAAAGGTTAGTATTTGTGTTATGGCAGAGGCAAAGAGAGATTATTATGAGGTGCTCGGCGTAAGCAAAGATGCAGATGATGCTACAATCAAGAAAGCATACCGTCAGCTTGCGAAGAAGTACCATCCAGATATGAATCCAGGGGATAAAGAAGCAGAAATAAAGTTTAAAGAGGCTTCCGAAGCCTATGCCGTTCTGAGTGACGCTGACAAACGTCGTCAGTATGATCAGTTCGGCCACGCTGCATTTGATGGCGGTGCCGGCGGCGGAGCAGGTGGATTCGGTGGCGGATTTAACTTCAATGGAGCAGATTTCAGCGACATTTTCGGAGATATCTTCGGAGATATGTTCGGTGGCTCCAGAAGAGGCGGCGCAAGCAATGGTCCTATGAAAGGGGCTAATATCAGAAAGAGCATCCGCATCACATTCGAGGAAGCTGTCTTCGGATGCGAGAAAGAACTGGATCTTGTACTGAAAGATCCTTGCGAAGACTGTCACGGCACAGGTGCAAAGCCTGGAACATCACCGGAGACATGTCCAAAGTGCGGTGGTAAAGGTCAGGTCGTATATACATCCCAGTCCTTCTTTGGAACCGTACAGAATGTACAAACATGTCCGAACTGTGGTGGTTCCGGTAAGATCGTGAAAGAGAAATGTCCGAAATGTGCAGGTACAGGATATACATCCAGCAGAAAGAAGATCAAAGTTACGATTCCGGCAGGTATTGATAACGGACAGAGCGTACGCATTCGTGAAAAAGGAGAACCGGGAGTTAATGGAGGACCGAGAGGAGATCTCCTCGTTGAGGTTAACGTATCCAGACACCCAATCTTCCAGAGACAGGATATGCATATCTTCTCGACCGTTGCGATTTCCTTCGCAGTGGCTACACTCGGTGGCGATGTGAAGATTCCAACTGTAGACGGAGACGTTCTCTACACAGTAAAACCGGGAACAAAGACAGATACAAAAGTACGTCTGAAAGGAAAGGGAGTTCCATCCCTTAGAAATACTCAGGTAAGAGGAGATCATTATGTAACATTAGTGATCCAGACACCGGAGAGATTAAGCGCAGAGGCGAAAGAAGCTCTGAGAAAATTCGATGAGCTTAGTGGAAATACACTTCATCAGCATGATGACCTTGCTACAAAATCTGAGAAATCAGAGAAAAAAGGCAAGAAAAAAGGATTCATGGATAAGATGAAAGAAGCCTTTGAAGATAAAGAATAAAAAGAATGATGAGAGCGGCAGCTGCTGACTGAGAGGTTGGTGGCTGCCGCTTCTTTTTCTCTTCACTATCTGACTAGATTATTGGCGGAGAAGAAATGGGAAGTGGAAGCTTCAGTAAGGAAGAACTGCTGGAATTGTTGAAAGAGTTGTAGATTTAAACATGGAGATGCATATCTTAGAATTGTCAAAGCTTGGGCGTACAGAAGATATATTGAAAGAGGTAGTTGAGAATCATAAGAGGCAAGAGAAAATACTATTTTCTCTTGCCTCTTGCCATCCGTGCAGGATACCATTTTTCAAACCATGCTGTGAAAAGCCCCATCAATATAGGAATCAGATTATTCACAAGGATAAGTACATTTTCAAACCCGGCTTTCTTAAACAGAAAGGTCCAGATTGCTGTCAGTACATATAGCGTGCCCCATGCCGCGGCAAGAATATAATTTGTCTTCATAAAGAGAGGGTTCTGATGCGCATTTTCACCCCCATAATTATATTTTACATATGCAGCGCATAAAGGTTCTTTTGTCAGGCATGAAAGCAGCCAGAAGAGTCCAAATACAAGATATCCGATGTTTGTTGGAAGAACTCCGTTTCCGGTTATATTTGCCGCTGCAGAAAGTATAGCAACAGCTGCCATAGAGAGCTGATCCCAGATGACAAATTTATGTTTTCTCATAATAAACGGTACTGTTGCGACCACAAGTAGTGTTATCACAGCTCCGACTTCCGGATGAATAGAAACAGCGATCCAGAACGTAATCCATGGTATCAGCATTGTCGTCATGGAAGGCTTTTTCTGTTCAATTGTATTTTGAGGCGTTTTCTCTGTTTTTTTGACCACAGATGCGCTTCCGAAGATTTTATCCCAATCAATCATCAAGGAAAAGTCGCCGGATACCGTATACATCTGTTTCCCCAATGCTTCTGCGCCACCGATTTCTCCACGGGAAATAGCTGACCATACAGTAAAAGGCGTATCTATGCGAGTAGTTGGAGAAAGACGTCCATCAGTAAATACTTCGCTTCCTGTCTTGCTAAGCTGAATCTGGTAGGTGTGATCCAAATCGGTAAAGTGAATCTCAAGCACGCGGTCTTTTCCATCGTAGGCATCTTTATTATAAAGAGCGGCCATTTGCCGGGTAAATACAAGATCATCCGGTTCTTTTTCTCCGGTTGTTTTATTGATGCCCCAGCTGGCATCTGCCATTTTTTCAAACACATCTCTGGAATATAAAAGCGTGTGGAGTATTGCATCTGTTTCTTCAGAGATTGTTCCGGTCATTGCATATTCTGATCCGGCACATTTTACAGTGGAAAGATATTCATCTGTTCTTGCAGACAATTCTTTTACACGGAATAATTCTCCCTGACCACAAAAGATGGTCGTATAATTTCCTTTGCCGAGAAAATGATCAAACATCCGCAATACACTGTCATAGTTTCCAACAGCAGAATAAAAACCACAGGTGGAGATCAGAACATGCCTTTTACCTTCCATATCATATCTGGAGTCATGACTTCCGCTTCCGTATCCGTTCTCTTTTGAACTCATAAAAGGAAGGCTCATAGGAAGCTGACGGTCGATCAAATTCTTTAAGATACCTGGGACATTAAAATAGTACAGTGGAAAAGACCACAGAATAAGATCAGCATCAATCAATTTTCCAATAACCTTTTGCATATCATCCTTGATACAGCATATACCAGGCGTTTTCTGCCAGCACGCAAAGCATCCTTTACACGCAGCTATATTCATTGAAGCTACATGGAGTTCATCGATGGAGAGGCTTTCTTCGTCATCCGTACATCCATTTTTAAATCCTTCAATGAAACTGTATGCAAGCTTTAACGAATTACTTCTTTTACCTTTAGGACTCCCATTGATCAGAAGTATCTTCATGCTTTCATCCCTCCGTATTCATACATAAGATGTTGGGGTCAAAAGGTATTTTGACCCCTATGATACACGGATTGCTTCGCATTTCATGCTCTCGCAATCCTAAAACACCTCAAATCCGCTCATTTTTCTACGAAAAATGGCTACTTTTCGGTGTTTTGCGGGTCAATAAGTCATGCTTTTTCATGCAAGCAAGAAACGCATGACCTTTTGACCCTTGTATCATACATAATAATAAAGTATAAGAGGTGCTTACAAAATCCGCAACCTGAATTTCGCAAAATTGTTGTAAAGTATTATGGAAAAGTGATATTATGAAACTAATATTTGGAAGGTTATGTGATGAACATAGAAAGATGAAACAACAGAAATTATTAAGTCTGATCCGTCAGGCGATACAAGATTACAACATGATAGAAGACGGAGACAGGATCGCGGTAGGTGTTTCCGGCGGCAAGGATTCCCTGACTCTGCTTTATGCGATGAAGCTGCTGCAGGAATTTTACCCGAAGAGGTTCGAATTATCTGCGATTACCTGCAACGTAGGATTTGAAGGGATGGATTTTACGGGCGTAGCAGATTTTTGTAAGCACCTGGAGATTCCTTATGAGCAGGTCAATACAGAGATTGCCCGGATCGTATTTCAGGAGAATAAGGATACAAGACCGTGTTCTTTGTGTGCAAAGCTTCGGAAGGGTGCGATGTATCAACGGCTGGGAGAGCTTGAAATCAATAAGATGGCATATGCACATAATAAGGATGATTTTATAGAGACAGCATTGATGTCATTGATCTATGAAGGTCGGTTCTATGCATTCCCACCAGTGACAGAACTGCCGGAAGCGGGAGTGACGGTGATCCGTCCGATGATGTATGTTCCGGAGCGAGGTGTAGCGCACTTTGTTGCAGACCAGGGAATCCGTGTGGTTAAGAATACGTGCCCGGTAGACGGTTCAACAAAAAGAGCGTATGCAAAACAGTTGATGGAGCAGATCAACAGGGAGACGCCAGGGGCGAAGGACAGAATCATGCATGCGATCGTGAACGGAAGGTTCCCGGACTGGCCACTGTAGTGATGGGAAAGTGATTAAGAAAATGCATTTTTTACTTCCCTATTTCGCCTATCTGTGTTACACTAACGAATGAGTTATTTAACTTTTTTGTAACAATTACGAAAGTGATAGGCTCATTGAAAAGGGAAAACAACATGGAAATGCATATAACTATTTGTAGAGAGGGATGCAGATAGTTAATAGGAGGAATTATTTATGTGTGGAATCGTAGGATTTACAGGAAATCATCAGGCAGCTCCGATTCTGTTGGACGGATTGTCTAAGCTGGAATACAGAGGATATGATTCAGCAGGTCTTGCAGTGCGTGACGGAGAGCATCTTGCACAGGTTGTTAAGGCGAAGGGACGTCTGAGTAATCTTTCAGAGAAGACAGACAGTGGTAAGGCACTCAAGGGAACTTGCGGTATCGGTCATACACGCTGGGCGACTCACGGTGAGCCAAGTCAGATCAATGCACATCCGCATGTATCCGGAAACTGTGAGAGAAGTGGATCCGGTACAGTTGAGTCTGAGGTTGTCGGAGTACATAACGGTATTATCGAAAACTATACAGAGTTGAAAGAGAAGCTGTTAAAGCATGGTTATACATTCTACAGTGATACAGATACAGAAGTAGTGATCAAACTGGTTGACTACTATTATAAGAAATATAACTTAGGACCGATCGATGCGATTGCCAAGACTATGGTTCGTGTACGTGGTTCTTATGCACTTGAGCTGATGTTCAAGGATTATCCGGGAGAGATCTGGGTTGCCAGAAAAGACAGCCCGATGATCATCGGTATTGCAGATGGAGAGACTTATGTTGCATCTGATGTACCGGCAATCCTGAAATACACAAGAAATGTATACTATATCGGAAACCTTGAGTTTGCAAAGCTTGTTCCGGGAGAGGCTCATTTCTATGATCTTAATGGTGACGAGATCGAGAAAGAGACAACAGAGATCAAATGGGATGCAGAGGCAGCAGAGAAGGCCGGTTTCGAGCATTTCATGATGAAAGAGATCTATGAGCAGCCGAAAGCAATCCGTGATACTCTGAATTCTGTTGTGAAAGACGAAGTGATCGACTTTACGGATATTGATATTACAGAGGAAGAGATTAAGAAATACAGCCAGATTTACATTGTTGCGTGCGGTTCTGCATGGCATGTAGGAGTTGAGGCTCAGTATGTGATCGAGGAGCTGGCACAGATTCCGGTTCGAGTAGAGCTTGCATCTGAGTTCCGTTACCGTGAGATGCCGCTTGTGAAGGATGGTCTGGTTATCGTGATCAGCCAGTCCGGAGAGACCGCAGATACATTGGCAGCTATGCGTATGGCGAAAGATAAAGGACTTGCTACACTTGCCGTTGTAAATGTAATCGGAAGCAGTATTGCCCGTGAGGCAGATAAGGTGTTCTATACACTGGCAGGACCGGAGATTTCGGTTGCTACAACAAAGGGATACAGCGCACAGCTTGTAGCTCTTGATTGTATTGCAGTTCAGTTTGCGAAAGTGAAAGGGCTGATCACAGACGAGCAGTACAGCTATTATATTTCCGAGCTTCAGACAATTCCGGAGAAGATTGAGAAGATTCTTCAGGATAAGGAGAGAATCCAGTGGTTTGCAGCTAAATATGCGAATGCACATGATGTCTTCTTTGTAGGCCGTGGAGTGGACTATGCAGTATGTCTGGAAGGAAGTCTGAAACTGAAAGAGATTTCTTATATTCATTCTGAGGCTTATGCGGCAGGTGAGTTAAAGCATGGAACAATCAGTCTGATCGAGGACAATATTCTCGTAATCGGAGTTCTGACACAGAGCAAGCTGTATGAGAAGACAGTCAGCAATATGATGGAATGTAAGAGCCGTGGCGCATATCTGATGGGTGTGACAAACTATGGCAATTATGAGATGGAAGACAAGGTAGACTTTACAGTTTATGTTCCGAAGGTGGATGAGCACTTTATGGGAAGCCTCGCAGTGATTCCGCTGCAGTTACTTGGATATTATGTAAGTGTTGCGAAAGGTCTGGATGTAGATAAGCCGAGAAACCTTGCGAAGAGTGTAACAGTAGAATAAAATGTAAGAACTAGCAAAATGGCTGTGGATCCTAGTAGAATCCGCAGCCATTTCTTCCATTTCCTTTTACTTTGTACAAAGCCTTATCGGCATCCTCAAAAATGTTTTCCCCAGGGTTCTCACGGTCGGAAAATGCGACTCCGGCACTCAGTGATACTTTTGGGATTCCTTTCTCTGGTGAAGAGAGCTGTTGGTTAACAGAATCAATCTTATTTTTGATCGTGTACTGTAAATCTGTTGTCATCTCAACCATGAGAATCGCAAATTCATCTCCACCGATCCGACAGACGTAATCGTTGTTTCGAAAAGCGGCTTTTAGATAGTCAGCAACTTTTTTCAAAATAACATCACCAATTGCATGTCCGTAAGTGTCATTCACTGATTTGAATACATCGATATCAATGAGGATCAGTGCGAATGGATGGTTCTCGGCATCGGTTTCATAAAGACTTAGAAACTTATTGAAGGATCTGCGGTTGAAACAGTCGGTAAGCGCATCATACTCAGCCTGATGACGGATCAACTGTTGTGTCTGCTGATTCTCCCGATACACCTGATTATAAGTGATTGCAAGATTCTGTAGTTCTACTGCTCCAAGTACAGGAAAAATCTCTCCAAGACGAATGCACTCATTATAACTTATCAGAGGTTTTACAATGAGATGTCTGATCGTAAAGCAAAAGGCAAGCATAAGAAAGACCATGAGAAAGGTGCTTATCTTAAGATTACGGAAACTGTCGAAAAAAATAGTCTGTGCACGATTCTGTTTCTTCTGAGTATAATCCAAAAGGCTCTGTGTGCAGTTTGCCAGATTCGCTTTCGTCTGAACAAGTAAAGCCTGATAAGTATTGTTGCAAAGAATAGAACTGGCTTTTTTTAATTTTTCTTCCGAACTTAATAAAGCGTCTTCATCAGTTAGTTTGACAGCTGCGACTTCCTGCTGCAGGGAATCTTCGGAAATCCTGTTGGCATCCGCAATGAGCCGCATAGAGTAATAGTCAATACTCATTAAGTCTCCGGAAGATTTTAATGCAGATTTTAAAGAGGTAAAAGTCTGTGTACCATCAAAATATTCCTCAAGCTGTTTTAAAGCATGTTCTCTTCGTTTGGTCATATGTGCTTCTCTGAAATAAAGATCCATATAATATTCATTTCCGGTCATTGCATAAAGTCTCGCCTGCTCTACCAGATAATCACATCCTTCTTCTAACTGCTCAACGGAATCTTTGCAGAGGACATATTGTTGGGATGATTCTTGAAAAGAATGAAACTGTTTCTGATTGAAAATGCATATGAATATGAACAGGACTGTAAAAATCAGCGTGACGACAATACTCCAGTAGATGGTATTTTGTATCTTGATTTTTTTCTTCATAATATAACGTATTCTTCTTTCTATAATTGTAACTATATAAGTCCATTTTATCAGAATACAGACCGGATGACAATGAAAAACAAGCAGTTTGTTGTGAAAAAATAATAAAAAATGAAATAAAATCACAAAATAACTGGTAAAAATGCACTTTGATCAGAATTCTTGAATAGAAAGAGCCAGAATGGTTGCTGTATATGGCAACCGTTCTGGCTCCGGGTTTAAATTTCAGAGAAATCAGTTCTATTATCTAGGCATATCCCACTTTGTATGATCTGTATGAAGCAGCATATGAGATTTGTGTGACAATGGTTTCTCAAGGAAATCGTTGTACAATTTCATAACATCCTGGTTCTCATGGGAGAAACGGATCTTTGCGTTCTTGTCAAGGAAGTAGAGGTTTGCACCGCGTGTGTGTGCAAGTTCTTCGCCGTCGTGGATCGGCTGACCGCCTCCGCCGACGCATCCTCCCGGACAGGCCATAACTTCCACAAAGTCGTAGTGTACTTCCCCATGTTCAATTGCTTCAAGTAGTTTGCGTACATTTCCAAGACCACTGACAACAGCAGCGCGGATCGTAGCATCACCGATCTGGACTTCAGCTTCTACAACACCTGTCTCAAAGGATGGACTGCGGACGATCTTAAATGCATCCGGATCCGGGTTACGTCCTGTTACAAGATAGTGTGCGGAACGAAGTGCAGCTTCCATAACACCGCCGGTAGCACCGAAGATAACACCGGCACCGGACCACTCTTTCATAAGCGGATCACATTCGCGGTCTTTCAGGATCTTTGGATCAATATGCGCAGCACGGATCATTCTTGTCAGCTCTCTTGTAGTGAGAACTGTGTCAATGTCATGTCCGGCATACTCGCCGTAGAAAAGTTCCATGTTGCGTTCACCTTTTTTCGCTACGCAAGGCATGACAGATACGGTGTAAATGTCCTCCGGAGCGACACCGATGGACTGTGCAAAATAAGTCTTCATAACAGCACCGAACATCTGCTGTGGTGACTTGGCTGTGGACAGCTGTGGCACCAGATGCGGGTACTGTGATTTGATGAAACGGATCCAGCCAGGGCAGCAGGAAGTGAACATCGGACGCAGCTTTAATTCTCCTTTGGTGAAGCGCTGCAGGAATTCATTTCCTTCTTCCATGATCGTAAGGTCAGCAGAGAAAGAAGTATCGAAGACGTAGTCTACGCCGATCTTTTTCAAGGCGTCCATGATCTTTCCGATTGTTGCTTCTTCTCTGGACAGGCCGAGAGCTTCTCCCCACGCGGCACGGACTGCCGGAGCAACCTGTGCAACCACCACTTTCTTCTTGTCAGCAATCGCACTCCATACATCCTCTGTATCATCACGCTCACGAAGTGCGCCGACTGGACAATGAGTGATACACTGTCCGCAGAGAGAACAGGAGACTTCATTGATCTTTTTATTTCCGTTTACATTGATCGTTGTTCTTGAACCTGTACTTGTAACATCCCAGATGTTCAGTCCCTGGATCTTGTCACAAATCTGGATACAGCGCATACATTTGATACATTTGCGTGAATCACGGATGAGTGGGAATGTCTTGTCCCAAGGTGTATCTTCAAAGCGTTCTTTGAACGGAAGATCGATCAGGTTCAGATCATTTGCAACCTGCTGAAGTGTACAGTTCCCACTTCTGACACAGGTTGCACATTTGCAGTCATGCTGGGAAAGGATAAGCTGCACTGTCTGTCTTCTTGCAATACGTACTTTTGGGCTGTTCGTGTAGATCACCATGCCTTCGGTTACGACGTTATTACAGGATGTGACCAGACGGTCTTTTCCTTCAATCTCAACAACGCAGACACGGCAGGCCGCAATCTCGTTGATATCTTTCAAATAACATAATTTCGGAATCGGAGTTCCAAGCTTTGCCGCAGCTTCCATGATAGTAGTTCCGGAAGGTACGGATATTTTCTGATTATCAATTGTAACATTTACCATTTTTCTTTCCGCCCTCCTTTGAAAATACCATAACCGAAATGATCGCAGCGCAGGCATCTGTGGGATTCCTGTTTTGCTTCAGCTTCTGTCATACAGTTTTCAACGCCTTCAAAATCACAGACACGACTGCATGCTTCGCGTTCTGTCAGTTCAACTCTTCCGCAAGGTTCGCGGTCGCTTAAGCGAGGTTCCGGAATCTCAACATCACAGCTGATGATATGGTGGAAACCAAGATATTCATCGATATTGGCTGCAACAACCTTTGAAGCGGCGATTGCTTTGATTACAGAAGCAGGTCCGGATGCACAGTCTCCACCGGCGAATACGCCAGGGATATTGTCGAAACCGCCATAACGCTCTGTCATGATCTTACCGCGGGAAACCGGAACACCGGCTTCAGCGAAGTGTTCAGATTCGATATCCTGACCAATCGCAACGATGAGTGTCTGGCAAGGGATAAGGAAATCTTCTTCACCTGTCGGACAGACACTTGCACGCCCATCTTTGATCTTGCTGATCATCTGTGGTGTGACGTAGATACCTGAAACGTGTCCGTTCTCATCAGTCTCGATTCTTGATGGCGCTTTCAGTGTGAGTACTTCAATTCCCTCTGCAACTGCACCTTCGATCTCAGCCGGA
>UMEN01024918.1_pt1 | contig 16016 bp, 19 predicted proteins | sample 1964751 | NCBI WGS metagenome assembly UMEN01 (sample SAMEA4836020, study PRJEB28245) | human gut metagenome | biome: gut microbiome; material: fecal sample | place: Denmark | collected 2008
TTCCCTTCGGTGAGGGCGCAGTGGAAGGAATCGTGGCCAGTGAGTCCTCCAACAACGCATGTATCGGCGGTGCACTGATTCCGATGCTGACGTTGGCGGTTCCGGGCGACGCAGTTACCGCGATCATCCTTTCCGTATTCTATGTCCATGGCTTACAGCCGGGTCCGTTATTTATCACCCAGAACAAAGAATCCTTCTACTCGATCGTAGTAGCGGGAATCATCGCGTGCTTTGCACTTTTACTGTTAGGACTGATTGTTGCCCCGAGGATCTGTAAGGTCATTACGATCCCGAAGAACATTATGATCCCGGTGGTAACGAGCCTCTGTGTAATCGGTTCCTTCGCGTGCAACAACCGTCTGTTTGATGTGGGACTCATGTTCTTCTTTGGACTGATGGGATTCATGATGCGTCGGTTCGATTATCCGGTTGCCCCGCTGATCCTTGCGATGGTACTCGGAAAGATGATGGATTCCAACTTCCGTCAGGCTGTGTCTCTGGCATCGTCCTCCGACAACCCGTTTATGGCGATGTTCGGACATCCGATCACGATCGTCCTTTCCATCTGTACATTATTCGTCCTGCTTGGAAATATTCCGTGGACGAAGCCGTATATCGATAAAGTAAAAGGCATCTTTTCGAGAAAAACGGCGTAATTTCAGATAAAACTTCTGAAAAACAGGCCGGATCACCAAATTTCGACCGGCGCAGGATTTCCCGCCGGTGTGAAAGCTGGTAGGAAATGAAAAAAGTATAAAAAGAGCAGGAAATCAGGCAAAAAGTGCTTGCATTTCCTGCTCTTTTTTGCTAAGATTATTACCTGTGACATGTAAAAAATCCTTGCTCCTGATACTGAAAATCGGGGGCCGGAAGACCAGAAGGAGGTTTATGAAACTATGAACAAATACGAGTTAGCAGTTGTTCTTAGCGCAAAACTTGAAGATGACGAGAGAGCAGCCGCACTTGAGAAAGTGAAAGGCTATATCACACGTTTCGGCGGCAATGTCGTTGATGTGGACGAATGGGGCAAGAAGAGACTTGCATACGAGATCCAGAAGAGCAAAGAGGGATTCTACTACTTCATCCACTTCGAGGGCGAGGCAAACTGCCCGAACGAGGTTGAGGCTCACATCCGTATTATGGAGCCGGTTGTTCGCTATCTTTGCGTAAGACAGGACGCTTAATAAAGAAAGAGTGAGAATATGAATAGAGTTATCCTTATGGGTAGATTAACCAGAGATCCGGAAGTACGCTATTCCCAGGGCGAGCGCTCTATGGCAATCGCAAGATATACGCTTGCAGTTGACAGAAGAGGTAGAAGAAGCCAGGACGGCGATCAGGGTCAGACGGCCGATTTTATCAACATCGTAGCTTTTGATCGTGCCGGTGAATTTGCGGAGAAATACTTCCGTCAGGGCATGCGTGTACTGGTTTCCGGAAGAATCCAGACCGGAAGCTATGTAAATAAGGATGGCCAGAAGGTCTATACAACAGATATTATTGTAGATGACCAGGAATTCGCTGACAGCAAGGGTCAGGGCGGCGATAACAGCGGCTTTGGCGGCGGAAACAGCTACGGCGGCGGAAACCGCGGCGGCTACCAGCAGGGAACAAGACCTGCTCCGTCCAGTGCCATCGGCGACGGATTTATGAATATCCCGGATGGAGTCGAGGACGAAGGACTTCCATTCAACTAAATATCAGTCTGAGGCAATACAGTGCGTTACTCCTAATTCGCTGTGAGTAGACTGAGTTTGCACGTGACCGGACAAGCGTTGGACGGTTACAGACAACGAAACTAACAGGAGGTAATTTAAAATGGCATTCAATAAAGGTGACAAGTCCGATTCTTCCAGAGTAAGAAGAGGCGGCATGCATAGAAGAAAAAAAGTTTGCGTATTCTGCGGCGATAAGAACGGCGAGATCGATTACAAGGACGTAAACAAGTTAAAGAGATACGTATCCGAGAGAGGAAAAATCCTCCCGAGAAGAATCACAGGCAACTGCGCAAAGCACCAGAGAGCTTTAACAGTAGCTATCAAGAGAGCACGTCATATCGCTCTTATGCCGTACACATGTGAATAATTCCTTAGAATAAGGATTTTCACGGATAAAGTAAGGTTTTATCTAATTAATTTGAAGCATCATTTGAGGATTCCATATGAGAGATCATGTGGGATCCTTTTTTAGTGAAAAATAAGAAAAAGAAATTTGTTTTTCCTGAAAGCTGGAAAAATATAAGAAACTGCAATAAGGAACTGCATGAAAATTGCATTTAAAGATATTTAAGGATATTTATGTCTGAAAATTGACTTTTTTGCTGACACCCTTTATACTACGTAGAGGAAAAGTCAAAAAAAGAAACAGCAATGTGGAAGGGCAGTACACTATTCGAGAGGTCATTGAAAGGTCCAGAACATTATTCTGGACCCTTTTTTTAGCCTTTTGCGGAAGTTTTAAGGAGAAACAGTACACTACTTATGCCATTCTCGCATTGCCCTGCGGTTCGTGAAAAGGTATCGAAAAGGAGAAGGAAGGGGGAGCTGAAAACTTTAACCGCCCGTTTTGACTTGTTCTGAATAAGAAAATAAAGCCCACCGATATCCGGTGGCAGAATGGAGCATTTCAAATGATTCATGATGGATTTATCTATTTGGCCACTTTAATGCTGTTAGCAGCAATTCTGGTCAATCTTCCTGTGTACCTGCGGGGAAAAGGCGCACAGACCTTTTTTAAATTTGCACCGCCGATCGTTCTGATCTATTTAGGCATGATGCTTTTATGTACTATGAAAGTATGGGATCTGCAGGATACGTCAGACATTTACGTAGCGATCAAAAATCCGTTACTCTACGCAATGCTGTTTTTAATGCTGCTGCGTTGTGATCTGAAAAAGATCATTAAATTAGGACCGAAAATGCTGATCGGTTTCTTCTCAGCGAGTATTTCAATCGGTGTTGGTTTTGTAGTAAGCTATGGAATTTTCCATAAATTACTGGGCCCGGAAAGCTGGAAAGCACTTGCAGCACTGTGCGGAAGCTGGTTAGGTGGCGGCAGTAATATGCTGGCGATCCAGGCAATTCTGGATGTAAGTGAAGAAAGTCTGGCATATTCTCTGGTAATGGATTCGGTTTGTGCAGTAATCTATGTTATGTTCCTTCTGTGGGTGATCAACTTCTCTAAGGAATTCAACTCCTGGACAAAGGCAGATGTACGTCTGATCGATGAAGTAGGAGCATCTCTGGAAAAAGAGGCAAGGGAGGACAAGAGACCTCTTACCTGGAAAAACATGCTTCTTTTAATCGGTGTATCCTTCTTTATATCCTCTCTGTCCAAGGATGCCGGTGTTATGGTTGCATCTGTTCTGCCTGTTTTTGATAAGGCAACCTGGACAGTTCTTCTTGTAACAGCTGCAGGTCTGATCGTAGCAATGACTCCTTTTGGAAAGATTAAGGGAACGGAAGAAGTTTCCAATATCATGCTTTACATTGTCATCGCGATGATCGCTTCCAGAGCAGATATTTCTGCTATGGGAAATGCACCGGTATGGCTGGCTGCCGGATTCCTGATCCTGCTGATCCATATAGCGGTTATGGTAATCCTTGCAAAGCTGATCCGACTGGATATCTTTACCTGTGCGGTTGCTTCTCTGGCGAATGTCGGAGGAACTGCGACAGCACCGGTACTTGCAGGTGCATACAGCAGCGCGTTGGTTCCGATCGGTATCCTGATGGCTCTTCTCGGCAATATTATCGGAACACCGGGCGGCGCATTTGTAGGATACTTAATGAGCCTGATCGGGTAGAGAACAACAATTGAAACGGGTAGTACAAGAACTCCGCACGGGAAACTGTGCGGAGTTTGTTTTTGTCAAGGCAGGGTTTGTTCTGCGGGAGGTTAGAATAAATTATAGTGTTACTGATCTTTTTCTTCCCTATCCGGAATGGAAAAGAAATGATAAGATGTATTCAAGAATGCCGAAGCATTCTTGCTGCGAGATTCGCATCATGCAAAGCATGACATACTTCTTTTGCACATCTTAAGCAATCCTGCCGGAGGCTATGTCTGTTTTTACAGCAGATATTTATCACTATTTTATATAAAAGTGTGATTATAAAGCATAAAACTCCAATAAAAATGTGAGGAGTGATTCTATGGAACGATTTATCTTAAAAAAGATGCTGGCTTGGAAGAATTCTCCCTACCGCAAGCCCTTAATTTTGAAAGGTGTACGTCAGGTGGGTAAGACTTGGATTCTGAAAGAGTTCGGAAGACGCTGTTATGAAAATACAGCCTACTTTAATTTTGACGAAAATGAAGAATATAAGCAATTTTTCGAGACAACAAAGGATGTGGAGCGGATTCTACAAAACCTTATGATGGCAAGCGGTCAAAAGATAGTACCGGAAAAGACCCTCATCATCTTTGACGAGGTACAAGACTGCCCGAAAGTCATTAACTCTATGAAATATTTCTGCGAGAACGCACCGCAGTACCATGTTGCCTGCGCCGGTTCTCTGTTGGGGATTGCTCTGGCGAAACCTTCCTCTTTTCCGGTGGGTAAGGTCAACTTTATGCAGATTGACCCGATGACCTTTAATGAATTCCTGCTTGCCAACGGTGATGAAAATCTGGCACAGTATCTGGAACAGGTGGATACCTTTGAACCTATTCCTGATGCCTTCTTTAATGAAATAACAAGATAAGCAAAAACGGCACTGGTTAGAACGGTGCCGTTTTTGTTTGCAAATTCTTCAGTTAGATTTTCTTGTTCAATTCGCGATCACAAGGTTAGTGCTTGCATTGCATTTGCAGACCGGGACATACTAAAACTCCATCACAAGCCCCGCATGCAGCTTGTGAACGGATTCTCCTAAGGTCTCTTTCAGGAGATCAAAGGCATGATCTCCGGTGCAGTGGCCGGTGTAGACCGAAGAGATGCCGGTGGAGCGGATCCCTTCGGCGAGGGCAAGGATCTCTGCGTCGGTCTTATTGTAGAGGTGGAAGCCGCCAATCAGGGCTTTTACTTTTTTATCCGGGAAAGTCGCGGTGACCTCACGGATAATGGTATCGGCGCCGCCGTGGGAACAGCTGTTGAAGATCACAAGGCCGTCCGGTGTGTCGAAGACGAGACTTTGCTCATGGGAGAAGGAATCTGGTTTCCAGCGCCGTTTTTCCTTCAGGTACATGTGTTCCCGGATTCCTTTTTTCTCCAGTCCCGGAGTCTTATGCGGAATCAGATAAACCCCGTCACATGGGGAAAAGTCCCCGGAGACGAGCTTGATCCGGTCCGGATACTTTTTTAACATGCCCTTTGGAATACCGATGTATTTCTTGTAATTCCAGACACCTTTGCAGCAGTTTTCTCCGGTAGTTTCCCTAAAATAGAACGGTGCGGACGAATTTACCCTGAAAAATTCCGGGATTCCGTCTGCATGGTCGTAGTGCGCGTGGGAGAGAACTCCGAAATCCACGTCTTTCATGTTCAGTCCAAGCACATCAGCATTCTTCAGAAAAAGTCCGGATGCCCCGGCATCGAGAAGGATATGTTTCCCATGATATTCAATAAAAATTGATAATCCCCATTCACAGCCGAGATTTTCGGCGGGGATGTTGTCTGAGAGTACGGTTGCTTTCATAAACATATGTCCTTTCATACACAAAATTTTGGAATTGGTGACTTGTGCTCATACGATCTATCTGTATTTAAGCCATTATATCATACTTTTTAATTTCTCAGTAAACAAAAGCGAAAAGACACATGATATTTTGTATACAGTATAAATATGATAAACACTCAGCAGCCAGCCATGTCCGCCCCAAGCGGATCATGGACAAATGCCTGTATTTATGGTATACTATCCCCAAAGTCGGTTCTGATACATGGAGAAATTCTGCCCGAATTTCTCCATGCATAAAAAGGCACTAACGTGCCAAATGCACACTCGCGCAAGAGGAGTCTATCGCAAGCGACTGCGCTCGGCGCGAGAATGTGTCAAGGCACATTCTTTTTATGGTCTTGCTATGCCCATTTTTAAAGGGCGGCGGATAGGAGATAAGAATGAAAGATGATAAAAAGGTCAGCCATATTCTGCAGCTTTACCTTCAGTGGCCGGTATTTTTAACGGCACTGGTAATTCTTGCGGGAGCTGCGGTCAACCTGATCTCACGCAAGGCGGGACTCGTGATGCTTGCATTTACGGTGATCTACGCGGCGTGTGCCGGAACCCTGTATATGTACGGAAAGAAGCGGGCTCTCGGCAGTCTGGTGTCCTTTGCGTCGGCGTACAGCTGGAGTCAGAAACAGCTTCTGGCATCTCTGGAGCTGCCTTACGCGATCGCGGATACGGATGGTAAGATCCTTTGGATGAACCGCGCCTTTGAGGCGGTGACCAAAGAAGAGAAGAGCGCAGGGAAAAGCCTGACAATGCTCTTCAAGGAGATCACAGTGGAATCCCTCGCGAAGATGGAAAATGCGATGGAAGTCCATGTGATCTATGGGGAATCGAAATACCGCGTGAGTATGAAACGCGTGACGATCCGCCCGGATGAGCTTGCCTCCGGAATCCCGGAGAAGCAGACGGAGCAGCAGATCCTTGCGGTGTATCTCTATGATGAGACAGAGCTCTATAACTACAAGCAGGCGATCACAGACCAGAAGATGGTCGCGGGCCTGATCTATCTGGACAACTATGATGAGGCGTTGGAGAGCGTCGAGGAAGTCCGCAGATCGCTCTTAACGGCCCTGATCGACCGAAAGATCAACAAGTACATTTCGGCGGTCAACGGTATCGTAAAGAAACTGGAAAAGGATAAGTATTTCTTTGCGATCAAGCAGTGCTATATGCCGCGCCTTGAAAAAGAGCGGTTTGGACTGCTTGAGGAGGTAAAGACCGTCAATATCGGAAATGAGATGGCGGTGACCTTAAGTATCGGTATCGGAATGAATGGCGATACCTACAGCCAGAACTATGATTATGCCCGTACAGCGATCGATATGGCACTCGGCCGCGGCGGTGATCAGGCAGTAGTAAAATGCGGCCAGAAGATCCAGTATTACGGCGGAAAGGCCCAGCAGTTAGAGAAAACGACCCGTGTCAAGGCCCGCGTCAAAGCCCATGCCCTCAGGGAGCTTCTTGAGACAAAGGACTGCCTTCTGATCATGGGACATAAGATCGGAGATATCGACTGCTTCGGCGCGGCGATCGGAATGTACCGGATCGCATCTGCCCTGAACAAAAAAGCACATATCGTGATCAATGAAGTGACCTCCTCGGTGCGCCCGATGATGGAACGCTTTGAGACCGGCGATTATCCGAAGGACCTGTTCCTCACAGGAAGTGAGGCCGCGGATATCGTGGATAACAATACGGCGCTTGTCGTTGTTGACGTCAACCGCCCGAGTATCACAGAAGAACCGGACCTTTTAAAACTCGTGAAGACGATCGTTGTCATCGATCACCACCGTCAGTCCAGCGAGATCATCACAAACGCGACTCTGTCCTATGTAGAGCCTTATGCGTCATCTGCCTGCGAGCTGGTTGCGGAGATCTTACAGTATGTTGCCGACAGTATCCGGATCAAATCTCCGGAGGCGGACGCCATGTACGCGGGAATCGTGATCGATACGAACAACTTTACAAATCAGGCGGGCGTCCGCACCTTTGAGGCGGCGGCGTTCCTTAGAAGAAACGGAGCGGACGTGACGAGAGTCCGGAAGCTGTTCCGTGACAGTATGGAGGACTACAAGGCGAGAGCAGAGGCAGTCCGTCAGGCAGAGGTCTATAAGAAATGCTTTGCCATCAGCGTGTGCCCGGCAGAGGGCGTAGAAAGCCCGACAGTAGTAGGCGCACAGGCTGCAAACGAGCTTCTTGACATTGTGGGAATGAAGGCATCTGTCGTTCTTACCCCATATGAAGGCAAGATCTATATCAGCGCGAGATCGATCGACGAAGTCAATGTCCAGGTCATGATGGAAAAGCTGGGCGGAGGCGGACACAGAACGATCGCAGGCGCACAGCTCCCGGGGGTTTCCGTTGAGGAGGCCAAGGAGAAGGTGAAAGGCGTCATTGATATGATGCTGGAGAAAGGAGAAATTTAAGATGGAAGTTGTATTATTAGAGGATGTAAAGGCACTTGGAAAAAAGGGCCAGGTCGTAAAGGTAAATGACGGATATGCGAGGAACTTTATCCTTCCGAAAAAGCTTGGTGTTGAGGCGACATCCAAGAACTTAAACGATTTAAAGCTCCAGAAAGCAAACGCGGAGAAGGTTGCGGCAGAGCAGCTTGCGGAGGCTAAGAAGCTTGCGGAGGAGATCGATAAGATGTCCGTAACCGTTTCGATCAAAGCCGGTGAGGGCGGACGCGCGTTCGGGTCCGTCTCCACAAAGGAGATCGCGAAGGCGGCGAAGGACCAGTTAAAGCTTGATATCGATAAGAAGAAGATGGTTCTGCCGGAGCCGATCAAGAGCATCGGAAGCTTTGAGGTTCCGATCAAGCTCCACAAGGAAGTAACAGCAAGACTCAGCGTGAAGGTCGTTGAGGCGTAAAGACGGAATGTCTGCCGCGTGTGCAATACGCGGAGAGCACAGTTGAAATTCAGGGCAGGAAACCAGGTAGAGGTTCCGGCCTGCAAAGTAAGAAAGAAAACGGCTTCTGCAAAAATATATGCAGAAGCCGTGCGAAGTTATAGACACAGACGTACAGAGAGGAAATCGGACAGATGGAAGAAGCGTTAGTAAAAAGGGTTTTGCCGCACAGCGTTGAGGCGGAGCAGTCGGTGATCGGTTCCATGCTGATGGACAGGGATGCGATCATCGCGGCATCGGAGATCGTGGTCGCGGACGACTTTTATCAGCGTCAGTACGGGATCATGTTTGATACGATGGTGGAGCTGTTCAATGAGGGAAAACCGGTGGATCTGGTCACGCTTCAGGACAGGCTGAAGGAAAAGGATGTCCCGCCGGAGGTGTGCAGTCTGGATTTTGTCCGCGATATCCTGGCGACGGTTCCGACTTCCGCGAATGTGCGCTCCTATGCCACGATCGTTCATGAAAAGGCGGTTCTCCGCCGACTGATCAGGATCAACGAGGAGATCGCCAACAACTGTTATTCCGGAAAGGACAGTCTGGAAGTGATCCTGGCTGACACGGAAAAGCAGATCTTCAACCTGTTGGAAAGCCGCGCTTCCGGTGATTTCGTGCCGATCCGTCAGGTCGCGCTGAACGTTCTTGATAAGATCGAGCAGGCGACCCGCTCAAAATCCACAGTAACGGGTCTTCCTACCGGATTTATCGATCTCGATTACCGGATGTCCGGACTCCAGCCTTCGGATCTGATCCTGATCGCTGCCCGCCCGTCTATGGGTAAGACGGCGTTCGTGTTAAATATTACTGATTATATCGCGGTCCGGAGACAGAAGACCTGCCTGATCTTCAGTCTGGAGATGTCGAAGGAGCAGCTGGTAAACCGTATGTTGTCCATGGAGTCCAACGTGGATTCCCAGAAGCTCCGTACCGGTACCCTGACGGATGCGGACTGGGACGCTGTCGTGGAAGGAATCGGTACGATCGGAAGTTCCAAGCTTGTTATTGACGATACTCCGGGTATCTCGATCATGGAACTTCGTTCCAAATGTCGGAAGGTTAAGCTGGAACATGGTCTCGACCTCGTTATGATCGACTATCTGCAGTTAATGTCGGGCAGTGGAAAGAATGGAGACAACCGTCAGCAGGAGATTTCCGAGATCTCAAGATCCTTAAAGGCGATCGCGAGGGAGCTGAGCGTTCCGGTGATCGCCCTGTCCCAGCTTTCCCGTGCCTGCGAGACGAGAACGGATCACAGGCCGATGCTTTCGGACCTTCGAGAGTCCGGAGCGATCGAGCAGGATGCCGACGTTGTTATGTTCCTGTACCGTGACGATTATTATAATAAGGATACGGATAACCCGAACACGGCGGAGGTTATTATCGCGAAACAGCGTAACGGCCCGATCGGAACCGTATATCTTGGCTGGAAACCGGAACTGACCCGGTTTGTGAATATTGCGAAGGAGCAGCAGTAAATGCATGGTCAAGCGCCTGCTTTCGAATGGAATTTGAAGGAATTTCATCGGAAGCGGGCGTTTTTGTCATATTGGGACATGGCTTCACATATATTATTAGCAATCTGATAACGGTTTTGCAGGCATGCGGCAGTCTGTGGACATGCTGAGAAACTGGATCAAACAGAGTCGAACAATCGTTGCGGTTCATGGCAGAAATTTCGAACTGTGACGAAAATCATGTGAAAGGAAGAGGACGACCATGTCAGAAACACATTATCTGATCTCCGATGCCTCGAAAAAGGTTGATGTGGAATCTCATGTACTTCGGTACTGGGAGGAGGAACTGGAGATGAACATTCCTCGCAACGAGATGGGACATCGGTATTATACGGATTTTCATATCCGTCTTTTTAAACAGATCAAGGAATTGAAGGAAAAGGGGTATCAGTTAAAGGCGATCAAGACAGCGCTGGCGAAAACGCTGGACGCGGAGGGGGAATCGGTGGCGCCCACGGATGTTCTTGAGGAGGATGTTATGACGGCATTGAAGGAATGCACGGAGCAGGAGAAGAGAGATCTGGAAAAGCTGGATCCGGGGGAAGCCGCGGAACTCATGAACCGGGAAAAAGCGGAGCAGTTCAGGGAGTTTCTTACCCAGATGATCGGACAGGCTATCGAGGAGAACAACGAGAAGCTGAGCCAGGATATCAGCCGGATGGTGAATGATAAAGTGTTAAAGGAGATCGATTACCTGATGCGGGTGGCAGATGAGCGGGACGAAGAGCGGTTCCGGCAGCTGGATGAGACGATCCGGCTCTACCAGAAGGAGAATAAAGGGAGGGCGGAAGCCGCGGCGGCGAAAGCACCGTTTTTGCCGTCGATCTTCAGAAAGAGAAGGTTTGGGAGAAATGGGAATAAGCTTTGACGAGAGCAAAAATGAGAACTCCTTTCGCGAAGATCCGGATTCTGGATCAGAATCCACAGAAATCAAAAAGCCGCTGTTCGAATAGAACAACGGCTTTTATGTATTGGTTTGCGTTTGTGATCAACCCTCGTTGATTGCGCCTGTCGGACAGACACCAGCACAAGTACCGCAGCTGATGCAAGTATCAGCGTCGATTACGTACTGTCCATCTCCCTGAGAAATAGCGTTTACCGGACATTCACCAGCACAAGTACCGCAGCTAACGCAGCTATCGCTAATTACATATGCCATGACAAAATACCTCCTTTGTTTATTTCTTTCATTCTATAATAAACGGTTAAATTATTCAAGGGGAAAATTGTGAAAAAATGTACCTAATGAGGAACAAAAATCCAGTAAACATGCGGTTAGACAGTCACAACTCGAGTTAGTCTATTCTTACCTTTGCAGACAAAAATCAACCCGGCTGTCATTCAGCTGAAAGCATTTCATGATGGTCAACATATGCGGACAGGCATTTTCTAAACTGGAAATACCATACCATGCAGGAATGCATGATGCGGCTGTACCAGCAGATTTTGCAAAACCACCTTGCCAAGAAACGAAAAAAGTATTATACTCTCGATATGCTGGCAAATGCGGCGATATGTCCGTTATGCCGGAAACAATCGTAGAAAATTGCCCTCAGCAGATTTCGAAGGTGAAAGGAGGATTTATCATGCAGATTTCAAAAGAAATGCTCATTGGTGAGCTTCTTCAGGTTGATGAGAATATGGCTCAGATTTTAATGGGCGCTGGAATGCACTGCATCGGATGCCCGTCTTCTCAGATGGAGTCTCTGGAAGAGGCTTGCATGGTTCACGGAATTCCGGTAGAAAAACTTGTAAGTGTAATTAACGAGTATCTGGCTCAGAAGCAGCAGTAATGTATGTGACCGCTCGAGAGAGTTTTGGTTTGCTGACTGTGCGAAAGGTCGGAGAATGTAAGAAGGACTGCGGTCAGGGAGAATTTTCCCGGCTGCAGTCCTTTTTCCATTTTGACATATATGGAGCAATGTGCCATAAAAATTCTGTATGTTGAAAAAACAAGGGGACATTTTGGAAACAGACTTTGCACATAAAAAAGCATCTGTATAAATCTGTGGAATGCAGCTTTTTACAGATGCTCTATTTAAATATTGATCAATTGGGAAGTCAGATTATAAGTTTTGCAGCACCTTCAGCGCGTCCTTCTTTACGATCAGATCATAATGTTCCGCATAGTAAGCGCCGGACGCAGCGGCATCGCCCTTTAATCTTGTTCCGTATTCGGAGAGAGTATTGCAGACTCTGTTGAAGGAACTCTCACTGTCATTTTCCTTCTTGAGGATCAGGTAGAAGACCCCATTTTCCGGATTCTTGTAGAGAACACTGTTTCCTTTAAAAACAGCACCGGTCTGCCGTGCGGCTTCACAGACGAGGTCGAGGGAAGAAAACTGGTAGATCCTTGTAAACTGAGCCGGATTCTTCGACTCTTCCTTTCCCTGCGGTCCATTTGCCGTTGCAGCTGGTGCCGCAGGAGCTTTTTCTCCCTCCGGCTTTAAAATTCCGCTCTGGGTCAGGATATTGATCAGGCCGTCAGCGCCTTCCAGCACTTCCGCGGTGAGATTTCCCCATCCGTTATCATTCTCGTCCTCTTCCGGTGAGAACTTGGAGAACCGGGTATCCAGTTCCTCTGGATCTTCCATCTTCGTGATGATCAGCATAACACTCTCGTTCGCCATCGGGATCGCCTCGACCATAAGCGGGATATCCTCGGCCTCGAAACCGACCTCATTTGCGGCGCGCTGGATCATCTCGCGGAAAAGATTGCGGGCTTTCTCGGTTCCATAGGCCAGCTCGCCGAGATTCATATTCCGGACACTCAGGTCAAAGTTGCTGAGGGTGCAGCGGATCTGATTTTCATTGATACGTTCTATTTTCATAGGATCACTTCCTGTCTGGTTAAAATCAAAATATTCGCGGCATGCTGTAATTCCCATTATAAGAGGGCAGAAAACCGCATTTTTACATCTATAATATACTATATCCTATTCAGCTTTTGCAATCGTATGAGGGAAATTTATTAAAATTTAATCAGTTTGACATCTACAAGATGGTCTGAAGCGGGAGTGTGTATATTAGAATAGTCGCAAGAGGTTGTGTTGCCGGAAGGAGGTGTGATGGTTTATCGAGCGCGTTCTGTTTGGCAAGTATCGGTTGTGCAGAGAGCTGGGAAACGGGCGATCCGGTACTGTATATCTGGCGTATCACGTTGAGCTGGAAGAATACAGGGCGGTAAAAGTAGTCCCGAAATCCCTGGCGGATTATGATACTTTTAGAAAAGAAGCACTTTTTCTGAAAACACTGAGACATCCGGGAATCCCCATCGTCTACGATGTGGAGGAAGATACCGGATACAGTTATCTGATCGAAGAATATCTGGAAGGCGAATCTTTATATGCCCTGGTAAAACGCCTGGGCAGCTTGTCGGTTAAGGCGGCAGCTGATCTTGGAATACAGATCTGCCGTATCATTCAGTTTATGAATTCAGCAGAAAATCCTATTTTATATTTAGACTTGCAGCCCAAAAATCTGCTGGTGTGCAATGGAGTCCTTCGGCTGACGGATTTTGATCATGCACAATACGCGTCAGATGCCGCTGCGTTTGGTGAGCGGTACGGAACGATCGGTTTTGCGGCACCGGAACAGTACACAGGGGAACCACTGGACTGCCGGACGGACGTGTACGCGATCGGTGCGCTGCTCTACTTTATGAGCCGTGGGGATGCGCCGGGAAGTGTTCCGGAATACAGGAATGAACCGGAATACAGGATGTTTGACCGGATCATCCGCGGGTGTATGGAAAAGGAGAAAGAAGCGCGTTACCAGAGTGCGGATGAACTGCAGGAAACGCTGCAGGAGCTGCAAAATCGACTGAAGGAACAGGCAGCAGAATCTCGAATCGTTGTTTTTGCCGGGGCGGCAGCGGGGATCGGAACAACCCATGCGGCTCTCGGAATGTCTCATTTTCTGACCCGGAATGGGTGTCCGGCTTTATATCAGGAAGCTTATGATACGTCTGCGGTTCGCACACTTGCGAAAAATATGGGAATCAAAACGGACCGGACCGGCGTATATCGAATCGGATGTGGAAGCATCCGGCCTTATTATGGCGAAGCTGTGAAGCTGCCATATCTTTATTTTCCAGTAATCATAAAGGATGTGGGAGTGATCCGCCCGGAAGAGAAACTTCCGGAAGCAGATTTTTATGTTCTTGTATGCGGGGGAAAATGGTGGGAGATCGACAGGACTGTGAATGCGGCGAAGATCTTAAAAAGCCGTGGGAATGTGATCCTGCTCTTCAATCATATGGAGAAAAAAGCACGTCTGAAACTTCCAAAAGTTTTATCAGATATTCATTATTTCTTTCTTCCGTTCTTTTCAAATCCATTCAGAGAAGATAAAGCTGCCAACACCTGTTACCGGGATCTATGGAACGATGGTACAGGGGAAACCAGATGGAAAAGAAAAAAATTATCACAGAGACTCAGGAGAAGCGATGCAGAATGATCGGAATCGCTGGGAGCAATACCGGGGTGGGGTGCACCCATTTTTCGATCATGCTGACAAACTATCTCGCGGGATACCTCAGAAGGAAAGCCATACTGCTGGAATTTAATGAGTCGGGGGACTTAGAAAAGCTTGAATACGTCTGCACGGGGCAGATGGGACAGAAAAATCCATACAGGGTACTGGATGCGGATTATTATAAGTATGCAGGGCCGGAGGCTGTGAAGGAGGTGCTTCAGAGGGGATATGACGATATCCTGATCGATTTCGGATCGGTCAAAGATGGCGCAAACGAATTATATTGGAGATGCGATAAAAAGTTCCTGGTGGGTTCCTTTACGGAGTGGCAGCAGGAGAGTTTCCGGGAATTCGAGATGGAACAGAGAGCGAAACAGAAAAAAAGCTGGCAGAGTCTCGCGGTATTTGGAAGCGAGGAGACCAGAAGAGAATTCTCGAGAAGATTTCGGATCAATGCAGAACGGATTCCGTTTTCAGCGGATGCCTTCTCGGTCACGAAGGAGTGCGGGGAATTTTTTCAGCGTATCCTGTAAAAATGACATAAAAGGACGATTTCCCTAACCGTTATAAAGGGAAAAGCCTGATACTCAGAAACGTCACAATAAATGAGATCTGACCGGCTAAGAATACAGCAGCGGGGAGAAACATGTCACAGTATAACCTTCTTCAGTCATCGCGGAAAAGCCGGGAACAGAGGCATTTAATAACTTAAAATCGACAGCGCAGAGGGAGAACGTTCAATGAAGAGCATCGATAAGACCGTGCATGCCATAGATATGCGGCACGAAGAAAAGAAAGGTGTATATGGGTATGGAAACAGCAAGTGGAACGTATGACTCGGAAAATCGAAGTGTCGAGGAGATGACGCGCTATCTGAATGGACTTAAGCGGTACACGGAAAAAGGAATCCCGATCTACATGGACGGAAAACTTTCCGGGCAGAGAGAATGGGAGAAACTGTTTGAAGTTCGTGAGGATGGAATGTTCTATATGGGAGATTATGTCCAGGCGGAAGGCGGCGGTCTGAAGGAGATACGGTTTGATAAGGTCTATCTGAGCGAAGCGGATATCATGGAGACGAAAGGTCGGAGGAGAAGAACGAGAAAATAAGGAAAGACGGAGGATACCGAATAGAATGGATCTGGCGGTACTGGATAGCAGTAAATCGCACGGAAATGAACCAGGTTATATGTACGAAGTAATATAGATTCAACAGCTGGGGGATCGTTCTGCCAGATGATTCGTAAGACTGCTGACAACAATTCGTTACAAAAAGTTAACAGACAGACATTCCGCGTTGTGGTATACTTAAGCTATCTTGAAGATCCGGCAAAGTATACGATCTGTGTATACCTTGCCGGATCATCCGTAATAAATAACGATTCAGCATGCCGCCGGTGAGAGACGGAAATGAACGCAGAGTTCTGGGAACCGGCGT
>UMEN01022866.1_pt1 | contig 15343 bp, 20 predicted proteins | sample 1964751 | NCBI WGS metagenome assembly UMEN01 (sample SAMEA4836020, study PRJEB28245) | human gut metagenome | biome: gut microbiome; material: fecal sample | place: Denmark | collected 2008
TATTATTGGACTCTAGTCGCAAAGTTGGGAAGAATCACAAAGAAGTCGAATCCAGAACTGCACAACGAACTGTTATGTGAATACGGCTATCCAGTCATCATAGATGGACAAGCAGTTAGGACACCGCTTCCAGATACTGAAGAGACTGACCGAAAGGTGCGGGATGCAATGGAATACCATCTAAAATCCACCACAGAAGTAAAAGAAGGGAAAGACGGCGTTATGTATCGGACCTACCTTTTAATGCGCGGGTCCAGTACGTATAACACCGAGGAGATGGCACGTCTGATTGATGGACTGATTGACCGTTGCAAGGAAGCAGGCATGCCGGATTGTGAGATTGTATCGCCGGATGAAAAGCGAATTTTGAAAGAAAGGTATGGTGTCAATATTGACCAAAAGACTGGAGAGCATTTTTACTGATGACATGAATCATTGCATGTTTACTGGAAGTTGCAATGTGGAGCGACACCATATCTTCCATCACACACATAAAGAGCGGATGCTGAGCGAGGAATATCGCTTTATTGCACCGCTTCGACGGGATCTGCATCAAAACGGAGGGTTCAGTGTGCATCAGAATCCAAACGGAAAACTTGATATTTATTTAAAACAGCGGTGCCAACGCTACTATGAGGAGCATTACGGCACAAGAGAGGAGTTCCGACAGGAATTTCACAAAAATTACTTATAGCCTTATGTCTCTTAGGAGTAAGGAATATATCACATGTAACTTGAAAATTTGTTTCATCTCCTGTCGATTACGTCTGTCCGGCAGGAGAGAAAGGGGAAGGAATGGCTGTAAACAGTAAGCAAAAGGGCGCCCGCTTTGAAAGGCAGCTTGCCGGTTTATTTAGAGACTATGGCTATACAGAAGCGCGTAGAACAGCGCAATACTGCGGGAATACCGGCGATGCATCGGATGTCGTGGGACTTCCCGGAATCCATGTTGAAGCAAAGCACCAGGAACGGATGCAGCTTTACGACTGGATGGATCAGGCAAAGCGCGATGCAAAGGCTGGAGGTGTAGAAATGCTTCCGGCAGTGTTCAGCAAAAAGAATAATCACAGCATACTGGTCACAATGGAACTTGATGATTGGATGAAAATATACAGAGAATTTCAAGCAGGTATGGAACTAAAGGAGTGTGTAGAAGATGGCAAACAAGAGGATGTTTAATATTAAAATCGTTGATTCTGACGCGTTCTTGGATATGCCTTTATCTACGCAGTGCCTATATTTCCATCTTAACATGAGAGCGGATGACGATGGATTTATCGGAAATCCAAAGAAGATTATGCGCATGGTAGGATGCAGTGAAGATGATCTGAAACTGCTGATTGCAAAGCGGTTTGTCCTTACTTTCGAAAATGGCGTAATCGTCATAAAGCACTGGAAAATGCATAACTGCATCCAAACTGATCGATATACTCCAACAGTATATATTGACGAAAAGAACATGCTTTTTATTAAGCAAAATAAGTCTTATACACTGGATGAAGAGAAGAAATATATTCCAGTTTCCAAAACGGAAACAAAGCGGAATCAGAATGGAAACAAAATGGAAACAAATCGTATACAGTCTGTTTACACAGATATAGATATAGATAAAGATATAGATTTAGATATAGATTTAGAAAAAGATATAGATATATGCCCTACGGACAAACCGCAGAAGCAGAAAAAACCTGCAAAACATAAATATGGGGAATACAATAATGTCCTTTTGACTGATACCGAACTAGATAAGCTTAAAGATAAGTTCCCAGATTGGGAAGATCGTATTGAGCGATTATCTATCTATATCGAGTCTAAGGGTGCAAAGTATAAGAGCCATTATGCGACCATTTTGAACTGGGCAAGAAGAGATGGAAGTACTGCTAATGGCAGAGTAGTAAAGGCAAATAATACTCTTAGAAATGATATGAACGATCTTGACGATTTGTTTTAGGAGAAAAAGCATGAGGTGATTAAACATGAGCATGATAACGGCATTGAATAACATGATTGACAGCATAAGTCAAAATGTTCCGAAAGCTGAAAACGAATACATAGGAGATGATGGGCTGTTGCATTGCGCAGTCTGTCATAAAAAAACTCAGACGATTGTAGAGTTTGAAGGAGAAAAAAGAATGGTGCGTTGTATCTGCGATTGTAAACAGAAAGAGATGGAAGCGTACAAGCAGGCGGAGATACAAGCAGAAAATGAAAGAATGCGCAGGAGATGTTTTGCTGAAACAAATATGGCTGAATGGACATTTGCGAATGATGACGGGAAGAACCCTAAAATATCTAACGCTATGAAGCGATATTCCGCTGATTTTAGAGACTTTAAGGAGGAGGGTAGAGGTTTATTGCTATATGGCTCAGTAGGCACTGGAAAGACATATTATGCGGCTTGCATAGCAAATGCATTAATCGATATAGGATATAGCGTGCTTATGACAAACTTTGCAAGGCTGACAAATGAGATACAAGGTCGATTTGATGATAAGAATGAGTATATCGACAGTCTTAACAGATACAGCCTGCTGATAATAGATGATCTTGGAGCAGAAAGGAAGTCGGAGTATATGCAGGAAACAGTATTTAGCATAATCGACAGTAGATATCGTTCCGGGTTGCCATTTATCATCACGACAAACCTATCAGCAGAAGAAATCAAAAAGAATGGAGACATCGGTTATAGCCGAATATATGACAGAATCCTAGAAAGATGTTTCCCGATTGAGGTTAAAGGAGAAAGCAGAAGACGGCAGAATTTGAAAAATAACTTCGCAGATGTAAAAGAAAGGTTAGGGTTAGCGTAATTGAGGAAAAATGGAAGCATGGCAGCATTTATCTATAAAGGGACGAAGAAGAAAAGAAAGAAGAAGGTGAGAGGAAAATGATATTTATGACGACAAACCGCACTGTTGTCCTTAGAGATGAGGACGGCAGTCGACAGCGGTGTAGATGTGGCTGTGAGAGATTTAAGAGAGTCACTAATGCAGGCAGAAGGTATAAGTGTGCGAGGTGCGGGAGGGTGTATTTTGTTAGGGAGAAGAAATAGAAACTTGCCAGAGGATCATACATGGCCAGAAGAGCCGTGCAGCTCCTTTCGGGACGAGGTAGATAAGAGAATGGATAGGACGAGGAAGAAAGGTGATAGAAGAATGTATAAGCCGATTTTAGATGTCTGTTGTGGGAGCAAAATGTTTTACTTTAACAAAGATAATCCAGATGTGTTGTTTATGGATTGTCGGCAAATAGAAGAAACTCTTTGTGATGGCAGGAAATTAGAAGTCAAGCCGGACATAATTGCTGATTTCAGAAAAATACCATTTAGCGATAAATCATTTAGCATGGTTGTTTTTGATCCGCCGCATTTATTGAAAGTCGGAGAAAAATCATGGTTGGCCAAGAAATATGGAAAATTAAACGAGAACTGGAGGGAGGATTTAAAGCAAGGCTTTTCGGAATGCATGAGAGTGCTGAAGCCGGAAGGAACATTGATTTTTAAATGGAATGAAGAGCAGATTAAGCTGTCTGAAATATTAAAACTGTTTAATGAAAAGCCAATATTAGGAAATAAAAGAGCAAAGACACACTGGCTCGTTTTTATGAAAAAGGAACTAAGTTGCTATGATTGTATGTGGCATAACTTAAATGGCGGTACTTGCAAAGGCGGTAAAGCGAGATGCGGGCAATTCGTAGCGGAGAAGAGGTAATAAAGATGGATGATTTGATAATCGACTGTTTCGCTGGCGGAGGCGGAGCAAGCGTAGGTATAGAGATGGCACTAGGAAGACATGTAGATATTGCAATTAATCATGATCCAGAGGCTATACGGATGCACGAAGTAAATCACCCGGATACAATTCACCTCACAGAAGATATTTTTAAGGTTGATTTACAAAAATATGTTAAGCGAAGAAAAGTTGCATTGATGTGGGCAAGCCCAGATTGTACCAGTCATAGCAAGGCTAAAGGCGGACAGCCACGTAAGAGCGGACTTCGCATTCTTCCATGGGCAGTATATAAACATGCAAAACAGATTCTGCCGGAAGTAATAATCATGGAAAATGTAGAGGAAATACAGCAATGGGGTCCATTGGATGAAAAAGGGCATCCAATTAAGGAACGTCAAGGTGAGGATTATAAGAAATTTATTACGGCAATGAAGAGCCTTGGTTATGCGTTTGATAGCCGGGAGCTGGTAGCAGCAAATTACGGTGCACCGACAACACGAAAACGCTGGTATGCAATTTTTCGCAGAGATGGAAAGGACATTGTCTGGCCAGAGCAGACGCATTTCAAAGATTCGGAACCCAAGTGGAAACAGTGTGGAGATTTTATTGATTGGTCAGACCTGGGGAAATCCATTTTTGATAGAAAAAAACCTCTCGCAGAAGCTACACAGAAAAGAATTGCAAACGGAATCAGAAAATATGTTATTGAAAATCCAAAGCCATACATTGTTGAAAATGATGATGCAGTTGCATTTTTAATCCAGTACCACGGTGAGCAAAAGGCTGGGGAATCCAGAGGGCAGTTGCTTTCGGAGCCAATTAAAACTATAGACACAAGCAATAGATATGGTTTAGTGACAGCGTTTATTACTAAATACTACAAAACTGGAATTGGACAGGGATGTGATGAGCCGTTACATACCATCACTACATCGCCAGGGCACTTTGGACTGGTATCTGCGTTCTTGATTAAATATTATGGCTCTGGAGGAAGCTGCCAAACAATAGATAGACCTCTAGATACGATTACTACAAAAGACCGTTTCGGACTTGTTAATGTGGAAATTAACGTACAGGGAGAAAAATATGCAATTGCTGATATTTTTCTTCGCATGTTAAAACCAGAGGAGCTAAAGCTTATGCAGGGTTTTCCCAAGGATTACATTATTAACCGAGATATAAGGTGGAAGTCATATCCAATCAAGGAGCAGGTTGCGAGAATAGGGAATAGTGTGGTTCCGATAATGGCGCAAAAATTAGTAGAAGCAAATTGTCCATATTTAAGGGTTGGAGAACGGATACCGAATCTACGGATTGACGAAAGCGAAAAACAGCTACGGTTCGCGTAAGGAATGGCGTGGTGGATAGTAAAGTTTTTTAAAGAAGGAGCAAACAAAGGGAAAGTCACTAAAGTACAAAGACAATCACATAATAGCTATTGGTGGTGGGGAAGAATTTACGGTGAACCGACAGCATGGCAGCCACTTCCAGGACCATATATCAAGAATCCAAAATAGACACGCCTTTAGCATTATAAGCAGCTTGCAGGAATGTATGTATCATATCAGTGGTCATCACCATTCCTTCGGGAATTTGAAAAGAAAAGGGATTGTTTGGAATGGAAAGAAATTCTTGATATAACAGAAATGTTTCGTAAGACTCGTATTTTTGATAATCACACATAGAAATGCCTCCTTAGATAAAAAGAATTGATAAGCCAATTATAACATCTGAGAAGGAAGTAGTAAAGGAGGGAAGCCGATGAATAAAGAAGGATATAAAGATCCAACAGCAGACAGAGCGATCGCACATGCGGATCATATCCCGAAGCATGTAAGAGATGTAATCGAGGTCCTTAAAAAGATTGCCAGTCTTGCAGGATTTAGAATTGCGAATATCGAACTGGAGGATAAGACCACCAGAAAGAAATTTAAATACCGAAAATGAAATAAATACAGACACATGGATGTTATGGAGTATTTGAGGAGAAAGGGGATTGATGCCGGTGGACAAGCAAAGACTTAAAAAGCATAAGGCTAATAAGGAGCGGTTAAAACGACTGGAAGAGAAGATACAAGATCTATGCAGCACGGAAGCAGAAGAAGTGATGGGGAAAGTCCGAGGATCAAGCAAAGATTTCCCTTACACCGAAGTCAGGACGTCAGTATTAATGGCTGATCCTTATGAGCAGGAGAAGATTGATAAGCAGATCAGGAAGACAGAAGCTGAAAGGATGCTACTGAAGGTAGAAGTTGATGAGGTGGATGAGTACATAGAGGCAATAGGAGATCCGGAGATTAAGGAGATATTTGAGCTGGCATTTGTGGAAGGGAAGAAGCAGAGAGAAATTGGAGAGAAGCTGAACATTGACAGAAGTTATGTTTCTAAAAAAATCGATGAATATTTGAAACTTTCACACTTTTCACAAAAGTAATATGTTATAATTATTCTAGAATGATTGTATCTAATCATTCGCTCTCACAAGTTTTAAATTTAGCTCACGCGAAAGCACCTTGTCGAAAAATGATGGGGTGCTTTTAGTAATGTTGTATATTGACGAAAAAGAACATTTGTTCTAAAATAAAGATACTCCACAAGGACGAAAAAGGTCACATTTTGTTGAAACGTATTGGAAAGTACGGTAAACTGTAAATAGTGTGGAAGAGCGGGTAAATTTTAAAATTTGTGGAGGAAGTATTATATGGAGTACAAGAGAGTAATAAGATTTCAGTATTATCAAATTTTGTGTAGAAAATTTGATGGGAAAGAATGGGGTAAATTAAAAACTTTTAATTTGGTTGAGTTGCTTCAAAAGCTTGAAGAAGATGGACTAGTTAGAAAGAGTATAGAATTTAATAGAATGTTAGCAAGAGTAGAGTGTTTTACGTATGATAAAGCATCAGATACTTGGGGAATACGTTTGATGAAATTAAGAGATACTAATATTCCATCTAAGGTAAAAGAAAAAGAAGAGGCGAAAGTTATAGAGTTAGAGCCGGATGAGTATATTGGGGAAGATGTTACAATGTTGTATGAAAAAGGCAGTAGCATTGCAATGATCCAGTCTAATAGATTTTCACTTAATATATCTAAAATAGAAGAGTTTTTAATGTACTTAAATGAAAATACTAATGTAGAAATCATATTGCAGCCAATAAGAGAAGAGTTTAATGATAAGAGATTTAAGAAATCCAGTTTGAAGACCATTGACATATCATTTGCAAATCTAGGATCATGGGGAAGTGCGGAATGCAATAGACAATCTTTGGCAACCATAATAGATCCGATAAAACGTTTGGGTGGGTATGTTGGTCATGTTACAATAGGACTTGGCCATGTGAAAGAAGATTCACTCAATAAGGTTGAAGCATATAATATGATTTCTGAGATAAGAAGCAATAAAAAATTTATTCGGAGCGCAAAAGTAAAAGTGAGAGATGATGATGATACCGATGTGGAAATTGTAGATTTGTTTGAAGATATTCGACATGAATTCATTCAGTTTTCGCTAGAAAGCAGAAAAGGTTTGGAATACACAGTTGCTATTACGGCAATGATTTATAAATATAGAAAGGCAAAGGAAGAATTGTATCGGTTGATTGGTTATAATGTGGAGTGATTTTGTGAGGATATTGAAATATTATTTTGAGCATTTTTATCCATATCTTTTTGCATTTGTAATAATTTTGTTAATGAAGCAATTTAATATTTGTTTTGTGAAAAATAAAAATTTCAATGATGCATTAGATGGGGGTGCCACAGTAGTAGCACTTATAATAGGATTTTTAGGGGCGATTTTGCCGGTTATTTTGGGGATGAAAAATGAATCTAAGTTTGTAAAATATGTTTTTGAAAAAGATAAAAAAAGACTTTTTAAAAAATATATAAAAGCCACTATAATAACAGGACTAGTGTCATTGTGTTTAACTATAATAATGTATTTTCATACTGATTTTATTAAGACACTAGACGAAATAATGTTTTATGCTTGGGTGTATTGGTTAGTTCTTTTTTTGTTCTGTACGTATAGAAGCTTATCGAATATGATTAATTTGATATTTTCCAATGATTCGGATTTAGAAAATGATAGATATAAAGATAATCCTAAGGAAAAAACAGAAACGGAAAAACATTTTGAGAATAAACATATATTCAAGTGATTGAGATAAGGCACCCTCCGGGGTGCTTTTTATAATGCCATGAATGGATAAGCAGGTTCAACTCCTGCGCATGGCTTAGTAGCATATCACGGTAAATATTAAAAATCCGGAATGTCGTGGAAGTGCTACGGTATGATATCACGAAAGGCAGATATCCGCAGATCTGCCAAGTAAACAAGTAGACATGATCTATATTTAGTGTTTTAGTCCCTGAGGGCGTATAGCTCAGTTGGTAGAGCGATGGTCTCCAAAACCATATGTCATCGGTTCGATTCCGATTGCGCCTGTTGTGGACTACTGCAACCTCCTTTCTTTTGGTTACGTTGCTTGGTTTTGCTATTATGTTATGCAGTAGTCCTGAAAGTTTAGTGCATCCAGAGATGGGTGCCTTTATTATATTTAAAAGGTGGTGAGCCAGATGGGAGTGTTAAAAAATCCAAGGCATGAAAAATATGTACAGAACCTAGTATCCGGAATGAGCCAGCGTTTGGCTTACCGAGATGCGTTTCCGAAATCAAAGAGTTGGAAAGATACAACAGTTGATAGTAAGGCATCGGAGTTGTTTGGTAAGGTTGTGGAAAGGTATAACGAAATTCTAGCAGAGCAAAAGGACGATGCACTTTTAACGCGCTGGGAAAAAAGAAAGCTGCTTGCAGATATGGCAAGAGATGCAGACAACCAATGTTCCGATAGGATTAAAGCAATAGATACTGACAATCGAATGGAAAACGAGTATGCGGCTAAAAACTACGTTGAAGATAATGACATGGTTCTGAAATTCATTGAAGGGATGAAGAGCCATGATTAAGTTAAGCGAAAAGCAAGTTGAGTATACGAAACAGTCCACACACCGATGGAATATAAAGTCAGGTGCTGTTCGTTCAGGAAAATCATTCGTAGATACGTCGGCAGTAATTCCGGTTAGAATAATCGAGAGACTAAGAAAGCCGGGACTTACGGTTATATTGGGAGTATCGAGGGACACGATTGAGCGAAATGTATTGCAACCGCTTAGAGAAATATATACCGATAAGCGTGTGGGGACTATAAACAGCCGCAATACAGCTTATTTATTCGGAGAAGAGGTTTATTGCCTTGGCGCAGAGAAAGTCAGTCAGGTTGCTAAAATTCAAGGCTCATCTATTAAATATTGTTATGGAGATGAGATAGCGAAGTGGAACAAAGAAGTATTCCAGATGCTTAAATCGCGTTTAGATAAGCCGTATTCGTGCTTCGACGGAGCTTGCAACCCGGAACATCCAACGCATTGGCTCAAAGAGTTCATTGATAATCCGGAGCTAGACATCTACTTGCAGAAATACACAATCTTTGACAACCCGTTTTTGCCGGAGGAGTATGTAAAGCAGCTTTGCAAGGAATACGAAGGCACAATCTATTATGATCGCCTTATCCTTGGACTTTGGAAAAGAGCTGACGGCTCTATCTACAAGCGGTTTGCAGACAATCCAGAAGCATTCCGGTGTGAAATCGTAGATGAGTTTACAACGGATCCAGAACATAAGCAGTTTCGGAAGGAAGATATCACGTCTATCGAGATTGGCTTGGACTTTGGCGGTAATCAATCCGGTCACTCATTCGTTGCCAGAGGGTACACAGATAATTATAGGGATGTAATTGTTCTAAAATCCAGAAGAGTCATGGCAAAGGATGAAAATGAGGACATTGACAGTAATCGACTGAATGAGTTGTTTTGCGAATTTATCCGAGAAGTAATAGAGCAATATTCGGTATGCGTGAGAAGCGGAGACTATGTACAATACTGCAATGTGGAATCCGTATTTTGGGATAATGCGGAAACGGTCCTCGGTAATTCCATCCGAAACGCCGTAGAAAAAGAATTTCCGTGGATTAGCGTCCGACCTGCGAAGAAAAGACCGATAAATGACAGAATTAGATGCACCGTCAAGCTCATGGGGGCTAGGCGGTTTTTTATTACAAAAGACTGTGAATCATTAAAGACAGCCCTTACGGATGCAGTGTGGAACAAGGAAGTTGTCGGTAAAGATGAACGCCTGGATGATGGCAGCACAGATATTGATAGCCTGGATGCATTTGAATACACGATTGAACGTGATATAAAATACCTGATTGAAGAGGTGGAAAATGTTTGATGGAATTAAGAGATTATGGAAAGGAATCATGAGGATGTTTGGATATACGACATTAAAACAGATCATCGGCAAGGATATCGCACTATCCAACGACATGATAGATGCAATCAGCAGATGGAGACAGATGTTAAATGGTGATGCAGAATGGATTTCTGACAGCATCGTTTCTCTCGGAATCGAAGATGGAATCTGCCGAGAGTTTGCCGACTGCGCACTGGTGGAAATGGAAACCGGTGTAAGTAATGAACGTTTGGACAAGATCTATCAGAAGAATATCACGAGTCTGAATGAAAACCTGCAGGAAGGGCTTGCGCTTGGGTCATTTGTTTTGAAACCACTGGGAGAATCGGCTGCAGAATTTGTCTCAGCCGACAAGATCATCCCGATCAGTTTTTGGGATGATGGAAAGCCGAATGATATTGCATTTCTGACCGTAAAAAAGGTTGGGGACGCTGATTATTTCACAAGGATTGAGCGGCACTATTTCATTGACGGGAATCTGACTATAGAAAACAAGTGCTTCCACTCTCAGACGGCGAATGATATCGGTCTTCCATGCAGCTTAGAAGTAGTGGAAGAGTGGGAAAATATCCTACCTGGACCGATTACATACCCAGGCATGAACCGAATGGATTTTGGCTATTACAAGAATCCTATTAAAAACAAGGTGGATGGTTCTGCTTGTGGCGTGTCGGTATATGAATCAGCTTCTGAGTTGATTCGGAAAGCGGATACACAGGGCGCAAGGCTTGACTGGGAATACGAATCGGGCGAGCGTGCTATCCATGTGGATAATAGAGCTCTTAAACAAGATAAGTCGACCGGAAGATTTGGCATGGCAAAGCTCAGCAAACGTCTATACCGAGGGCTCAATCTGGAAGCTGGAAAAGATCAAGAACTTTTAAAAGAATATTCCCCAGAAATGCGAGATGAATCGTTTAAACGAGGATTAGAGGAATACAAGCGCGAGATTGAATTTTCTGTCGGTCTTGCTTATGGAGACCTGTCAGATGCACAGGAAGTGGCAAAGACAGCCACAGAAATTAAAGCATCGAAGAATCGGAAATACAACCGAGTAACGGCGATTCAGAATAACTTATACGATTGCTTAGAGGATTTCGTTGCCGGACTTGCGTTTTACAATAGCATGCTCAACTCAGGCTATGAGTTCTCTTGCAAATTCAACGATTCTATTCTGACTGATGAGGAAACAGAGCGTCAGCAGGATAGACAGGACGTGAGCATGGGCGTGATGTCGCACTTGGAATACCGGATGAAGTGGTATAACGAGGATGAAGCAACAGCGAAGAAGATGCTACCAGAGCAGAACCAAGTTATGGAGTAGGTGATCTGATTGAAAGAAGATTACAAGAAGCATCTATCTGGACAGATTGAGAAGCATTTCTCTGATTTGGAAATGCGGATCATGGAAGATATTGTTCGCAGGATAAGAAAAACCGGTAAAATCACAAGTACAGCAGACTGGCAGATTAATAGGCTTAGTATTTTAGGATATTCTTCCGAAGACATCGAAAATATGCTGAAAGAGGCTCTGAATAAGTCTTATCCGGAGATGTTTGAACTATATGACAAGGTAATTGAATGGGAATACGTCCGCAACAAAGATATATACGAGCAGATCAATGCAGAATTTATCCCTTACGAAGAGAATGAAGAGTTGCAGCAAATCGCAGAAGCGCTGATACAGCAAAGCGAAAATGACTTGCAGAACATTACTAAATCACTTGGATTTTATTTGGATTATGGTACGGGGAAACCTGTGCTGACCCCATTAGCCGAAGTCTATCAGAAGTATTTAGATGCCGCCTGCTTAGACATTGTAACAGGCGCATTTGATTACAACAGTGTCTTGCGTAGAGTAGTCACACAGCTAACAAACAGCGGACTGCGACAGATTGATTATGCATCTGGAAGAGCAAACAGAATTGACGTAGCAGCTCGTAGGGCTGTGATGACTGGAGTTTCTCAGCTGTCCGGTAAAATCTCTGAAATGAACGCCAAAAAGCTTGGAACAGATTATTTTGAGGTGGAATGGCATGCCGGAGCTAGACCAACTCACGCAGCATGGCAGGGCAGAGTGTACAGCAAAGAGGAACTCACAACAGTATGCGGACTAGGAAGCGTCACTGGATTGCTTGGGGCGAATTGTTATCATATGTATTACCCCTTTGTGGAAGGCATTTCAGAGCGGAACTGGACAGATGAGTGGCTTGCAGAGCAGAACCGCAAGGAAAGCATACCGAAGACCTTTAAAGGCAAGGAATACACCTTATACGAAGCTAAACAGCAACAGAGGAAAATGGAAACGGCTATGAGAGCACAGAGGGAAAAAGTTGTGCTATTAAAGCAGGATGGAGCTGACCCGGAAGATGTAATGCTTGCAAAAGCAAAGTATCAAGGTCAGCTAGGAGAGTACGCAAGATTTTGCAAACGAATGGGGCTACAACAAGAACGAGAACGCATCTATTACGATATGCGTGGAAGAGTGGCACCTGTGCCAAAACGATTTAGGAGGTGAGAAAAATGAGCAAAGTAAAAGTAATGAGACAGCCGACAGCATCGGCAACATTGATTTTTGAATTTGAGGTTGCAGCATCTGAGTTTCTTATTAAAAATCTTACCGATGGAGAGATATATGCTTCCTTAGAAAGAGATGCGACAAAAGAGCAGAGCGTACTGATTCCAGCGCAGACTGCACAACGATTGCAGTATGGTTCTTATGGTGGTGGAAAGAGCAATCTCGTCCAAATCATCCCCACAGCAACCAGCGAAAAAGGAGTAGAAGTACAATGCTTAAAATGGTAGATGGAACCGGAATCATCGGTGTTGATATGGTATGCCCTCTAGGAATCTCCACTCCACAGCCACCGAATTATGACAAGGTAGAGATGGAAGGGGTAGGGAGTTTAATGCTTCCAAACAGCTTAAAGGCGCCGCTTGAGAGGGTGGAACTGACCGGCAATAGTGTGCAGGGAGAGAATCCAGCGCCGGAGAATCCGCAGGAGATTAAATCAGCAGGACGGAAAAGTAAGAATCTGTTTAACATAGCAGATTTAAGAGTTGGACAAGTACAAAAGGATGGTACGATAAATGAAAAACAGATATATTATAGAACTGTTATTTTAGATGTTCCGCAAGATGGAAAATATCGTATTACATTTAATAGCAATGATGATTACACAATGTTATATTTTACAGAAGCATATGCTAATGGAGCATATTCAAATCCATATATAAGAGTGCACGCAGGCAACCCAAATTATTATATAACACTCGCAAAGGGTAAAAATATATTATCTTTTAGTACACATACTGCAAGTGGAAACATAGCATTTACGACTGACCACAATATTATGATTGCGGCAGAATCGGAAACATTAGATTATGAGCCTTACGGATATTTTTTTGACTTGAAGATTACTGGGAAAAATCTGTTTGACCGTGAAAAAGCAAGAGATATTACAAACTGGATAGTCAGAGATGGAAACGGTTATGCAAAATTTCCAATCCGTGTTGGAAAAGGGAATAAAGTTACATTTTATTACTCCGAAAAGCTAACGACAGGAAAAGGCTTTTATGTCGGAATTACACAGTCCGAGACAAGTGCCATCGTCTCATGGCTATACCACTCCGCAGAAACAAACTTGAATAATAAAAAATATACAGCCGTAGCGGCAGGAGATTATATATATTTATCGTGCACAATAAGCGGCATTCAAAAATTTGTGGACACTATCCAAACTTTACAAGTGGAGATAGGAAGTGAACAGACAGAATATGAGCCTTACACCGAGCAAACCGTACAAATCGCCCTAGACGAGCCATTGAGAGGTGTTGGAGAGTACAAGGATACAATCACAAAGGATGGAGTTATAAGGAAGATTAAAAGGACAGTTTTTGACGGCAGTGAGGATGAAAAGTTGGACATTGCAATCGAAAGAGAGAATGTAATAAATTTTGTCTCGACTCAATTTAGTGATGCAATTAAAATAAACGAACACCAGCGATCAATGATGGACAAGCTTAAGTGGTCATCGGGTGTATGGGGTAGAGATGAAGTCTGACAAGATATGTTTGCCAGAATACTGAGGATGAATATGCCAAAAACATTAACACCCGACTTACAAACCTTTAGAACATGGCTCTCACAGAATCCGCTTACAGTAGACTATGTCCTAGCCGAGCCAGTAACCGAACCTCTCCCAGAATCTGCACAACAGCAATTACAAGCCCTGCACAGCGAGAACGGAGTGGCACATGTATTTGTAGACAGCGGAGAAGTACCATGTGGAATCAAACTCACATACAGAAAGGAGATTTAATATGAACTACGCAAAAATCATGGAAAACGGAACTGTAAGAATCAGCTCCATCAAGAAAGAGGGCTACAAACCACTCAAGGAAGAGAAACCAGAGGGATTTAGTAACCTTGTCTTTGTTGGCTACACAGAGACAGAAGAAAACATAATCAAAGAATATGAAGCTGTCGATGACGGAATGAGCGCCTATGGGAAATTACAGAACGACTTGAAAGCAACACAGGCGGCGCAGGAAGTCACGGACCAAGCGGTGCAGGAATTAATTCTTGCGACTATGAAAATGGGGGTGTAAGTTATGGCACAGTTTTTAGCAAACAGGATTAAAGGTGGACACTTGACGATTTATGATGTACCGGAGAGTTTGAAAGAGCAGGTACAGGCGTTACTTTAGGAGGAGAATATGCTTAAATGGCTGAAACAGAGATTTTGTAAACACAAGTACCGTAAGCATTATGACAAGGCTACAAAGGGGTATGTGCGGCGTTGTGTAAAATGCGGAAAAATTGAATAAGTAAGGCATTAGCACATAGAGATATGTGTTATTTTTATGCCTTTTGGTCAGTAGATTAGACCTTAAACAGTCAATTCGTGGTGGATGGTTACACACCTTAAACAACCTAAGACGAAAGGAGAATAGGAACATGAAAACAGATTTTTTAAAAGGACTTGGATTGGAGCAGGATGTAATCGATAAGATTATGGCAGAGAATGGAAAAGATATTGCAGCTGAAAAGGCAAAGACAACCAAAGCAGAGGGTGAGCGCGACAATTACAAAAGTCAGCTTGAGACAGCAACAGAATCTTTGGAAAAGTTTAAAGATGTTGACCCAACAGCTATGCAGGGAGAAATCGACAAACTGAATCAGCAGTTAAAAGATAAAGATGCCGAGTATGCTGCAAAAGAAGCGGACCGTATCTTTTCCGACACGATCAAAGAAGCAATCAAGACGGCCGGCGGTCGCAACGAAAAAGCAGTCATG